>OGPA01003383.1_pt1 | contig 10087 bp, 6 predicted proteins | sample 1552841 | NCBI WGS metagenome assembly OGPA01 (sample SAMEA2579916, study PRJEB22360) | human gut metagenome | reverse complement strand
ATTTGCAGGCATGACAATACTTATGCTTTACAATGTCTGTGCAGCCCTGTTAAGGTCGATAGGAGATTCATTTACTCCGCTTATTTTTTTAGGAATATCAGTAGTGCTTAACATTGGTGGAGACTTATTTTTCCTTAAGGTTATTTCAATGGGGGTGAGAGGTGCTGCAGTGGCAACAGTGCTTTCACAGCTCATAGCACTTATTGCGTGTCTTATATATTCACTTAAAAGATACAACATACTGTGGATTGAAAAGAAAGATTTTAAGACTGATGCCAGTCTGTGTGGAAAACTTATGTCAACAGGCTGTTCCATGGGCTTTATGAGCAGTCTTGTATCAATTGGCTCTGTTACATTGCAGAGTGCAATCAATTCATTTGGACAGGATATAATACTTGCCCATACAACGGCAAGAAGAATTTCAGAGCTTTTTATGATGATGTTCGGTGTGCTTGGAACTACTATGGCAACCTTTTGCGGACAGAATCTTGGAGCAGGAAAGTATGAAAGAATAAGAAAGGGCATATTAACATCTATTCTTATGGGATGGGTATGGTGTGTGTTATGTGTAATCACATCTTATACGGTAGTTCCTGCATTTGTTAAAATGCTTATAAGTTCGGATAACAGAAATGTAATAGATACAGCAACGCTGTATTTAAGAGTTGACTCGCTGCTTTATTTTGTGACAGCGATGATAACTATCATAAGAAACTCACTGCAGGGAATAGGCGACAGGCTTACTCCTATCATATCAAGTGGGATTGAGCTTGCAGGAAAGGTTGTTATAACATTTACACTTGTTCCATTAATGGGATACTGGGGTGTTATAGTTTCAGAGCCTATAGTATGGGTTCTGATGGTTATTCCGCTTATTGTGCAGTTAATAAAGAATCCGGCATTTGCCAGAGGAAAGAATAACGGAGGATGATTTATGGCAGAGAATACCAAGAATGTTGAATTTAAGAATCCACATCCTGAGCTTCCTGTAAGGGAACCAATCCTTAAACTTGGAAAGATGGTTACTGACAGGGCAGCAATAAAGCTTGGATTGGAGAAGCTCACAGCAGATGACCCTGAGTACTGGGGACTTGCAGCAATCTGTACTGATGAGATGGCTGAGGTTGCATTAAAGATGGGAGTGCGTAAGCCAAAGACACTTCCTGAACTTGTTAAGATTACAGGTATGGATGATAAGTATCTTGAGGAGCTTCTTAATAAGATGGCTTTTAACGGTGTAATCGAGTATAACTGGGAGAATCCAAAGCACGAGAAACAGTATGTGCTTCCTATGTTTGTTCCTGGAAGTGCGGAATTTGCCAATATGAATGATACTGTCTTAGAGGAACATCCTGAGATGGGAAGATTCTTTGAACGTATGAGTCGTATTCCTCTTGAGGGACTTACACATATGGTTCCACCAGGAGGTGCCGGAATCGGCATGCATGTCATTCCTGTACAGAAGGAAGTTGATATGTGTAATGAAGCCATCTCGCTTGAGAAGATTTCATACTGGCTTGATAAATACGAGGGCAAATATGCAGCAAGCCCATGTTCATGCCGTAAATCAAGAAAGACATTTGATGAGGGATGTGCAGATGATCCTGCTGATTGGTGTGTTGCTGTAGGTGATATGGCTGATTATGTCGTTGAGACTGGCAAAGGCGGAAGATACATCACTAAGGAAGAAGCACTTGAGATTTTCAAGAAGGCAGAGGATAACGGATTTGTTCACCAGATAACTAATATTGATGGTGAAGATAAGATATTTGCTATATGTAACTGTAATGTTAATGTCTGTTATGCGCTCAGGACATCACAGCTTTTCAATACTCCTAATATGTCACGTTCAGCATATGTTGCACATGTCAACAAGCAGAACTGTGTTGCATGTGGACGCTGTGTTGAATACTGTCCTGCAGGTGCATTGTCTCTTGGACAGAAGCTTTGCAGAAAGGACGGCTCAGAGGTTACATATCCTAAGATGCCGCTTCCTTCAGAACAGAAGTGGGGCAGACACATGTGGTCAGAGGACTACAGGGACAAGAACAGAATCAATACACATGAGTCAGGAACTGCTCCATGTAAGACAGCCTGTCCAGCCCACATTGCTGTACAGGGCTATTTAAAGATGGCTGCACAGGGAAGATATCAGGATGCACTCGCTCTTATCAAGAAGAACAATCCACTTCCTGCAATATGTGGTTATGTCTGTAACAGGCGTTGTGAAGACGCATGTACAAGGGGAACTATTGATGAGTCAATTGCTATTGATGAAGTTAAGAAATATATAGCAATGTTAGATATCAATGCAGAGACAAGATATGTTCCAGAAAAGGTTGTTCCTGCAACTAAGGGATATTTTGACGAGAAGGTTGCGATTATAGGAGCAGGTCCGGCTGGTGTTTCATGTGCATATTACCTTGCAGAGAAAGGCTATACTAATGTGACTGTATTCGAGAAGAATAAAGAACCTGGCGGTATGGTTGTATATGGTATTCCTTCATTCGTTATGGAGAAGAATATCGTACAGGCAGAGATAGATGTATTACGGGCTATGGGTGTTGAGATTAAATGTGGTGTTGAAGTAGGTAAGGATATCACAATCGCACAGCTTCGCGAACAGGGCTATAAAGCATTTTATATTGCAGTTGGATGTCAGGGCGGTAGAAAGACTGGCGTTGCCGGAGAAGATGCTAAGGGAGTTATGACTGGCGTTGAGCTTCTCCATATAACAACTGATGATGAAAGCTATAAGCTTACAGGTGACACAGTAGTCATTGGCGGTGGTAATGTTGCCATTGATGTATCTAGAACAGCAATACGTTGTGGTTCACCTAAGGTTTCACAGGTATCTCTTGAGACAAGAGACATTATGCCAGCACTTCCAGAAGAGATTGAGACTGCTGAATCAGAAGGTATCAATATTATTGGTGGCTGGGGACCTAAAGAAATCCTTACAGAAGATGGCAAGGTTACAGGCATCGTATTTAAGAAATGTACTTCTGTTAAGGATGGTGATGGAAGATTCAATCCACAGTACGATGAGAATGAGACTATGACAATAGAATGCAGCAATGTGATAATGTCTGTCGGACAGGCAATTGAATGGGGCAGCCTTCTTGAGGGTACTAAGGTTGAATTCTGGCATGGTAATTATCCTGTTGCTGACAAGGTTACATATCAGACAGCAGAGCCAGATATCTTTGTCGGTGGTGATGTATATACAGGTCCTAAATTCGCTATTGATGCTATTGCGGCAGGTAAGCAGGGGGCTATATCTATTCACCGATATGTACAGCCACACAGCTCACTTACAATAGGCAGGGATCCTAACTATTATGTTGAACTTGATAAGGATGATTACAGCGTTGAGAAGTATGACAATACAGGCCGCCAGCGACCAGCTAAGAAGTCAGGAGTTGATAAGCTGTCATTCAGAAGTGATGCAGGTGTATTCACAGAGGAACAGGTTAAGAAAGAAACTGCAAGATGCTTGGGCTGTGGTGCAACAATCGTTGATGAGAACCAGTGCGTAGGCTGTGGTATCTGTACAACAAAGTGTGAGTTTGATGCTATACATCTTCAGAGAGACTTGCCAGAGTGTTCTACAATGAGAAGAAGTGAGGATAAGCTTAAGTACATTCTTCCATATGGTGCAAAGCAGGCAATTAAGATTAAATTCAAAAAGAAAAAGGACTAAAATGTATGCATGAATTAGGCGTAGTATTCCACATAATAGATGACCTCAAAGCAGTAGCTTCAGATAATGATGTTTCAAGCATATCTAAAGTTACAATTGAGCTTGGTGAAGTATCAGGAGTCGTAGAAGAATATCTTACAGACTGCTGGAAGTGGGCTTGCAAGAAAGAAGAACTTGTAAAGGACTGTGAGATGGAAGTCGAGATAATCCCGGGTATAACTTACTGCGAGGACTGCGGGGAAACTTATGAGACTGTGAAATACGCCAAAGTCTGTCCGAACTGTGGCAGTAAGCACACATATCTTATTCAGGGCAATGAATTTAATATTAAGCAGATTGAAGTTCCTGAATAAAATGCTTGCTTTTTTTTCTGTCAGATATTAAGATAGAAAAGAATTTTATATTTAAAGGCATTGAAAAAGAGGAGTACATATCCTTATCCGACAGAGAGAACCGTTCACTGGCTGGAAGATGGTTCAGGTAATAATGATATGGAAGGTAGCTTTGGAGCCGCATGGCTGAACTGTTGATTTAAGTAGGCTGTGACGTATTCCGCGTTAAGGAGTAATGAGGATTATCACAAGATAATTAAACAAAGGTGGTACCGCGTTAATAAGTTTATTTACGCCCTTTGCAGAGTATATGCCCTGCAAAGGGCTTTTTTGCGCGAGCAGCGATGAGAGAAGTCATGGAAAGTTCGCAGTCGTGCTTGCACGAACTGAGAACTTTGTATGGGCTCTCGAGGAGCGCCGCGACAATGCCAGAATGAAATTCTGGCATATGAGCTGCGAGCACATAATTGGGAAAGAACCCGGAATGCAATATTAAAAAGGAGATTAATTATGAGCAAGGAATTGGAAAAGAATTATAATCCGTCTGAAATCGAAGACAGATTATATCACAAGTGGCTTGAAAAGAAGTATTTTCATGCAGAAGTAAACAGAGATAAGAAACCATTTACTATTGTTATGCCACCACCTAATATTACAGGTAAGTTGCATATGGGTCATGCGCTTGATAACACTATGCAGGATATTATCATCAGATTCAAGAGAATGCAGGGCTATGAAGCTCTCTGGATTCCTGGAACTGACCATGCTTCAATCTCAACTGAGGTTAAGGTTACTAATGCTCTTAAGGAAGAAGGAATTGACAAGCATGAGCTTGGAAGAGAGGGCTTCTTAAAGAGAACATGGGAATGGAAGAAGGAATATGGTGGAACTATCACAAGCCAGTTAAAGAAGATTGGTTCATCATGTGACTGGGACAGAGAGAGATTCACTATGGATGAAGGCTGTTCTAAGGCTGTTCAGGAAGTATTTATCAAGCTCTATGAGAAAGGACTTATATACAAGGGCTCAAGAATTGTTAATTGGTGTCCGGTATGTAATACTTCTATATCAGATGCAGAGGTTGAGCATGAGGAGCAGGCAGGACATTTCTGGCATATCAACTATCCTGTAGTTGGAGAGCCGGGAAGATATGTTGAGATTGCAACAACAAGACCAGAAACATTACTTGGAGATTCAGCTTTAGCTGTTAATCCGGATGATGAAAGATACACAGACCTTGTTGGAAAGGAAGTTGAACTTCCACTTACAGACAGAACAATACCTATTATTGCAGACCCTTATGTTGATAAGGAATTCGGTACAGGTGTAGTTAAGATTACACCTGCACATGACCCTAACGATTTCGAGGTTGGTAAGAGACATAACTTACCAGAGATTAACATTTTAAATGATGATGCTACAATCAATAATCTTGGCGGCAAGTATGCAGGCATGGACAGATATGAAGCAAGAAAGGCTATGGTAGCTGACCTTGATGCACTTGGACTTTTAGTAAGAGTTGAAGACCATACACATAACGTTGGTACTCATGACAGATGTAAGACAACTGTTGAACCAATGATTAAGCAGCAGTGGTTTGTTAAGATGGATGAGCTTATCAAGCCTGCAGTTGAGGGTGTAAAGAATGGTGATATTGAGCTTATTCCAGCTTCTATGGATAAGACATATTACAACTGGACAGATAATATCAGAGACTGGTGTATTTCAAGACAGCTTTGGTGGGGACACAGAATTCCTGCATACTATTGCAAGGATTGTGGAGAAATGACTGTTTCAAGAGATAAGGTATGCACATGCCCTAAGTGTGGAAGTGCTAATGTTGAACAGGATCCGGATACACTTGATACATGGTTCTCATCAGCATTATGGCCATTCTCAACACTTGGCTGGCCAGATAAGACACCTGAACTTGACTACTTCTATCCTACAGATGTGCTTGTAACAGGATATGATATTATATTCTTCTGGGTAATCAGAATGATATTCTCAGGATATGAGCATATGGGCAAGAAGCCATTTGGCAAGGTATTATTCCACGGCCTTGTAAGAGATGACCAGGGAAGAAAGATGAGTAAGTCATTAGGAAATGGTATTGATCCGCTTGAGGTTATTGATAAATATGGTGCAGATGCATTAAGATACACTCTTATCACAGGAAATGCACCTGGTAATGATATGCGTTTCTACTGGTCAAGAGTTGAGGCTAGCCGTAACTTTGCTAATAAGGTATGGAATGCTTCAAGATTCATTATGATGAATGACCCTGACAATAAGATAAAAGCTACAGATGCAAGACCTGCTAACTTAACAGATGCTGATAAGTGGATTCTTTCTAAGATGAATGGACTTATCAAAGAAGTTACAGATAATATGGAGAAGTACGAACTTGGTATTGCTGTTGCCAAGCTTAACGACTTTATCTGGGAAGAATTCTGTGACTGGTATATTGAGATGGTTAAGCCAAGACTTTACAATGATGCAGACGAGACAAAGACAGCAGCTATCTGGACATTAAAGACTGTTCTTATAGATGCACTTAAGCTGCTTCATCCATATATGCCATTCATTACAGAAGAAATATTCTGCAATATTCAGGACGAGGAAGAGTCAATCATGATTTCTTCATGGCCTGTATATGATGAAACTAACAATTTCGCAGCAGAGGAGAAGGCTATTGAGACAATTAAGGAAGCTGTACGTAACATAAGAAATCTTCGTGCAGACATGAATGTCGCTCCTAGCCGTAAGGCACTTGTATATGTTGTTTCAGCAAGTGAAGATGTTAAGAACATATTTAACAATTCACTTGGCTTCTTTGGAACACTTGCATATGCAAGCGAGGTTAAGGTTCAGGCTGACAAGGCTGGAATTCCAGATGATGCTGTTTCAACAGTTATACCGGATGCTGTTATCTATATTCCTTTCGCAGAGCTCGTTGATATCGACAAGGAAATAGAGAGACTTAAGAAAGAGGAAGGCAGATTACAGGGCGAAATCAAGAGATGTAACGGAATGCTTAACAATGAGAGGTTTACATCAAAAGCTCCTCAGGCAAAGATTGACGAAGAGAAGGCAAAGCTGGTAAAATATACACAGATGCTTGAGCAGGTAACTGAGCGTCTTGCAACACTTTCTAAGTAGTTTTCACGGATAAGGAGAATAATTATGGCAGAAGTAATGAAAGCAATTCCTTTTACACAGTTTTCTATGGAGATGAGAAGCGGTAAGATTATTGATATTGATGATGGATTTACAGAGCTTCTTGGATACACAGAAGATGATTTTGAGGCTGGAATTGTATTTAAGCAGTTCGTACCAAGCGTTGAGTATGAGGAAGTAATAACAGAGTTAAGAGAAAAGTTCATAGATAAGAGATATGTAAGCTATGTACAGGAGTTTGTTTCTAAAGATGGCAAGCCTCTTAAGGTAGTTGCATTCTATAAGATTGAGAATAAGCTCTTAGCTGGACACAGAGTAATAAAGGTCAGTGCAGCCGTAATTGAATAAGCATATATAAGGAATAATAAGACCTCTGCCGGTTCATAATAGATTTATGAATGGTGGAGGTTTTTTATGTTGGAAGATGAAATAAAGAAAAAGGTGACAGCAATATTATTGGTATTGGTGGTTATTATAAGCATGATATCAGCACTGACAGGGTGCAATGAACCTAAAGAGCAGGAAAACGGTGTAACACTTGTTTATGGACAATATAATCAAAAGTGACTTTTTTGTGACCTTTATTGTAAATATAGACCTTGTCTGATATAATTTTAATGTTTGACAGAAAGAACATATATTGAAAGAGAGGGAAAATTGAAAGACGGATATATAAGAGCAGCAGCCATGACTCCGAAGATTAAAGTGGCCGACTGTGAGTATAATATAGAGAATATCAAGTCGCTTATGAGTGAGGCTCATAAGAAGGATACTGCAATAGCTGTTTTTCCAGAAATGTGCATAACAGGTTATACATGTAATGATTTATTCTTACATGACAGATTGTTAGATTCAGCATTAGAAGGTCTTGTTATATTAAAGCATTTTTCAGAAACTGTAAAAGGAATGATAAGCTTTGTAGGACTCCCGTATGAGATGAATGGAAAGCTTTATAATGTTGTTGCAGGTATTATGAATGGATGTATTCTTGGCATGGTTCCTAAGATGTATCTTCCTAATTACGGGGAATTCTATGAAAGAAGACAGTTTACACCTGGATTTAACGAATGTGTATATGTGGATGTTGATGGAGAAGAGGTTCCTTTTGGAAGTGAATTATTATTTACATTTGATAATAACAGAAAGGTTAAGATTGGCGTTGAGATATGTGAGGATTTGTGGACACCACAGCCACCAAGTATAAAGCATGCAATGAATGGGGCAACAATTATTGTTAATGCATCTGCAAGCAATGAGACAATCGGCAAGGACACTTACAGAAAACAGCTTGTTTCTGGACAGTCTGCAAGACTTGTATGCGGATATGTGTACTCAAGTGCTGGAGGAGGAGAATCCACTCAGGATATTGTGTTCTCAGCACATAATCTTATATGTGAGAATGGTGTAGTTCTTGCAGAAGCACATAAATTTGCTGATGAGTCTGTATATGCTGATATCGATGTCCAGAGAATATGCTCTGAGCGAAGAAGAATGAGTACATATGCAGTTGATGAGAACAGCACATATACAGAGGTGCAGGCACAGAATCTTATCAATAAAGAACTAGAGCTTATAAGATATTTTGATAAAGCTCCTTTTGTACCTTCTGATAAGAAGGAAAGAGATTCAAGATGTGAGGAAATTCTTAATATCCAGTCATATGGACTCAAGAAGAGACTTGAACATACGAATTGTAAGAATGCAGTAATCGGAATATCGGGCGGACTTGACTCTACACTGGCACTTCTTGTGACTGTAAGGGCATTCGACCTTTGTGGTTTTGACAGAAGTGGAATACATTGTATTACAATGCCATGCTTTGGTACAACTGACAGAACATATAATAATGCTGTCAAGCTTACTAAGCAGCTTGGCTGTTCGCTTAGGGAAATCAATATCATGAAGGCTGTAAGACAGCATTTTGAAGATATCGGACATGATGAGAATATTCATAATGTGACTTATGAGAATGGACAGGCAAGGGAGAGAACGCAGATACTTATGGATATTGCCAACCAGACTAACGGCATGGTGATTGGAACAGGCGATATGTCAGAACTGGCACTTGGATGGGCAACATACAATGGTGACCATATGTCTATGTATGGAGTTAATGCATCAGTTCCTAAGACACTTGTAAGACATCTGGTACAGTTTTATGCAGATACATGTGGCAATGAAGATTTGTCAGCAGTACTTAATGATGTACTTGATACTCCGGTTAGTCCTGAACTTCTTCCTCCTAAGGAAGATGGCACTATTGCACAGAAGACAGAAGATCTGGTTGGACCATATGAGCTGCACGATTTCTTTATGTATCACATGCTAAGATTCGGTGCAGAGCCTGAGAAGATATTCAGAATAGCAAAGTACGCATTTGCAGGAGAATATGATGATAAGACTATCTATAAGTGGCTAAGAACGTTCACATGGAGATTCTTTGCGCAGCAGTTTAAGCGCTCGTGTCTGCCTGACGGGCCTAAGGTTGGTTCAGTTGCAGTATCACCAAGAGGTGATTTAAGAATGCCAAGTGATGCAAGTTCACATGAGTGGATGAAGCAGTTAGACAGAATTAAAGAAATTAACGGATATAAATAGGGAGGACATTATGGCAAACAATAATGCAACATCAGAGAAGGTTGTTACTAAATACGACCGTAAGATGCAGAAAAGAAAAGAAGAAGAAAGAAAAGAAGCTAAGAGAAGATTTATTACCAAATGGGTGTGTATTGCAGTTGTAGCAGGAATAATACTTGGATGTGGTACAGCAGCCGGAATTAAGATTAACAGCATTTATAATAATTATATTGAAGTTAATGATGACAAGATAAGTCAGATTGAGTTTGATTTCTATTATGGAATTGCCAAGACT
>OGPA01003378.1_pt1 | contig 10098 bp, 11 predicted proteins | sample 1552841 | NCBI WGS metagenome assembly OGPA01 (sample SAMEA2579916, study PRJEB22360) | human gut metagenome | reverse complement strand
CTGGGAACGGAGTTTCAGTGCCGCAGCTATACCGCTATGGTTAGTCATACCGTCATTGTATTTACCAGATATATGCTTCTGAAATGGATTCGCGGGAATGAAAATGATAGTAAAACTTTTGGTGAATTATATTTTAACCTATGTGATGATATCCAGGACATGGGCTTCTTCTAGGCGTTGCAGAACCTTATGGCTCTCTTTGTAGAGCAATTAAGCACATTCACTGCTGATATTACTACCATCATTAAAAGTAACGTAAGGGATTGAATGCACTCTCAATCTGCCTTTATACAGGCTTGGTTTACAAATTTTTGCTGGGAAAGTTGAGTTATTAATAAGTCAATTTCTTATTTTGAACAGCATATTCATTTAATCTTTCCATATCTTTAACTAACAATCCCTCTTTTGTCCGCTCAACAATATTTTCTTTTTGCAAACAATTAATAATTCTTCCTGCTGTTACCTTGTGAATACCAAGATACCCTGCAATCGCAACATTAGTGTATTCTTTTCCAACCAAAAATTTCCCACTTTCTTTTTCCTGTGCGTGTGAAGCCAAAAAACTACATAACATATTTGGTGTACTACCATCCTGCTTAGAACGAAATCGAACACCTAAATCATAATACTCCTGTAAAATTTGTTCCAAAAACAATTTAATCAAAGTTAAGTCATTTTCCATAGCTTTAATAAAAGAGTTTCGAGGAATTTTCCAACAGTAACATGTTGTACTTGCAACAATATCAGAGGCAATGACCATATCATAATATGCTGTAAATGCACAAGCAATATTATTTTTTTTATAAGTAGCCATAATCGCCTGATTGCCTTTATAAGTCGTTTTTAATCTATAGCACTGACCACTTACTACTAAATAAAAATTATTAGCTTTTTCTCCTGATTTTATGATATATTCCCCTTTAGAAAAATGTACATAAATAGCACCTTCTATTTTTGAATAATCCATCTAAACACCCAAACCTCCATTCCTATACTATAAGCTCTAACACTTTACAACAAGAATTTTTTACGCACATACCGTTTACAGTAACGGAGAAAACAACCGGCAAAAAGATTCTACCAATCGCTGCCCAAATTTTCTCTCTTTAAACTGCTGATAATCCACTTTCTTTGAATCCAGCAGATCCTGTTCAAACATCTGATACAACCGATTTACTGTTTTGTTATCATAAATAAATGCATTGATTTCCGAATTGATCATAAAGCTGCGAATATCCATATTGGCTGTACCCACTGAGGCGATTTCATGATCAACTAACAGCAATTTAGAATGAATAAAGGACGGGCCTGGCTGTTTATCATAAAAATAAACCTCTGCCCCTAAACTCATAATCTGTTCCAGATAAGACAACGACGCATGATACACTGTAAAGTGGTCAGCGATATTGGGGAAAATAATTTTAATATCCACCCCGGACAGCGACGCAGTTTTTAAAGCGATCAGCATGGCTTCATCAAGAATAAAGTAAGGTGTTTCAATATAAATAGTTTCCCGGGCCTGCGCCATTGCATAAAAATATGCTTCGTAAATGGTTTGATTTTCCGAATCAGCACCGGATGTAGCAATCTGTACAATACTGCTGCCTTTGGTGGTATCTACTACAGGAAAGTATCTGGCTTCCATCAATCGCTTTTCGGTCAAAGTCAGCCAATCGGTTACAAACACCGTTTGTAGCATATACACCGCAGGCCCCTCCATGCGCAGATGGGTATCTCTCCAATAACCAAACTTTTTGCTGCGGTGTACATATTCATCGCCAATATTTAGACCGCCGATATAACCGATTTTTCCATCGATAATACAGATTTTGCGGTGATTACGATAATTCAATTTACGATGCAAAAAAGGGAACCGAGCCTGCACATAGGTCTTTGCCTCCACACCCACAGAACGCAATCCATGCATAAACATCGGTGTTAAATAAAGTCTCCAGGAGCCGATATCATCATACAAAATGCGCACTTCAACCCCCTGCAGCGCCTTTTTAATCAGCAGCTCCCGCATAGCTCTGGCCACTTCGCCATCTTTTATAATAAAATATTCCAGGTGGATATGATCTTTCGCCTGTTCAATATCCCGCAGCATTTGAGCAAATTTTTCCCGGCCATCGGTATAAATATCTATTTGATTATGTACCGTAATAGGAACCGTACCAGAGCGCATAACCAAATGCATAATATTTCTGTCCATAATATCAAAGTGGATATTTTGTTCTGCCAATTTATGCAACGTATCCAGATTATCCGGGTCTATTATCTTTTTAGCTTCGTCAGACTCCAAAAAATCCTGTACCATCTGCCGACGCTGTGTCCATTTTTTGCCCCGCAGATTTTCACCAAACAGCAGATACAGCACAATGCCCAGCACCGGAATCAAAAACAACACCAACAACCAGCACAATGTTTTGGCCGGGTCCCGTTTTCCCATGGAAATAACTGTAGCAATCATCAAAGTCATCAAGGCAACAAGCCAGGATGATTCAAAAATTAATAAATGATGCTCTAAAAAAAAGTCCAGCATATTTCCATTCCCTCCTCTGCTACACATCTGCTGTTATTAGAATAACCATTTTTGTTTTATATTTTCTTATTATAACATGTTTCTTTCTACTACAGTAAATTTTTTCTTTGTGCCTATGGCAGAATCGGTTATAATAAAAAGAATATCAACCATACAGTATGATAACACAGCACTATCTGTGCAGAAAGGGTTCTGACCAATATATGAAACCAAAAATAAAAGAAGTAATCGTGGTAGAAGGCAAAGATGATGTCAGCGCATTGCGCCGAGCTGTAGAAGCTGATATCTTAATTACCACCGGCCTGGGGTTAACGCAGACAAAAATAGAAGAAATCCGCCAGCTGGCGCAAAAACGCGGCGTGATTGTATTTACCGATCCCGATTTTCCGGGCGGAAAAATCAGGCACATTTTAAAAGATCAGGTGCCAGGCTGCAAACATGCCTACATTACCAAAGAAGAAGGACGCTGCCCTAAAACCGGAAAGCTCGGCGTAGAATACGCTTCTCCCCAAGCTATTTTACGGGCGTTAAACGCCGCCCGAGCAGAGCATCAGCAATATGACATTGTGTACGACTTGAATGACCTGGTGCAATGGGGACTATCCGGCTTGCCGGACAGCGCTGCACGGCGCGGCGCATTATGCGATAAACTATCCATCGGCCATTGCAATGCCAAACAATTAGTCAAAAAATTAAACAGCTACCAAATCCCCCGGGAAGAAATCGAGGCCATGTTATGAACTTAAAAGATACACTGCAAAAACACAACTTCAAATTTAAAAAGAAATTTGGACAAAATTTTATTACCGACAGCAATTTGCTACAAAAAATTGTAGATGCCGGCGATGTCGGCCCTGATGATGTTGTCATCGAGGTAGGGCCTGGCGCTGCCACATTAACCAAAGCACTGGCGCAGCGAGCCAAAGCTGTCATTGCCATCGAAATCGACCGCGATTTGGTTCCTGTTATCGAAGAAACCATGGCCGGATTTGATAATTTTTATCTGGTGCAGGGCGATGCCCTACAGCTTGATTTAGATGCTGTTATCCAGGAAAAACTGGGGGCACCTCATCGCTGTAAAGTAATTGCCAATCTGCCCTATTACATCACCACACCACTGGTTATGTATTTCTTAGAGCAGGGCTTTTCCATTGACCGTATTGTCATTATGGTGCAAAAAGAAGTAGCTGAGCGTTTTACCGCTCAGCCAGGAAAAAAGGAGTACGGTGCTATCACCGTTTCTCTGCATTATTATGGCAATGTCCGCTATGCTTTCACTGTGCCCCGGCATATGTTTATCCCACAGCCTGATGTGGACTCTGCTGTGGTAGATATCCAACCATGGACACAAAAACCATTGCAGGCCGACAATGAACAATTATTTCATCAAGTAGTGAAGGCTGCTTTTGGTCAACGCCGCAAAACACTGAACAATGCCTTAAAAACGCTAGACATGGACAGCGCTCTCATGCAGCAAGCATTGCAGGAAGTGGAAATAGACGGCACACGCCGCGGCGAAACGTTAAGTGTAGACGAATTTGTAGCTTTCAGTAACGCCATCGCTCAAAGACAATAATCCGTAAATAACCGATATTTGCATAGACTCCGCCTGTAATGGAAAACCTATTATTAACCATTTATAAAAAGCATACTCAGAAGCGGAGGAATCTTTATCATGGAACTTACTTTTTGCGGTGCAGCCCGAGCGGTCACCGGCAGCTGCATTCACATACAACTGCCCACAGCACAGCTATTGATTGACTGTGGTCTGCAGCAGGGGCATGATGTGATTGATAACCATCACTTTCCCTTTCAGCCTCAGGATATCGACTACGTTTTGCTAACCCATTGTCATATAGATCATTGCGGCCGGCTGCCGCTGCTGGTAAAGCAGGGATTCGCCGGCCCTGTTTTTATGACAGAACCTACAGCCCAGTTATTAAAAATTATGCTGCAGGACAGTGCCCACATGCAGGAAAATGACCATCACTGGCACAAACATCAATCAACAAACCGCATATTGTTTACCATGGAGGATGTAGAAGCCACACTGCGGCAAATACACACCCTCCCTTATCATCAGCCATGCAAGCTGCAGCCCCAACTACAGTTTACTTTTTATGATGCTGGTCATATGCTGGGTTCTGCCACAATCGCCTTGCGCTATACGGAACAACAGCAGCAACGCACCATCGTATTCAGCGGCGACATCGGCAATCGCAGCATGCCCATCATCGAAAACCCGCAAAATGCACCAAAAGCAGACATTGTAGTTATGGAAAGTACCCATGGAGACCACTGCTACTTACAGCAGTCTGATTATTTGCAGCCATTGGCCCAATTACTGGAGCAAACCTTTCAGCGCGGCGGCAATGTTTTAATTCCAGCCGCTGCTGTTGGCCGCACCCAAGAGCTGCTCTACTATCTGCATTGCATCAAACAACATAAGCTTACCCCTTCCCTGCCAGACTTTCCCGTTTATGTAGACAGCCCGCTATCTCAGGAAGCAAATCAATTATACCGCAGCGGTATGCTAGATGCTTATCTGGATAAAGAGGCATTAACTTTAAAACAGCATCACGGCACCTTACTGGAGTTTTCCAATCTGCATTTTTGTACCAACCGCCAACAATCACAGGCAATTAATCATACTCCTGCACCCAAAGTAATCATTGCTGCCAGCAGCGCCTGCGACAGCGGCCCTATTTGCCACCACCTTCTACATAACTTAAACAATTCCCAATGCACAATTATCCTGCTGGGCAACCAACGCCGCGGTACTCTGAGTCACATATTATCCAACGGTACTCGCCGGGTGAAACTACTGGGGCATGATATAACCGTACAAGCCCGCATTGTATCACTACATCTCCGCCCCATTCATGGTGATTATCAAATTTTGCAGCAATGGCTTGGCCAAATACAACCCAAACCGCAGCAAATATTTTTAAACCATGGCGATGAAGAGGTTTCCTTACTGCTGGCACAAAGCTTGCAGCAACAAAATTATTCCGTTCAAGTACCTTACTACGGTCAGCATTTTTCCATTTCGCCAAATTGAATCCTCTATTTATCGTTTATAAGACCAAATGAAGCATAAAAAACGGCTCTGCACCATAGCGATACAGAGCCATCATTCTTACTGTTTCTTCAAAATCTCCTGCACATACTCTAACAACTATCCCAACTTTTCCGCAATCACCTCAGCGGATAACACGCCATCTAACGCTCGTATCATCTGTTTCCTACCTTTTTCCAAGCCGCTGCGTTCGCCTTCGATTCTTCCAGCCGCCCTTCCTTCAGCTCTGGCTTCTTCTGCCGTAACCGCCAATACTTCATCCATATTCCATTCTGTAAACAGCATGTCCTCCACTTCACTTCCATTGGTTCTGTCAAATACATCTGCATCATATCATTACCCGCCAGGCAAAATACTTAATCCTGCTGGGGACAGCGATACATGATCTCCAACACCTGCTGCAGCAGCTGACGCAGGTGGGCACACTCCTGCTGAGATAGCCCCTGAGTAATATCTTCTTCTACTTTATATAGATTGTTTCGCACTTCGGCACTGATCTCCATGGCTTTGGGCGTTAAAATAATATATTTGGAACGATTATCCGCCTGATTCATTTCCCGGCGAATAAATCCTTTGTTTTCCATGCGCTGCATCAACCCTGTTACTGTGGGGTTGGTCAGCCTGAAATATTTTTCTAACTCTCGTTGATTTACCGGATGATCCACCTTGGATAAATAAATCAAGATGCTGGCCTGGGACGGTGTTAGATCATACCGCGCCGCTTCTCTCTGAAAATTATTGGAAAATGCAATGGAAATCTGCTTAAATAGCAACCCGAATGAACTATCGTTTTCCACTATATCATCACCACAACCTGTTTTTATTTGCTTACAGCCGTATTTCTGGCGGTACGGCTGTAATTGACTTCATTATTGATGGCATACTCTAATACTTCTTTTTCTTCATCGCTCAGCGGATGTTTGCTTTCGCCGTTTAATATCCGTTTGCAATAGCAACGGGCATCATCCCTATTGTGAATGTTGGTAAAGATATAACCGTTACCCAAGTCATCCAGCACAGCCATAGAAAAACTCAGCTCACCGTAGGTAAAATCAAAGGCGTTATAGTGCATAATGGCTACATGATTTAAGTTGGCCTGCTGCCGCTTGCGCAGGTCTTTTACATCTTGCTCCAGCTGCTGGGATATCTGCTGAGTCTGCGCATTGCTGGCCACCAAATCTTCTACGATCTGGCTGAGGTTTTCACCGTTTACACCCAACGTAAGCGCTGTATATTTTTTCTTTAGGGCTTTTACCTCTCCCTGCAGCTGCACCAGACGAATTAAAAAAATAAGGGCTAAAAGTGCCATAACTGCTGTAAAAATGATTGCATACTGATTTAATTCCGCCAGTATTTCCATATTTGTTCTCTCCTCTGCCTGTTTTGATACTGGTTTTTCACTTGCTGCGATACTGTCATGCCGCTTGTGTATTGCTTAAAAATACTGATTTTATTTATTATAATGCAAAAAGCTTAACAGAGCAAATTTCTTTTATATAAAATTATTTTTTATTGGAGTAAATCTTAATAAAATCCATACATAAAAAAATGTAAAACTATGCTATACTGTAACAGATATAAACGGGCAGTAAATGTCTGTAAAATGAATTACCAAGAAAGTGTGGGATGCACATGAAACACAAAAAGCTCAGCACTGTTTTTTGCGCCGGTCTTATCATTTTGGCAACGGCTTTTCCTGCATTGGCTAATTCGGCCAATGACGAAGTGGGAGCGGCAACAACTTTATATCAGGATTATCTGACCAACAATGCGGTGGGCGAAATACAAATAGAAACCAATGTGGCCGGTAAAAGTCCCGCGGCAGAAAATTTTATCAATGATGCACTGGATTTATCTACACGACTGGTTCCTTTTAGTCTGGATGCCAGCATGCAATATTATACCAATGTGAATCCGACTACTTTTTTTGTTACGTTCCGCGGCCGTGAATACAATGACCTCAATCAGCAGGTATTAAAAAAGGCTAAGGAAATCGTTGCACAAACAGATATTTACACAACCGATTATGAAAAGCTGCGGTTTATTAACAACTATCTGGTGGATCACTGTGAATATGTGTCGGCAGCAGTAAAAAATCCGGAGCAATACCCTAAGGCATTTACCACTTATGGCTGCCTGATAGAAGGAAAGGCCGTTTGTGAAGGCTATGCCAACAGTGTGCAGCTGCTTTGTCAATTGTTGGATATTCCCTGCATAAAAGTAACGGGTACCGCCTATAACGGCGACCATATCTGGAATGCGGTATATTTGAACGATAAGTGGTGGATGCTTGATGTTACATTTAATGACCCTGTGGGCAAACAGGATAACAGCGATCGCTGGTCCTATTTTCTGCTGGACTTAGATACGTTCCAGCAAAAAGGAACGCACAGCTACAGCAAAAACAGCTATGAAACCAGCAAAGAAATCTACACTGGCCGCACCACCGGTCAACATGACACCACGCTGCCATTTGCCGGTCTTTCGCTGCAAAACGCTGTCTCCGGAGATATTGCGGATAAAAGCTATTTAGATGATGTAAGCGGAGAAAATAAAGAAGATACAGAGCAAAACAGCGATGCTGCAACACAGCCTATCAGTCAGGACACGCAGAAAAAAGCGGAAGCTCTAAAAGAACTGGGACTATTCTCCGGCGATGAAGGCGGGTTCCGATTGGAAGATAATATGACCCGCATTGAAATGGGCGTTATGGTAATGCGTATGAATGACGGCGTTGCCGCATTGCGGGAACGGGGCGATTATTATGCCTCTGTCTGTCCTTTTACCGATGTGCCCCAGTGGGCCAAATCTTCCATCGGCTTTTTGTACGACAACAAACTGGCAGCGGGACAAAGCAGTACCACCTTTGGTACGGATGACGTTTCCAAACGGGATTATGCAGTTATGATGCTGCGAGTGTTAAATATTGAGCACAGCTACCAGGACGCTTTAGCTATTGCGGTTACTCACGGTATTTTAACCGAGGAGCAGGCATCGGGCAATACTGCTGCCACCCGCGGAGATATTGTGGATATGACCTACGCCACATTGCAGCTGATGGACGAACAGCAAAAGCAGACTCAGCAGGATCAATCTGCACAGGAGCAAGCTGCCTAAGGAATACAGGTGCTATAATTTTGTACACGAAAAATGCCTGCCGATAATGCAGCATCGCAAACAAAATTGGTTAATATGAATGTTTAGCGTGAAAGATTGTGTAGTCGGCAGTCCTATCTTTGCCGCTCCCTCCGTTTACCCGACCAGAAAAGCGTCGGACATCGGACAATCTTTTGTATGTCTGCTTCGGTTTGGATTTCATCCACCTCAGCTTAGACATACGGCAAGATTGTTCGCTCTAAGTCGGAATTTTGGCAAAGGATAGGACAGCCTTATATGCGCAACCTAGGGAGATGTTTTGTTGCCGTTGTCGACATTGAAGCGGACAGTTTGCCCAGCTGTTCCAACCGTGGCGGACGTAGTCCGACTAAGGGGAACGGCGGTAAAACTGTCCACTGAAGGAGGGCAGGCAACAAACAATCTCCCGGCGATACAGCAGTGCAAATAAAATTGTTCCACGTGAAACATCGTTATTAACCAAAAATAATAAATAAACAGGAGGAAAAAGATGGATCAAAAAAAAGGCATTATGCCGATCGTGTTATTGTTGATAATTTGTACGGCGCTGTCTTTGTGGGTGTGGAAAACAGTGCCCGCCCAATCAGAAGCAGAGGGAACGCCTGCAGAGATGGAGCTGGAGCAATTTGATCTACAACTGCTGCTGGCCGAAGGAAAACCTGTGCTGATCGATATTAGTTCTGACAGCTGTCCCTATTGTGTTATCATGGAGCCAGAACTGGCAGAAGCTTACCGCCGGAATAAAGAAACTGCCATCATTCGGGTACTGAATGTGGACGAACAGTTAGAAGCAGCGATACAATTGCAAACACAAATTCCGGTGCAGTTTCGCGCAACGCCCATGCAGATTTTCATCAATGGCGATGGAACGCCTTATCAGCCCAGTGAAGCGGTTTTAAATCAAATTGCATTTTTATATTATAGAGAAAAAGGAACAGAACGGCATCTGTCCACTGTTCATGAAGGTATGCTGACTGCGGAACAAATGACATTGATTTTGCAGGATATGGAGCGTGCTCTATGATAGGGAGTTGGTTGGAACAACTATCGGGGCTATTGGGACAAAGCGGCTGGTTGGCGCCTTTATTAGCGTTTGCGGCTGGTATGCTGACTTCGATTAGCCCTTGTTCTTTGTCCATGCTGCCGTTAATTATTGGTTATGTGGGCGGCGGCAATGCGGAAGGGCGCCGTGCTTTTGGATTATCCCTTATCTTTGCCTTGGGCACAGCCATTACCATAACGGTTTTAGGCGTAGCGGCGGCGTTGGCAGGCCATTTAATATCCGCTGCCGGACAGTGGTGGTATTGGATAGCCGGTATTTTAATGATTCTGATGGCCTTGC
>OGPA01003374.1_pt1 | contig 10107 bp, 10 predicted proteins | sample 1552841 | NCBI WGS metagenome assembly OGPA01 (sample SAMEA2579916, study PRJEB22360) | human gut metagenome | reverse complement strand
TTTCAGTTACCTGAACTTCCTGTCCGAAAATGTTCTTTCTTCCCTGGGTTGCCCACTCATCGGTATGCTCCGCCATAACGGATGAAGGGGTAATTGGGTAAATAGCTGCTACGTCGGTATACGCATAAGACGCATGTGCTGCAGCCTGGTTACCATCCATGGTTTTCATCTTTCTAGCCATTTGATTTTATCCTCCTTAAAAAATGATGACCAAAAATTACTTTGGCTTTTCTCAGGTTGGTGTTCTGCCGGGTTTCGGTTGCCTCCGCGCTTCGAAAAACCCGGATAAGGGCATGGCAATGCCACTATGTCCAGTATTTGAATTATAACACCGATTGGGCATTCTGTCCAGATTTTCTGTGGGTGTTCAGGGAAAAATACAAGTTTTTTACAACTTCTGGTAATTCCGCGTCGAATTTCTCGATAAAAAAAGAAGGAACGGCCCGCATATTTTTTCTCTTCTGCGGACAGTTCCTTTGCTTCTTTTATTTCTGATTCTGCGCCTCAATCTGTTCTGCGAGGTCGGTGAGATAAACCCATCTCTCGGTTTTTTCTTCCAGAGCAGCTTCGGTCCTCTCTTTTTCCTCCATCAGTTCGGCGAGCTTTGCAGAGTTGGTGGCGTTTTTGAGCATCTGATCGTCAAGCGATGCAATCTTTTCCTCGAGTGCGGCGATATCGTCATCGATGGTCTCGTACTCGCGCTGTTCTTTGAACGTAAATTTCAGGCGGGTCGGACGGTTCTGCTTCCAGTCATTGTTCTTTGACTTTGCAGGTTCGTCCGCGGACGTTTTGGACGGCGCTGCTTTTGCCGTTTCTTCCGCACTTCCGCCGAAACGGCGTTCTTTTGCTTCGAGGTAATCGGTGTAGCCGCCCTCGTACTGCAGAAGATTTCCGTTTCCGTCGAATTCGAAGATGCGGTCCACGACGTTATCCAGGAAATAGCGGTCGTGGGAAACGGTGATGACGATGCCGACGAACGTGTTCAGGAAATCCTCAAGCACGGTCAGGGTCGGGATATCAACGTTGTTGGACGGCTCGTCGAGGATCAGAACATTGGCGCCGCTCACCAGGACGGATAAGAGATACAGTCTCCGTTTTTCGCCTCCGGAGAGTTTGGAAATCGGGGTGTACTGCATATCCGGTGTGAACAGGAAGCGTTCGAGCATCTGCGATGCGCTGATGCGGCCGTCACGGGTCTGGACATACTCAGCGATATCTTTCACGTAGTCGATCACGCGCTGATTCGTATCCATGTCCGGCTCTTCCTGTGCCAGATAGCCGATGCGGATCGTGTCGCCGATTTCGATGGTTCCCGCATCCGGCAGGACTTCTCCGGTGATCATCCGCAGCATTGTGGATTTTCCGCAGCCGTTCGGGCCAATGATGCCGACACTCTGGTTCCGCAGGAAGATGTATTCGAAATCTTTCATCAGCGTTTTATCGCCGAAGGCTTTGCTGACGTTATGGAATTCAATCGTTTTCTTTCCCATGCGGGTCTCGACAGCATCCATCTCCACGACAGCGTCTGCGGTCGGTGCCGTGCCATTTTTGAGTACTTCGAGACGTTCGAGTCTGGCGCGCTGTTTTGTGCTTCTTGCGCGGCAGCCGCGTTTCGCCCATTCGAGTTCCATGCGCAGGATGCTCTGGCGTTTCCGTTCAGAGGCGAGCTCCATCTCCTCGCGCTCAGCTTTCAGTTCCAGAAAACGGGAATAGTTGGAATCGTAGCTGTACATTTTTCCGTGGCTGATTTCGAGGATGCGGTTCGACACTTTATCCAGGAAATAACGGTCATGGGTGACCATAAAGACGGTTCCGCGGTAATTTTTCAGGTAATTCTCGAGCCAGGAGAGCATCGCATTGTCGAGATGGTTTGTCGGCTCGTCGAGGATCAGGACGTCAAAATCGGACGCAAGCACTTTTGCCAGGGCAACCTTGCGGCGCTGGCCGCCCGAGAGGGTGTCGAGTTTTGCGTCGTATTCGGTGATACCGAGCTGTACAAGGTTGCTCTGCACCTGCCATTCCTCCTCATCACCGGAAAGGGCGTAGGACAGCACGGTGGCATCCTTTGGAAATTCCGGTGTCTGCGGAAGATAGGCCATTTTGAGGTTGTTCTGGCGGATAATCTGGCCGGAATCCGGGGTCTCATCTCCTGCTACTATGCGCAGCAGCGTGGATTTTCCGGTTCCGTTGATTCCGACGATGCCGACCTTGTCGCCCTCCTGCAGGCCGAAGGAAGCATCGTCAAAAATCAGTTTATCGCCGAACAGTTTGCTGATGTGTTCGATGTTGATGATATTCATTTGCACAGTTCTGCAACGGTCTGGTTGATGACTTTTCCGTCTGCTTTACCTTTCATATCTGCCATAACGGCCTTCATGATGGCACCTTTGTTCTTGGTTGCCAGAACGTCTGCGAATTTCTCCTGGATGTAGGCTTTGACTTCGTCTGCACTCATCTGTTTCGGTGCATACTCGCTGATGACGTCATAGCGGAACTGATACTCTGCTTTTAAGTCCTCACGGGATGCCGGGCAGGTATCGATCTGCTCTTTTACGGTCTTCAGCTCTTTTAAGATGACGCGGTCTACCAGCTCCGGTTTGATGTCATCGCGGCAGCCCTCGTCGATGGCTACTTTCTTTGCTGCAGAGATCAGGGAAGAGATGGCCTCTTTTCTCGCTTTGTCTTTGGCTTTCATTGCTGCTATCATATCACTTCTTAAAGTTTCTAATTCCATGGTGTTGTTCCTCCTGTACTAAATTTTGTCCGGTTTCAAGTATAACACTTCTCTTTTTGCTTTTCCAGTCACTTTGTAGGATAGCTCCCTTATTTTCCCCACGGCAGACGGTGTTTCTTTACCTGGATTGCCTGATGCGGGCACATTTCCTGACAGCAGAAACAGCGGATGCACTTTTTATAATCGTAGACCGGCGGATTTCTGCGGCCGTTATCAAAGCGGACGGCTTTCCCTTCCACCGGGCAGCTCTCGACGCAGACGCCGCATTTTTTACATTTTTCTTCTATGATATAGGGGCGGCTCTGGAAGACCCCGAGGATCTCGAGCAGGTCGAGGGCTCCTTTTTTGCGGGCTTTGCGGCGGTCGACGTTGAAGTTTGGATTTCCGTACTTTCTTTTCAGTTCTTCCTCGGATATGGTGCCATCCGCTGTCACGATTTCGATGCGGTCGTCGTGCCACGTTCCAAGGCCGAGCGTTTCCCCGTAGAGATTTGTCGGCACATACGACGGATCGAGGTTCACCAGATGGCAGAACACGGTATCCAGTGCGATCGGATCGGTGGACATAAGAAGAACTCCCATCGAAACCGGGTCGCCGGAAGTCGGACCATTGCCTTCCATTGCTACGATGCCGTCGCAGATATAGAGGCGCGGGGCGACTTTCTGGTTCAGCTCGATCAGCATGTGCGCGAAGCTCTCAGCGTTCGGATACTGCGTGTGGCCGAGTTTTTTGTAGACGCCGCTGATGCAGCCGTACTGGTTCTTGACAGCTCCGGTGATGCGTTCCAGCGCGTGGGTTTTCATTTTGCTGACACTGATGAGGGCGTCGCAGTCGAGTGCATCTTTCGCAATCATCAGAAATTTACCATCGGCGGTTTCTACGCGCTCGCTCGTAAGGAAATCCTTCAGCGGAACGTTGTGTTTTTCCAGCACCTCTTTCAGCCCGGCTTCCTTTGCAATGCCCTCCGGGGTGCCAAGGCCGCAGGAATCGCCGCAGGAAATATTCTCATAGCCATTTTCCTGCAAAATCGTGATCAGGGCATCCATGACTTCCGGGTCGGTCACGACGGCGCGTTCGCGTTTTGCGGAGCGGACGAGGTTTGGTTTTAATAAGATATTCTCTTCTTTTCCGATCAGCGATTCCAGGCCGCCAATTGCTTCCAATCCCTTTTGCAGGCTTTCCTTTACGCGCGCCGGCTCATAGTCGGGACAGGCAACCACTGCCACTTTGCTTTTTTCCATATTCACCTCATGTTTTTCTATATTTCAAAAGAAGCTGCGATCCCCTTACCGGTTCTCACAGCTTCTTCGTATATTCACACAGAATATGTTTTTACTTATGCTACTTTGCTTTTTGCAAGCTCAGCCAGTGTTGCAAATCCTTCTGCATCGTTAACTGCCATGTCAGCCAGAACTTTACGGTTCAGCTCAACGCCTGCCAGTTTCAGACCATACATAAATTTGCTGTAGGACAGACCGTTCATTCTTGCTGCTGCGTTGATACGAGCGATCCACAGCTGACGGAACTGACGTTTTTTCTGTTTTCTTCCTGCGTAGGAGCTGGTCAGTGCACGCATTACGGACTGTTTTGCTACTCTATACTGTTTGCTTCTGGCTCCTCTGTAACCTTTAGCCAGTTTTAATACTCTGTTATGTTTTTTCTTAGCGTTCATGCCGCCTTTAATTCTTGCCATTTCTTATTTTCCTCCTTGATCTGTTGGGCGTAACTCTACCTTGCAAAAATTACATGTAAGGTAAGATTTTCTTCATGTTCTTTACGTTTGTTGCATCAACAGTAGTCTGTTTTCTCAGGTTTCTTTTTCTCTTCTGAGATTTCTTGGTTAAGATATGGCTCTTGTAAGCTTTATTTCTTACTAATTTTCCTGTTCCTGTTGTTTTAAAACGCTTTGCAGCTGCTCTGCTTGTTTTTACCTTTGGCATTTTAATTTCCTCCTTGATATTGATTCAAATGTATTTTAACGTTTAGCCGTCAAAAACATGGTCATGCTTCTGCCTTCCACCTTTGGCGCTTTGTCAACCGTTGCAATATCGGACAGACTCTCTGCAAATTCATCGAGGATGTATTTGCTGCTGTTCATATGTGCCATCTCACGGCCGCGGAAACGAAGTGTTACTTTTACTTTGTCTCCCTTTGTAATGAACTTGCGGGCTGCACCTACTTTGGTATTAAGATCATTGGTGTCAATGTTTGGAGAAAGGCGAACTTCCTTGATTTCAATTGTTTTCTGTTTTTTCTTTGCTTCTTTTTCCTTGCGGGCCAGTTCATATCTGTACTTTCCGTAGTCGATAATTTTGCAAACCGGCGGTTTCGCTGTCGGAGCAATTTTCACAAGATCCAGACCTGCTTCCTGTGCTTTCAGGTACGCATCTCTGGCAGACATAATTCCAAGCTGTTCTCCGTTCTGACCGATCAGACGAATTTCTCTGTCTCTGATCTGCTCATTAATCATTAATTCGCTAATTGTAGTGCACCTCCATCATTATAAAAGACTGTGTTCCCGCTTTTGCGGTGTAACGAAATCAAACTCGGCTCACCGGACCGGATTTGACTGATAACGCAAGAAAAGTGGATAGACAGACTATCCACTTAACATTGTACATAAATCTCTACACAAAGAGAACTTAAGATCAATATTGGACCGTAGTCGCGTGTTTGCGCTAGGGTGAGAGTGGATACTCTACTTTCTTTTTCTCAGACTATTGCAGTATAGCACTCTCCCATCCTGTTGTCAATACTGATTTTCGCATTTTTTCGTATTTATCTCCCGCAGCCACAGCGGAAGGAGCTGCACTCGGTTTCCTGGCAGCTGCATGCGCTGTCTCCGGCGATATGGATGTCTCCGGCTTCGCATTTACAGTTGTCGTTAAAGGTACAGTTCTGCGCCTTGCAGTCGACACCGATTTTCGTACAGCCGCAGCCGGTAGAGTTGAACATCGTGCCCTCACCGCGCTCCTTGAAGCTCTCGCAGCACGTTTCCATGGAGCTTTTGGCTTCGCTTCCGCCTACGCGGATATCTCCTTTGGAACAGAGCTCGTTCTGGTTGTAAACACAGGTCATAGCGGAACAACTTAATGCTGGCATAATAAATTACCTCCTGAAATTTAGTTTTCTGCGGTTTCGCCCGCATAGAAACCATTATTTCCAAGAGGTAATTTTTTATGCTTTATTATTTATTTTCTTTTGTTTCAACAGTAACCGGGCGGTTAACGCGGCCTGCGATTTCTTCTTTGATATCTGCGATAAACTGCTCCAGGCTTCTCTGGCCTTCATCACCTGCAAAACGGCTTCTGACAGATACAAGACCTGCCTCTTCCTCTTTTGCTCCGGCGATCAGCATGTATGGAATCTTCTGTCCCTGTGCCTCACGGATCTTATATCCAATCTTCTCGGAACGGGTATCCATCTCTGCGCGGATGCCTGCCTCGTGAAGGGCGTCCAGAACCTTCTTACCGTAATCTGCGTATTTGTCGGAGATTGGCAGAACCTTTACCTGTACCGGTGCAAGCCAGGTTGGGAATGCACCTGCAAAATGCTCGATCAGGATACCGATGAAACGCTCAACAGAACCGTAAACAACACGGTGGATCATAATCGGACGATGCTTCTCGCCGTCTGCTCCTGTGTATTCCAGCTCGAATCTCTGCGGCAGCTGGAAGTCAAGCTGGATGGTACCGCACTGCCACGTTCTTCCGATGGAGTCTTCCAGATGGAAGTCGATCTTCGGGCCATAGAATGCGCCGTCGCCTTCGTTGACTACATAGTCAAGGCCAAGATCATCGAGTGCGCCGCGGAGACCTTCGGTTGCTACCTCCCAGTCCTCATCGCTTCCCATGCTGTCTTCCGGACGGGTGGACAGCTCTACGTGATATTTGAATCCGAACAGTTTGTAAACCTGGTCAATCAGGTTTGCAACGCCTTTGATTTCGTCTTTGATCTGCTCCGGTGTCATGAAGATATGGGCATCGTCCTGGTTGAAGCAGCGTACACGCATCAGGCCGTGCAGCTGGCCGGATTTCTCATGACGATGTACCAGACCAACCTCTGCCAGACGCAGCGGCAGATCACGGTAGGAACGAGGCTCGGATTTGTAAACGAGAACGCCGCCCGGGCAGTTCATCGGTTTGATTGCATAATCTTCATCATCGATTACAGTAGTGTACATATTGTTTTTGTAATGATCCCAGTGTCCGGAAGTCTCCCAGAGCTTGCGATTCAGGATGATCGGAGTGGAAATCTCTACATAACCAGCTTTTTTATGGATTTCTCTCCAGTAATCAAGCAGGGTATTTTTCAGTACCATGCCCTTCGGCAGGAAGAACGGGAAACCCGGACCTGCATCGTGCATCATGAACAGGCCAAGTTCTTTGCCCAGTTTACGATGGTCACGTTTCTTTGCCTCTTCCATCATTGTGATGTATGCTTCCAGATCCTCTTTGGTTGCAAATGCGGTCGCATAGATACGGGTCAGCATTTTGTTCTTCTCGCTGCCTCTCCAGTATGCGCCTGCCAGATTCATCAGCTTAAATGCCTTACCAACACCCTTGGTGTTCATCATGTGAGGTCCTGCACATAAGTCAGTAAAATCACCCTGACGGTAGAAGCTGATCTCTGCATCCTCCGGCAGATCCTCGATTAATTCTACCTTGTACGGCTCCTCTTTCTCCTTCATGAACTCGATCGCTTCATTTCTCGGCAGAGTAAAGCGCTCCAGTGGAAGTGCTTCTTTGATGATTTTCTTCATCTCTGCCTCGATCTTCGGCAGATCCTCTGCAGTCAGAGGAGTAGCCGGATCGACATCATAGTAGAAACCGTCTGCGATGGACGGTCCAATCGCAAGTTTTGTCTCCGGGTAAAGGCGTTTTACAGCCTGTGCCATTACATGGCTGGCGGTATGGCGCAGAGCTGCCAGACCTTTCTCATCCTTTGCAGTCAGGATATTTAACTGACAGTCATGGTCGATCACGGTACGGAGATCTTCTTCCTTACCGTCAACCTCACCCAGACATGCCACTCTCGCCAGACCTTCGCTGATGTCTTTTGCAATGTCGATGATGGACATCGGGCTCGCATATTCTTTGACAGAGCCATCTTTTAATGTGATCTTCATTTTATCCTCTCCTCTTTGATTTTTTGTGGTTGTCTTTCTTTTTTCTGTGTTGTGGTTCTGTACCAGGGTATGGTGTTTGGGGTGGGATTGTGACGGATGTTAGATTTTCTTGATGCTTTGTAAGAGACCACAGCAATTTTCGGACAGGAGGTCCGAAAAAGGCGAAGTCGAGCCATGGATGGCGAGTATGCGCCGGTTGCGGACGGTGACTGTAACGCGGATAAAATCCGTACAGCGTCTTAATGACACGTTCCACCTTTAAGAAAGTCCTTTATCCAACCCAGTCACATCCTCCCCATCACAAACACAGTTGCTCTACACGACCATAGCTCAATCCCGCCACCACACCAGCAAGGGAGCAATGCGACCAACGCTGAACCACGCATCTCACCCCCCAGCCTGTCCGAAAACTCTGTTTTCAAGCATAAAACAAGCTCCTTTTCTCTCAATGTGCCATTGAAAACTGAATAAAACACACACTGTGAAGAAAAAGAGCTTATGTTCTTGCCATTATCTCTATCATTTTTCCAAATCCAAGAAGATTTTTAGCTCTTTCTATATTGTATCCCAGACAAAAGAGCGCAAACTCACCAGTCACCTTACGCAATCCTCTTAAGAGAAAGTAGGTGGCGCCCATTGCTCTTTTTATTGTTCCAAATGGATGCTCTGACAGGCACATCCTCTTAGCCATTTTTTCACGATTTGGCTTCAGAATGAATTTTACTACTTTTACTTTTTCATAATGCCCTTTTACATTATGTTTTGAAGTATAACATTCTTTTCCTTCAGCCTTAAGCCATTCCTTACAGGGCTTCTCCAGATTATCTTTTGTAAAATCAATCTCTTTCCATTCGCCTTTGCCTTTATAACATTTGTTTCTGTTTTTACAATGCTTACAGGCATTTTTATTGGCATAACGAATGTTTCCGTTTTTCTTAATACATTTCTGTCTCAGGATCTCACCCGCCGGACAATACACCAGGTTTCTTTCCGGATCCCTGACAAAATAGCCTTCTTTTGCCCGTTCCAATATCTCTTCCGGAGTTCTGTAAATGGTTTTCTCAGCTAAAGTTTTTGAATAGCGGGTGTCCTCACCATAGCCTGTCTCCATGGCCTCCAGAACTTCTGGCCGACTGCCGTGATTCTCCAGCTTATCAGGATTGACGGAAGAGTCGTACTTTACAGTACCGTCTTGACCAATCCAGGTTATTCTGTGGTTCTCCGCCAATTTCAGGTCAGTAAAATAGTCCCCGCCGTTCTGCTCCACAGCGTGGGCTACAAGATAGACTTCGTTTTTAAGCTCTCGTACGTATTCACCGTTATACTGCATATAAAGGGCGCCCATGATGAGAATCATGCATGCAATCCATACCAGGATGGCTACTAGAAAAATTCCTTTAAATATTCGGCTTTTCATATTTATCCTCTCCAATTTTATAACCGATGCCCCGAACCGTTTCAATCAGCCCTCCGCATGCTCCCAGCTTCTGCCTCAGAGATCTGATGTGCACATCTACCGTTCTGCTTTCACCGTCAAACGCATAACCCCAGATTTTGGTGAGCAGCTGGTCGCGTGTAAATACGATGCCTTGATTTTCTACCAGCAGAGTCAGCATTTCAAATTCTTTCAGGGTCAGGGTTACATCGTCACCGCAGGCCCGAACAACGTGCTTTGAGGGAGATACAAAGAGCTGGCCGATGGTATAATCCCTGTCCGTGTCAACGACCTCTGCCCTGCGCAGCAGCGCTTTGACTCTGGCAATCAGTTCCATCATCCCAAAAGGCTTGGGGACGTAATCGTCAGCGCCATAGTCCAGGCCTATGACCTTGTCGTATTCTGTTCCCTTTGCGGTCAGCATCATGATAGGTATTTTGCTCGTTGCCGAAGAAGCCCTCAGTCTCTTCAAAATCTGCAGTCCATCTTCTTCCGGCAGCATGATGTCCAGAAGAATGAGGGTTGGGCGCATCTGCCCCACTGCCTTCCAAAAGGCGGAAGGACGTTCAAAGCCCTCTGCCTGAAAGCCCGCATTGTTTAAGGTATAGAGAACCAGCTCTCGAATGCTGGCATCGTCTTCTACAAAATAAATCATCGTCCGTACCTCTGTTTCTGACAGGTCATGACAATACGGAAAAAAGCCTTGTCTTTCGACAAGGCTTTCTCATGGAGGCGCCACCCAGATTTGAACTGGGGGTAAAGGTTTTGCAGACCTCTGCCTTACCACTTGGCTATGGCGCCATCTGGAGC
>OGPA01003371.1_pt1 | contig 10112 bp, 7 predicted proteins | sample 1552841 | NCBI WGS metagenome assembly OGPA01 (sample SAMEA2579916, study PRJEB22360) | human gut metagenome | reverse complement strand
GATCACGAAGGTCAATCTGAGCAGTGAAAGAGTGATCAATGAAGTGATCGGTTTTTTGAATAACTGGATGAATAATCCGGACAGCTCGGCAATGGCAAAGCTTAGCGGCACGTTAGGAAATATGCTGAACCTGTTTATCGGTCTGATCTTTGCGATCTATGTATTGGCACAGAAGGAAAAATTAAAACGCCAGACGAAAAATCTGTTACAGGCATATCTTAAACAGCCGGTTTCCGAAACAGTCTGGAAAGTAGGAAAGCTGACAAGCATCACATTTCAGAAATTTATTTCAGGCCAGTGTTTAGAAGCCTGCATTTTGGGAACGATGTTTTTTATCACGATGTCAATTTTTCAAATACCGTATGCACTTTTGATCAGTGTTTTGATCGCAGTCACATCCCTGATCCCGATCTGGGGAGCATTTATCGGATGTATCATCGGCTGCTTCCTGATCGCGGTAGTGGACCCGATGCGTGCGTTGGGGTTTTTGATCATGTTTTTAATCATACAGCAAATAGAAGGCAATCTGATCTATCCTCATGTAGTGGGAGGTTCCATAGGACTTCCGTCTATCTGGGTATTGGCAGCAGTAACTGTCGGCGGTAAACTGTACGGCATTGTGGGAATGATATTTTTCATACCAATCTGTTCCGTGCTGTATACACTTTTAAAGGAGAATGTCAGATACCGTTTAAGAAAAAAGAAAAATTTAGCAGTTGTTAAGGAGGAAGAAATAAATGCGTAAGACAAAAATTATCTGTACATTAGGACCGGCAACAAAGGATGATGAAGTATTAAAACAGTTGATGGAAAATGGAATGGACGTGGCGAGAATTAACTTTTCCCATGGCTCACAGGCAGAACATAAAGTAACCATGGATCGTGTAAAAAAGATGCGTAAGGAACTGGGCAGACCGGTTGGAATTCTCCTTGATACCAGTGGACCGGAAATTCGGATTGGACAGCTGGAGGGCGGCAGAGCAGAGCTGCTTCCGGGAGATACCTTTAAGCTTACTACTAATGATATTATGGGAAATAAAGAGCGGGTCTCTATTACTTACAAAAATCTGGTACATGATGTCAAAGCCGGAACCAGAATGCTGATTGATGATGGACTGATTGAAATGCTGGTAACCAATGTGACAGAAACTGAGATTACCTGTAAAGTAGAAAATGGTGGTGTGATTTCAGACCGCAAAGGAATTAATGTACCGAATGTAAATCTGTCCATGCCTTATATCAGTGAGGTGGATCTGGCAGATATTGTGTTTGGTGTAGAGCACGGATTTGACTTTATCGCAGCTTCCTTTGTCAGAACCAGGGAAGATATTCAGGAAGTGCGCAAGATCGTAGAGGACAGAGGCAGCAAGATCAAGATCATCGCCAAGATCGAGAACATGCAGGGAATCCAGAATCTGGAAGAGATCATTAACGTGGCAGACGGTATCATGGTAGCACGTGGTGACATGGGTGTCGAAATCCCTCTGGAAGAAGTACCTATTCTGCAGAAGAAGATGATCAAGATGGCAGTGGCACAGGGCAAGCACGTTATTACCGCAACTCAGATGCTGGAGTCCATGATCAAGAATCCACGTCCGACCAGAGCGGAGGCAACAGATATTGCCAATGCGATCTATGACGGAACCACAGCCATCATGCTTTCCGGCGAGAGCGCAGCCGGTCTGTATCCGGTAGAGGCTGTTAAGACTATGTCCCGCATTGCGGAGAGAGCAGAGCAGGATATCGATTATCGCGGAAGAATGCAGAGAGTCAAGGAAGACAGACAGGAGACTCCGGATATTACCACGGCAATCTCTTATGCAACATGCAGCGTTGCTTCCGATCTGAATGCAGCAGCTATTATTACGGTAACCATGTCCGGATTTACTGCGAATATGATCGCGCGTTATAAGCCCGGATGCCAGATCATCGGCTGTACATTGGATGAGAAGGTATACCGCCAGTTAAATCTGCTGTGGGGTGTAAAACCTGTCATGATCCAGAAGGAGCAGACCACGGATGCTCTGTTCGAGGAAGCGGTGTTCAAGGCAAAGCAGGCCGGTCTGGTGAAAACCGGGGATACGGTTGTCATCACCGCAGGCGTACCTCTGGGCGTGGTAGGTAAGACCGATATGATCCACGTGGTGGAAGTAGAATAAAAACGTACTGTACGGCGGTCAAACAGCCGAAACAGGAGCGGGAAAACGAGAACGCAGATATGGGAAAAATTGTATATCTCATGGGGAAAAGTTCCTCCGGAAAAGACACCATATTTAAAGAACTGATGAAAGAGGGCACGATGGATCTTCGGACCATCGTGCCTTATACGACAAGACCGATCCGGGCCGGGGAAGAGAACGGTGTGGAATATTTTTTCACAGATGAGACCGGTTTTCAGACCCTGAGGGAACAGGGAAAGGTCATAGAGGACAGAGCTTATAATACGGTCTATGGCATCTGGCGGTATTTTACAGTGGATGACGGACAGATAGATTTGACCATGAAGAATTATCTCATGATCGGAACACTGGAAGCCTATGAGAAAATGATTGCTTATTTCGGAACAGAAGCTATTTTGCCGGTCTATATTGAGCTGGATGACGGTGTACGCCTGCAGCGGGCACTGGACAGGGAACTGCGACAGGAGAAGCCGAAGTACGAAGAGATGTGTCGCAGATTTCTGGCGGACAGCGCAGATTTCTCCGAAGAAAAGCTGGCGGCAGCAGGGATCCGGGACAGATTCGAGAATACAGATCTGACAAAATGTCTGAAAGATATTACAAAGTACTTAAAAGAAGCCGGAATATAGCCGAAATACTGATAACAGAGAAGAAAAATGCCGGAATATAGCCGGTAAACAGAGGAAAAGAGGTGGGCGTATGGAAATGAGAGTAAATCAGATACAGCAGCCGGCTCCCGTGGAGCAGGTACAGAACACAGCGCCCACGGACGGCAGCTTCAAATTCATGCTGGCGAGCCATGTGGAGGAAGCAGAACTTCAGGAGCGACTGACGAACCTGATGGCGGAGATCACCACAGAGGGCGAAAAGCTGGCCAAGAAACGGGATGTGAAGGATATGCGACATTACCGTGGGCTGGTCAAGGAATTTCTCAATGAAGTGGTGACCAGATCCCATTCTTTTTCCAGAGAGAACTTCCTGGATCGGAGAGGCCGGCACCGTGTGTATGGCATTATCCGGCTGGTGGATGAGAATCTGGATCAGCTGGCACAGGAACTGATGAAGGATGAAAAAGACAATCTGGCGATCCTGAACAAGATCGGGGAGATCCGGGGACTGTTATTGGATATCTTTACCTGATGAAAAATACAGGAAACGCTTGCGTGATTCGCAAGAAGGCAGTACGATAAAAGCAGGACCAAAAAGACAATAAGATACGGACAGGGGGAATACCAATGGCAACATTTCATGACATCATAGGTCAGGAACAGATTAAAGAGCATTTACAGAACGCCATTTCGGCGAAGAAGATTTCCCATGCTTATATCATCAACGGTGAAAAATCCTCCGGCAAAGAATTTATTGCCAGAGTATTTGCCATGACCCTGCAGTGTGAAAAGGGCGGAACCGAGCCTTGTCAGGAATGCCATTCCTGTAAGCAGGCGCTGTCGGACAACCAGCCGGACATTATCTATGTCAGCCATGAGAAGCCCAATACCATCAGCGTAGATGATATTCGTGCACAGATCAATAATGATATCGCTATCAAACCTTACAGCAGTCCGTATAAGATCTATATTATGAATGAGGCGGAGAAGATGACTCCCCAGGCACAGAATGCGATTCTGAAAACGCTGGAGGAGCCGCCCGAGTATGCAGTGATCATGCTGTTGACTTCTAACGTGAATTCTCTGCTGCCGACGATCCTCAGCCGTTGTGTGGTACTGAACATGAAGCCGGTAGCGGATGATTTGGTGCGCAATTTCCTGATGCAGCAGTTGCAGGTGCCGGACTATAAGGCAGAAGTCTGTGTGGCATTTGCCCGCGGCAATATCGGCAAGGCCAAATCACTGGCGTCTAGTGAGGATTTTGACAATATCAAAAACGAAGCTTTGTCGTTGTTAAAATATATTCAGGATATGGATCTGAATGAAATTACTTCGGCGATCAAGAAAATTACAGAATACAAGCTTCAGATCAATGATTATCTGGATCTCATCGCCATCTGGTATCGGGATGTGCTGCTGTTCAAGGCAACCAGTGATGTGAACCATCTCGTTTTCCGTGAAGAGATCAGCGCCATCCGCCGCGTGGCACAGCGCAGCAGTTATGAAGGAATCGAGGAAGTCATCGAGGCTCTGGACAAGGCCAAGAGACGTCTGGATGCCAATGTAAACTTTGACCTGACCATGGAACTTTTGATGCTGGAGATCAAGGAGAACGGATAAGACAGAAAACTGAATGAGTAGAAAGTGAAATCCACACTTCACTTTCTATTTTTTTATATAAAAATGAACCGGTTGGAAGCTCAGGACAATATATAGTAAAAGCATTAACGTACTGCAGACGAAAATACCGGAAAGGAAATTTATATGACAATACAGGAATTAGAGCAGTTCATTGCAACATATGGCACTGATATCTACAGTTTTTGCGTCTACCTGACAGGAAACAGACCGGAGGCGGAAGAATTGTATCAGGACACCTTCCTGAAAACCCTGGAACTGTTGGACAAGATACAAAAAGACGGAAATCCGAAAAGTTATTTACTATCTGTTGCAATTCGGATTTGGAAAAATCGGAACCGGAAAATAAACCGTAGAAACAGCATTGCACCGATGGAAAGTGAGGAACCCATGGAGCCAGCAGCCGGGGGGAACGGGGAACGATCCGAAGTGGAAGATCATCTGTTAAAAAAAGAAGAAATCAGGTATGTACAGACAACGTTGCGGAAATTGCCGGAGAAATATCGGATTCCCTTGTGCCTGTACTACAGGGAAGAACTGACGATAGAGGATATCGCAGGGTGCCTTCGGATTCCACAGGGAACAGTAAAGAGCAGGTTACATAAGGCCAGAGAAAAGATGAAAGAAGAATTGGAGGCGGCAGGTTATGACAGATGAAAGAATGGAAATGTTATTAAAAGAAAGTTTTGTAAATATCAGACCCGGGGCAGAACTGCAGGAAAAATTACTGCAAAGACTGTATGCACAGGAGCAGGTACTTACCGGCAGACAGCAGGGGAACCGGTACAATCTGCGCAGGCGGGTCCTGACAACAGCGTGTGTGCTGGCAGCGTTACTGGTCACCGGCTGTGCGGCCATGGAAATCGTAAAACATTATCGTGCGACGGAAATCACAACCGAATATGCGAATTATGAGGATTTACAACAGGCTGCACAGGATCTGGGAAAAACTTTCAGAACAGTGGAAACCTTTTCCAATGGATTTGACTTTCAGAGTGCTGCCCTGGTGAATACGGAGGCATTGGATGAGAAGGGAGAGAAGCTTTTCGGAGATCAGCTGTTGGAACTTTTTTATCAGAAAGGAACCGATATCGTCACCATTGGAGTGGAAACAGCAGAAGTGGGGGAGAAGATTGCCCACAAAAGTTTTGAAGAGTTGATGAAGGATGTCATGGCAGACGAACAAAATTCGGTGACAGAGCTGAAAACGGTGGACGGTATTCGAGTGTATTATGAAGGCTATGCGAGAAAATATGTTCCGGACGGCTACCAGTTGACCCCGTATGACCAAACCAGCATTGCGGCCGGAAAATATGAAATTGTCTACGGCGCAGAAAGCCAGTATATGAAATGTATCAGTCGGGTCATGCTGGAGATGGACGGCCTTGTCTATTGCATTAACTACCGCGGTGTCTATCCGAACTGGGATAAGTACGGGGAGGAAGGACTTGGGCAGATGGCAGCGGAGATCATCAGAGCCGGAGAGTAAAATTAAAATGAAAATATGAGGTGTCGGAGCAGGCTTCACCGATGGAATTTCTACGGTGGTGGCGGGCAGAAAGGAGAAGCAGATATGAAAGCACTTGTGATACCGGATGTTCATTTAAAACCGTATATGTTCAAGGAAGCGGCTGAATGGATGAGAAAAGGTGTGGCGGATCGGGCAGTATGCCTGATGGACATCCCGGATGACTGGAACAGGGAATATGACATTGAATTGTATGCGCAGACTTTTGACGCGGCGATCTCTTTTGCAAAGGAATTCCCCGACACTCTGTGGTGTTACGGGAATCATGATCTATGCTATCTGTGGAATGAGCGGGAATCGGGATACAGTCGGGCGGCAGCCTATACGGTCAGAAATAAACTGGAGGAACTTAAGGAGGCATTGCCGGCCGGGAATCAGATTCGGTACATACAGAGGATCGATGATGTATTGTTCTGCCATGGCGGCATCTTACAGGCATTTGTAGAGGAAAATGTGAAAAATACAGACTCTGTGGACCAAATCATCGCAGAGATAAATACCATGGGACCGGAGCAGCTATGGAGCAGCGCCAGCCCCATCTGGTACCGCCCGCAGTATCATCAGGAGACAATGTATGAAGAAGACAGCCTTTTACAGGTTGTTGGACATACACCGGTGGAGAAAATATACAGAAGCACCAATGTGATCTCCTGCGATGTATTTTCCACCTATCGTGACGGACACCCCATCGGAACACAGAAATATCCAGTGATCGACACCGTGGAAAAAATATTATGGAAAGAAGTATAAGCAGGCCGGATGATGAAAAGACCTTGACATTTCCGCTATTTCGGTATTATCATATCAAGGTAAAGGCAATGAACGTGCACAGTAAGATTCTATTTTCCTGACAGAGAGGGAAGCCCACCGGCTGAAAAGCTTCCTGAGGTTCAAGCAGAATCGAAATTCCCACGCGAGCCGCATACCGGAAGAATTCGAGAGCAGAGAGCATGGATTTGGTAGGGTATGACGTTTCCTCACTCGTTACGTGAGTTAAGAGTCTTATCGTGAATGTAAAAATAATTTTCATTTTTCACATAAGGAATTTGGGTGGTACCGCGGATATGAATTCGTCCCAATGGGGTGAATTTGTATGCGCGGTTTTTTGTAACTATTCAGAGCCAATGGCGAAGCAGCCTCAATGAGCAGAGAACAGGTAAGCCTGTTCTCCAAGTAAGCATCGCAGATGCGATTTTGCGAATGAGGCTCTGAATAGTTACAATATGAAAATGCAATACACACCCAGGCACAAGTAAAAACACGTGTGCAGAATAGCACAGTGTGCAGAATAGCACACAGAAATGAGGAGTAAGATGGCAGATTTAAACGAATTGAATGAAAAAGTCGAACAGATCAAAGCCGACATCCGGGAACAACTGGAAAAGATTGAGAATACCAAGGGTGTCTACGAGTACAAGAAGACCATTCTGGACAAGAACGGTATTATCGGCGGTCTGATGAAGCAGATGGGTTCCGTACCCAAGGAAGAGAAAGCTGACTTCGGTAAGAAAGTCAATGAACTGAAGAACTGGGCCAGCGAGCATTTTGACGAGCTGAATACGAAGTTAAAAGAAAAAGAGATGGAGCTGCGCTACGAGAGTGAGAAGATCGATATCTCCATGCCGGCAAAGAGCCGTAAGACCGGTAATCTGCATCCTGTAACTCAGGTGCGTAACCAGTTAATCGACATTTTCGCATCCATGGGCTTCAGCGTATATGAAGGTACTGAGATCGAGACCGATTATTACAACTTCACCGCACTGAATACCCCGCAGGATCACCCCGCAAGAGACATGCAGGATACCTTCTACCTGTCTCCGGAATTTCTGCTTAGAACCCAGACCTCTGCAGGTCAGGTACACGTTATGGAGAGCCAGAAGCCTCCCATCAAGATCCTGAGCCCCGGTAAAGTATTCCGTTCCGATGATGATGCGACCCATTCTCCCATGTTTACCCAGATGGAAGGTCTCGTAGTAGACAAGACCATCACTCTGTGCGACCTGAAGGGTATGCTGGAAGTACTGGTACAGAAAATCTTCGGTGAAGGTACCACCACAAGACTGCGTCCTTCTTACTTCCCGTTCACCGAGCCTTCCGTAGAGGTGGATGTCAGCTGCTTCGCCTGCGGAGGCTGTGGCTGTCGTCTGTGCAAGGGTACCGGCTGGATCGAAGTACTGGGTGCCGGTATCGTGAATAAGAAGGTACTGGAGAACTGTGGCATTGATTCCGAGGAGTACAGTGGACTGGCATTCGGTATCGGTATTGAGCGTCTGGCAATGTTAAAGTACGGTATTAACAATATCAAACTGTTATATCAATCTGATATGCGTGTACTGGATCAGATCAATGATGACTAAGATCACAGGAATATGATTTTAAAACAGTAACGATGCAAGGAACATTACGAGAGGATGTCGTACAAGACGGCATCGAAGGAGGTAAAAGATATGTTAGTACCACTTAGTTGGTTAAAAGAATATGTGGATATAGATGTAGAAGCCAAAGAACTGGAAGAGAAGCTGTTCTCCTGCGGTTTTGAGGTAGAGGAATCCTACGAAGTAGGTAAGGACATCAGCGGCGTGGTAGTCGGACTGGTAGAAGAGTGTGAGCCCATCCCTGAGACCCACTTACATGTATGCAAGGTAAATGTAGGCGGCGCAGAGCCCCTGCAGATCTGTTGTGGTGCAGATAACGTACACGCAGGCGGCAAATACCCCGTAGCACTGGAAGGCGCACAGGTATACGCTACCGCAAAAGATCATGTGACTATCGAAGGCACCATGAAGATCAAAAAAGGCAAGTTGCGCGGCTATGAGTCCTGCGGTATGCTGTGTTCCGGTACCGAGCTGGGACTGAATGAGGATCTGTACCCCGGTGCAGGCTACAACGGACTGCTGGTACTGCCGGACGACGCCGAGATCGGTGCGGACGTAAAGCCCCTGTTACAGTTGGATGACTGGATCTTCGACATTGCCATTACCGCCAACAGACCGGACTGCGAGAGCATCTTCGGTATTGCCAGAGAAGTAGCGGCGATCCTGAACAAACCCGTGAAGACTCCGGCACTGGATTACACCGAGAGCGGCGTTACCAAGGACGGTTTCACCGTAACTGTGGATGCTCCGGATCTGTGCCCCAGATATATCGCACACTATGTAACTGATGTGAAAATCGGCGAATCCCCCGCATGGATGAAGAGACGTCTGGCACTGGTAGGCATCGGATCTATCTCCAACGTGGTAGATATCACGAACTATATCTTAAAAGAGCTGGGTCAGCCCATGCACGCATTTGACTCTTCTTACATTGAAGGCAATGCCATTCATGTAAGACGCGCTCATGACAAAGAAAAGATCATGACCCTGGATGAAAAAGAGTTTGAATTAAACGAAAATAACCTCGTTATCTGCGATGGCGTAAAGCCCGTAGCACTGGCAGGTATCATGGGCGGCTTAAATTCCGAGATCCGCGATACCACAGAGGCTGTCATCTTCGAGTCCGCAAAATTTGCAAGAGACAATATCCGTAAGAGCTCCAGAGCACTGGGACAGTCTTCCGATTCTTCCCAGAGATATGCCAAAGGCGTGGATGAGTATGCTACCGTTATGGCAAGCAAGAGAGCACTGCATCTGATCGAGGAACTGGGCTGTGGTAAAGTATCCTCTACTCACGTAGAAGTCAGCACCGGCAACTCCATCGAGCCTGCCGAGATGAAGGCAAGCATCAAGAAAGTAAATGGTGTACTGGGTATTGAAGTACCTACCGCTGATATTGAGAGAATCTTAAAATCCCTGAACTTCCAGCCCGTAATTAACGGTGATGAACTGACCATTCAGGTCCCCGCATATCGTGAAGATATGGAATCCTATCCCGATATTGCAGAGGAAGTGATCCGTATGTACGGTTACGACCATGTAACACCGACCTTCCTCGCGGCAGCAGCTGTAACCAGCGGCGGCATGAATACCAAACAGAAGACCGAGCTTAAGATCAAGAGAGCACTGTGTGCACAGGGCGCATTTGAGGGTGTACATTATTCCTTCTTCTCTCCTTCCGATCTGAATCTGTTAGGCCTGCCTGAGGATGCACCGGAGAGAAAGGCCATCCGTCTGATCAACCCGATCAACGAGGATCTGTCCCTGATGCGTACCACTCTGG
>OGPA01003370.1_pt1 | contig 10115 bp, 9 predicted proteins | sample 1552841 | NCBI WGS metagenome assembly OGPA01 (sample SAMEA2579916, study PRJEB22360) | human gut metagenome | reverse complement strand
CCTGAATGCAAGCACCTGAATGCAAGCACCTGAATGCAAGCACCTGAATGCAAGCACCTGAATGCAAGCACCTGAATGCAAGCACCTGAATGCAAGCACCTGAATGCAAGCACCTGAATGCAAGCGCGCCTCGCAGTCTTCTACGAGGCGCGCTTGCTTTTTCAAAAATGCCGAAAATGCACGGCCCTTTCAGCAAGATCCGCACATATGCGTGGATCTTGCTGCCGGCACACTGCAGAATCCGTGCATATGCGCGGATTCTGCGAGACGACAAGAGCCCCGGGAGAGACCTACCCCAGAAGCGCCGTCACCTTCCCGAGCAAAGGCTCGAAGGAGACGCCGCGGTCTTCGAAGTTGGGCTGCTTGGCGGAGATGAGCATGGCGTCGGCCGTGAAGTCGGCGGCGAAGGCCGTCGCCTCGGCCAAGTCGCGTCCGGCCATTACCGCAGCGAGCAGGGTGCTCGCGAACACGTCGCCCGTGCCGTGCAGCATGTAGGGCAGCTTGGCGTTGGTGGTTTCCGTGAAGTCGATGGCGTCGCCCCACACGTAGTTGTGGATGAGACCGTCGCCGTGTTCGATGCCCTTCAGCACCACGTTCTTCGCGCCGCGCTCGCGCAGCTCCAGGATCATCTCGCGCACCGTGGGCTCGTCCACGTCGGCGCCCTGCCACTCGCGGCCCAAGATGATGGCCGCCTCGGTGAGGTTCGGGGTGAGGACGTCGGCGCCGTTGGCCAGCGTCCCCATGGCTTCCACGAGCTCTGGCGTGTAGGTGGGGTACACCTTGCCGTGATCGGCCATGACCGGATCCACTACGCGCAGGGCCTTCGGGTAGGTCTCCCACACCTGCTTGATGATATCGACCTGCTCGGGGGCACCGAGGAAGCCGGAATACACCGCATCCAATTCCACGCCGATACCCGTCCAAGCAGCCAGATAGTCGCCCAGAATGTCGGTGGTGTCGTGCATGTACCAACCGGGGAAGGCGGTGTGGCTGGAGAACAGGCCCGTGGGCACGGGGCACACGTCGCAGCCGGCGGCGGACAGCACCGGAATAGCCACGCCGAGCGAGCACTTGCCGTAACCGCACAAGTCGTGGATGGCGGCCACGCGGGGTATGTAGGCGTCTTCGCGTTCGTAGAGGTTCGTCATGGGATTCCCTTCGAAATCGGCCGACCCACGGGTCGGCACGGGGCGTTCACTCAATCGCTTTCCATTCTATCCCTCTTGCGAGCGCGCGGTTCTTGGTTTTTTCGATAGCTCCTGAAGTGGAGCTGAAGCGTTTTGAAACGGCATTTTGCGGCGCGGCAATCCGCAACATGACGCCACAGAAGCCAGCTGCGCTATCGTGACGGCAAGTCGTCGCTAGCCACCCTTAAGTCAAACCCATCAGCCAAGGCGCTGGGTGCTAAAAGCACGCTATTGGAATTGCGAGCGCCCTCGTAAGCAAGATTCATTGCCCGCAGTTTTAACGCGCTCGGGCGCTGGTCATACACCTCGGCCGCGTCAACGTACATCTCGGATATTTCCTTTTCGATCTCGGCCAGAACAAGGCGAGCGTCACGCTCTTTGCGCGCTTGAGCCTCACGCGACAAAGCATCCTGAAGTTTATCGGGAACGGTAATATCCCGGATCTCAACCGAGATGACAGTAATTCCCCACTCCTCGCACTTGCTCGCAAGCGCCTCCTGCAACTCGTGATCAATCTGCTTCCGGCGAATCGAAAGATCAGCAAGATCAACCTGGCCTATCGCATCGCGCATAGCCGTCTGCGCCGACCAGATAACCGATTTGGAATAATTCTCCACTTCAAGGCACGCCTTGCGAGCATCCCATACCAGCCAGAATAGAATGGCATCGACATCAACGGGCACAAGATCGGCCGTCAGCGCCTCTTCGGCCGAGAACGAATCGACCATTATACGCTGATCGACATGCATGGTCGCATATTCAACAAAGGGAACGGTGAAGTACAGACCCGGGCCAACAATACGAGAAAACTTTCCTAAACGCAGCACGCAAGCGCGCTCCCACTGGGGAACAATGTGAACGCTCATCGCGAGGATCCAGCCAAACGCGGCTGAGAGCAAAATCGTCCATAACGAGAACCAGGGACTCGTAACAAGCGCAACTACCGCCGTCCCAACGGCAAAAACCGCCAGAGAAAACAAATACACGCCCATGCGTGACGCTGTTTTGTCCTCAACGTCGCCCGAATCAGTCTGTTGCTTTCCCTGACTGCGCTGTACTTTGCGATTATCCTGCGCAGCATCTTCTGAAGTTCTTGCCATAGGTAGACCTCTCCTCTTGCAATGCCCTGCCCAGCTGATTAGGCACCGGGCCTTACCGCTATTCCTCAAGAGCTCTTTTCAGCAAATCCATCATGTCTGATTCGGGAATGCCAATTTCCCGACACTGCCTAACGAAATCACGAGCAAGAGCGACACCTGCTTCGCTGCCCCCATTCGTACAAGGGGCTGCTTCCGCCACGAACGTGCCTTTTCCTCGCACCGAGGTAATGTAGCCATCCCTCTCGATATCTCGGTAAACCTTGCTGATCGTGTTGTAATTGACCCCAAGATTAACCGCGAGCTCGCGCATTGTCGGCAGTTTATCACCAACACCGAAAGATCCCGTATCGATCAAATAAATCAAGCGATTGCGCAACTGAAGCCAAATCGGAACGCCGCTATCATTGTCTATGGTTATTTTGGCGATGTCGACATTCAACGTTGCGCGCACCCTTTCTCTCTGTTCTATCAATCTACCAAACTTGCAAAATACTCCTGCTCGGTCTTCATAAACTCCTCGAATAAATCGGCAACGGCGCGATAGAAATTTGCACGATTATGCTGCCTCACCGCTCCGCAAAACTCAAATGCCCATTTTCCCAAATGACCTTCGAAGAATTCTTTTTGGCGGCCCATGTGCTCTTCGGCAGCGTCGGCGTCTCCTTCCTTGACGCTCTCCATGGCCAAGGCGCACAGCTGAGCCATAAACGAGAGCTCCACAGCGATGTGATCCTCGGGCTCGCGAAAACTAGCATCGGGGACAAATCCCGTCGAGCGATACAGCGCCAGCACTTCGTCGCGTTGCTCCTGCATAAGGCAGTGATTTTCGCTGAGGTACACCGACTCAGAAGTAAACACTGGTTTGGCGCTCATGCCCAAAAACAACGCCGCGTACTCGCTTTTAGATGAGGCCAGTAGCTCTTGGGCGTCTTTGCCCGCAACAGAATCGAGATAGCCCGCAAAAGGACCGACCTCCCGATAGCTTTCTAGCAATTGCTCGAAAAACTCTTTCGTCGCCTCCTGATAGAACAACGCCGAGAAGAGCAGGTAGCTGGAGGCTCTCTCCTCCATCAAAGCAATCGCACCGTCATCTGCAACCATCGTGAACGCCTCCCTCAATAGAATCTGGGCGAGAGCTCTTTTTCGTCCCTCGCCCAGATCGGTAAATCTAACTGTTACAGCACCAACGCATACACGCCTTGAATAGCCTGGGCCACATCGGGGCTAACGCTTACCGCATGAATGCCTGCCGCCAATATCACATAGCGTAGGGCCAGTCCGCCCACAAGCACCAGCACAATGACCGCAATATGAGCAACACGGCGCGCATCCTTATTCTTTACGATCTTCGTCATTGTCAGAAGATCGAGAACAAGCGGAATCACCAAGCCAACAATAACGACGATCAACCAGAACTGCAAGCTCAAATCACCCGACACCAACGTCGATGCGGCAATTGCTTGACTCACAGAACCCGACAAGTGGCTCATCAGCAGCGCAGTCAGCACGAGCGCCTCGCCCACGATAAGGGCAACCGAGGCAAGACTCACCTTGCGGTACATCGCATCAGCGCCCTCGGCCTTTTCGCCCAAAAGGCACGCCAGCACGACAACAGCACCGGCATCCAACGCCGAAACCGTAAAGAGCACGGGGATAAGCGGCGTGTTCCACAGCGGCACCGATCCTGCCGCCATAAGCAGCACGCCCGTGTAAGCGGCAACACCAAGGCCGAGAACCGCGCCCAAAACCATCGTCACTTGCGACACTTTCGCCGCTACGCCCTCTTTGACTTTCAGCGCCTTCACTAAACGAGGCGTTGAGAAAACGCGCTCAGGAAAAATACCGCGATCGATGCGAACAGCAACCAGGCACCAATGGTCATCCATGAGCTGAAGTTCACAAAGCTGCGCCACATCATCATGGCCTGCAAAGGTTTCTCAACCTCAATGACCAGGCAGAACAAGCCGACTGCCAAAGCCGCGAAACTCACCCAAGGAGCCACTACGGAAAGTCGTTGGAAACGATCTTTCGTTGCCAAACGCACCAGCGCCGAAATAAAGAACGTGCCTCCCGCCAAACCACCCAAGAACAGATAGATTGCCGGCTCCCAGCCCCACATAGTTTGAATAGTCACAGGTACCTCCTCTCAGATTTCAACAAAAGTCCTCTCCGCATGAGATTCGCTACTTCGCCGAACCTTCGGCATGTGCTAAAGCTCGCGCGGCCTCCTTCTCGTTGATTACCTGATCGATCTCTTCTTTGGTACCGAAGTACAGAGCCTGGGTGGGACAGGTGGCAACGCAATGGGGGGTCGGACGCCCCGCATCGTCAACGCCTAGGCTCAAGCACATGTCGCACTTGTCCATGCCGCCATCGTCGTAATCCGGAATGCCAAAGGGGCAAGCGAAGTAGCAGTAATGGCATCCGATGCATTTGTCTCGATCGACCACGACGATACCATCCTCGGCACGCTTGGTAATAGCCCCCGCGGGACAAACAGCGGCACAGGCAGGCTCTTCACAATGCATGCAGCCTTTCGAGTAGAACACGCGCTGCACATCGGGGAAGGTGCCTGAAGTGTACTCGATCACGTTGCGCCGCGACGTCGTGCCCGCTTTCGTCTTGTGCCACTGCTTGCAAGCAACCTGGCAGGCATAGCACTTAATGCAGCGATCGGAATCCGAATAGATCATCAACTGATTTGTCATGGTTTACCCCTCCCACTTGCTGATCTTGACCAACGTCTGCTTGGAAGAAGCCGACGAGAACTTATCCCAGTTTGCCGGATCACAGTCGTAGAGCACGTTGCACTCAGAGCCGCCGTCCTCATACCCATAGCCAGGAAGCCCCAACTCTTCGCAATCCTGCCACCAGCCGCGACGCGCCATCAGCACATCGGGAGCGATGCCTTCGAACAGCTTGGCCTTCAAAACGCACCACCCATGAGGCGACTCAACGCGCATCCAATCGTCCTCACCGATGCCATAAAGAGCAGCGGTAGCCGGATTGATCTTGCACCACGGATAAGGCTCGATTTCGCGACACCAAGGAAGATTATTACGATGACTGTGCTCGGCAAGGCGATGCCCATGCACATCAGAGAACACCAAGGGGTACTCACTCGCAAGCTCTTTATTGCTCAGGTTTTCGGGCGCGCCCACGTATTCGGGCAAGAAGCCAAGAACGCCTTCGTCGGTATTGTCGGGCTTACCGCCGAACAACTCGTGGTAGCACTGAACCTTGTTGTTAGGCAGCGTCGAGAACAGCTCTTCGTAGCGCCGATATTCGGGCTCAACGAGAACCTGTTCCTCGACAGGGCGCTCTACGAAGATGCCCTCATTTGCCGCGCGAAGATCCTCCAGCGTGAAGCCGGAACCTTCGAGCAGCTCGCGCATCATTCCATCGGTGTCGCCACCCCACCAATCTTGCTCGTAACCCATGCGCTTGGCAAGCTCAGCATAGAACTTGTAGTCGGACATCGATTCGCCCAAAGGCTCAACGAGCTGGTGATTCACCGAGATAAACGTACCGGCCAGCGTATCGTTCATGTGCAGCTGATCGCTCGCCTCATATTGCGTGCAGGCGGGGAGCACCACATCACAGAAATCGCAGGTGGGATTCCAGTGCGTGTCCATAGTGAAATGGAAATCGCACTTCTTCAGCAGCTCCTTAATGCGCTTAGGCTGACGCAGGCAGGACAGCGAGTTTGTCACATGAGAGAAGATAACACGCGGCTTGTACGGCTGCTCGCTCTCAAGCGCCTCCAACACGCGAGGGTTGCAGGAAGACAGCGAGTAAGCGAAATCATTGTACGCCCAGCGAGGGAACTCGGGAGCCAGCAACTTGCTCACACCGGGAAGCCAACCGTTCTTTTTATCCTCCTCCGTCTCCTCAAGACGATCAAACTTATGCATGGAGGGCAGGAACCATCCCATGTCGCTCAACTCGAACATGGGAGCAGGCCCCACAAGAGCAGCCCCATTGCCACCGGGCACATCAAGATTGCCCGTAATAGCTTGAATGAGGAAAATGGACACGGCCGTCCAAGTGCCATCGTTGGTCTGATCGCCGAAGCCGTTGCCGTCCATGAGAGCCATGGGCTTCATCGTACCCATCATACGAGCGATCTGGAAAATCTGCTCCTCCGGAATGCCCGTAATCTCGCTCGCCCAGCTCGGAGGGAACTGCTTAACATGCTCGGCCAGCTTGTCGAACCCGTTGCACCAATTGTCGGTGAAATCGTGATCATAGAGATCCTCGCCGATAATCACATTGAGAATGGCCAGCGCGAGAGCGCCGTCGGTGCCGGGGCGCACAGGAACCCAAATATCGGAATGGGCGCCCATGGTGTTGAGCATCGGGCGAATGTCGATGGTAACCATACCGCGCTCGCTTGCGCGAATACGATCGTAGTTCTTGCCACGCGTTTGGTTAACGCCCGTATTCTCCTTGTTCGTGCCCCACGTAACCAACAGCTTCGTCTTGTCAATCTGACCGGGGAAGGTGGATGCTTTGCCGATAGTGCAAGCCTTGGTGGTTTCGCGTTGGTCCCAGCAAATTCCATTGTGGCACCAGTTCGGGCTTCCGTATAAATTCAGCAGACGCATACCAAGTACGTCAACGCACTCGCACGATTGACCAGAAAGAATGAAGAATGTCTCGGGGCCATACTCCTCGCGATACTTCTTCAGGTTCTCGGCAATAATATCGAGTGCTTCATCCCAGCTGATGCGCTCGAATTCGCCGCTGCCTTTCTCGCCCACGAGCTTCATAGGATAGAGAATGCGCGTCGGTTCGTACACCAACTGAGGCGCCGAATTGCCCTTTGCGCAGAGCGTACGACCACCATGACCAGAGTTGTTGCCCGCAAGCGGATTGCCCTCAACATGGGTGAATTTGCCATCTTCAACCGTGCACAGCGTTCCGCAGTACGTCTCCGCCAAGCCACACATTTGGCACCATACATGCTTCTTGACTGGCGTGGTTCCCGTGCTCGGATCCTCAGCATGAGCAACCAGCGGAGCAGCGCTCATTCCTGCCGTAACGGCCAACGCGCCCAACGCAGCAGATCCTGCAAGAAATCCACGTCTGGAAATGTCGCGGCGAACGTCCATGTTGCCTCCCTCTCTTTTCTCCTCTGTTTTCTTCTTTGTTTTCCTCTGGCGAATACCTGGAGAGACCTTGACGCAACCACTGAGGTTTTCGGGGACTCCAAGCTTCGTTGCAAAAACATATTATCATATTTAACTAGTTCAATACAAGTATAGTTTTTAGAAAGAGTGTTTCCGCTGGTGAAGATAGAAAAGTTGATTTAGAGACTTATCAATAATCTGGTTTCAGCACCGCTCAAGACAAAGCATCTTCGCGTTAACAGCGAGAGATACCCAAAGATGACGGCGCATCTCAATGCCCAACTGCTATGCTGTTGTTCTGGTGTCCGCAAAGGGGGAGCCCCGTTGCAAAAGAGAATCCGCTTTACCCTATCGGTTCTCGATGGCGCCGATGTTCTTCAGGGCGATCTCGATGCGGCCGTCCGGGGTGCTGAAGAACTCGATGAAGTCGGAATTCTCGCCGTACTCGGCCGGGAAGGTGAGCTCGATGCCCGTGTCGGTGCGAATCTTGTGGCTCTTGGTGACCCGCTTGGCCACGGCCTTCTCCACCACGACGCGCTCGGGCAGGGCGCCCTCTTTCACAGCCCGGTCGAAGCGCTCGGCGACGCGGGGCTGGTCGGCGAACACCTCGCGGCCGAGCTCGCGGGCGTCCACCTCGTCGGACTCCTCGGCATTCTCGGCCACGTAGGCCTTTGCCCGCGAAAGCGCCACGGCCGTGTTGGCGCCGAACTCCTCGGCCACCTCTTCAACCACGGTGGTTACCGCCTGCAGCACTTCGCGGCTGGAAGCTTCCATGGAGCACTGCAGCAGACCATCGGGGATGATCCAGCGTTTCTCGCCAGCAATCTCTCGTTCCTTATCCACGAACCACACGGCCATGTCGTCGGCGGAGATGAGCGCGAAGGATGCCACCTTCTGAGACGGGTTCGGCAGAATGGCGTGATGGCGCGCGATGGTGGTGGCGGTGTCGCCGAAATCGTTGCTGCCCACCTCGTGCATGTAGGCCTGGCGGCTCTCCAGCAAAATGATGGCGAAGTAGCGCGGGCCGCGAGCCTTGTAGGCGGCCTCGGCCTCCTCGTCGGTCATCTCGCGCACCGTCTGATCGGCGTCGCCTTCGAAATCGATGACGAGCAGGTCGGTCGAGGGCGTCTTCTCCATGCGCGACAGCTCGCCGACGACAAACTCGCCGATCTGCTGGGACAGCCCCACGAAATCGCGCTCGCCGCGGAAATAGGCGCGCAGCTCCTCGGCGAACAGGCTGTTCTCCGCGAACGTGCCGCGCTTGCTGTCCAGGTTGCTCAGGGTGCGCTTGGCCTGCGAGGTGACGTAGCGCTTGGCAGCTTTGTTCCCGAGGTCCATGGGCACCTGCGCGAACACGTTCACGCAGGACACGAAATCGAACACATGCAAAATGGCGTTGTTGATATTCACAGAAGCTCTTTCTCGTGGAAAACGTCGATCTTTCGTCATTTTCAAGCCACGCTCTGACCAGGTAAAACTCTAGTTTTCCCAGCTCAAACACCCTGTTTGAAATGGCTGCAAAATAACGAAAGGTCGGTCGGAACCGATCAGATTGCACAACCTATTATAGGGGAGAGGCAGGAAAAGGCCATCCGCTAGGGCTCTAGCCACACATTCAAGTCGACGTTGGTGGGAATGCCGGGGACGGTGCCGGCGTTGGTGTACTGCCAAATGACGAAATCGAGCGGCGCGGTGGGAGCTTCCACATCGTACTCGGCGAGCCACACCGGATAGGCCGCGCGCAGGTCGGAGGCCAAGCGCAGAAGGTCGCGCTGATTGCCGTAGAGCATGGGCGCGTAGCCGGCCGCAGCGATGGTCTCGCAGAACGCCCGGGCATTGGCGGTCAGCTGGTCGCTGGAAAGATTGTTGGCTCGGGCGCCCTCGATTTCCACGGGCTCGTGGTCGTAGGCGACATAGGCAAAGGTGGCGCCGGAGGCCTCGGTTTCGCGCAGGTTTTCCAGGGCGAACTGGGCCTCCTCGCGAGCCTCGTCCTCGGTCAACGCCTGGGAAAAGAAGTAGGCGCTCACCTGAATGCCCGCCTCCCCGGCGCGAATGGCGTTCTGGAAGAAGAACTCGTCGGCGGAAAGCGCGCCTTCCGTGGCACCTCGGTTGCCGATGCGGGCGAAAGCGAACTGCACGCCGGCGTCGGCAACGGCGGCCCAATCGATGTCGTTGCCCTGGTGCTCCGACGCATCGATGCCCCAGCGCGAACAGAGCGCATCGTTTTCGTAGTACGCCAGCTTCTCACCGTCGCGCACGAGGCCGGACCAATCGTAGGGACTCACGTAGGGCTCGATGGCGGCCACCTCCGCCGACTTAGAGGCCGACCCGCAACCGACGAGCAGCCCCGCCGCCGCGCACGCCACTGCGCACGCCGCACCGGCCACGAAGCGCCGCCGTGTCAGCGTCGCAATCCGGGGCACCCGCAGCCCATCTATGTTGCGGCCATTCAATATCATGGGCAGTATTGTACGGCAGGAAAAACCTACTTCCGCAAGTTCCCAAACAACCCCCGCAAAAGTTGCCGGCTCGTCTCGCGACCGATCTGGCCGATGACGGAGCCGACCGTTTTCATGGCCTGCTCGCGTTGCTTCTCGGCAGCTCGGGCGGCGCGCTCGGCTTCTTTCTCGGCCGCTTTCTGAGCGCGCTCGGCCTCCTTTTCGGCAGCTCGAGCGGCCCGTTCCTCCTCCTTGGCC
>OGPA01003369.1_pt1 | contig 10117 bp, 10 predicted proteins | sample 1552841 | NCBI WGS metagenome assembly OGPA01 (sample SAMEA2579916, study PRJEB22360) | human gut metagenome | reverse complement strand
GAGACTCTGTGCTTCTTCCATATAATGAGTAGTCAGCAGGATCGTCAGATTTTTCGCCAGCCCTACAAGTTCAAGATGTTTTCTTACTTTTTCTTCTCGTTCCTGCTTTGGCAGATTTCCAAGACCAAATCCTACATTATCTTTTATTTTCAACCACGGAAGTAATCTGTGATTTTGAAACACCATGCCACATTTTGGTCCGGGTCCTGTAACCGGATAACCGTTTCGTTCTACCGCACCTCCTCACTCGAACTTTGTTGTTCGATGCATGCATTATAACCATGCAAAAACACAAAAGACAAAGGTAATTGATTTGCATTCTTTTGGTGTGAAAAAACCTGATTTTAACTTTATACAACAGAATCGTGTAAACGTATTCACGCTCTGAATCCATTGAAAAAAGGCGAAAAACATAAGTTGCTCTCACGCCTTTCGCCTTCTTTTTGTAGCTGTTTCACTAATTTCCGCATTCAATACTGATTTCGTTGAATGTTCCGAGAATATCATCCACCTGCATGGCCTTTTTCTCGGCACCCGATTTGTCAATAATCGCATGTCCCTGATGCATCATCAGCAATCGATCACCATATTCTACCGCATAGCGCAGGTTGTGCGTAACCATGATCGTGGTAACTTTTTTCTCTGCGACGATCTTGCCGGTCAGTTCCATAACAATCTCTGCTGTCTTTGGATCCAAAGCAGCAGTATGCTCATCAAGGATCAAAAATTCGATTGGATTCATGGTTGCCATCAAAAGCGCCAGTGTCTGACGCTGACCACCCGATAATGCCCCAACTTTTGTGTGCAGCTTATCTTCGAGTCCAAGATTTACACTGGCAAGCAATTCTTTGTACGCCTCCACGCGGGCATGGTTGGTACCTCTGCCCAGTCCATACATTTTTCCCTTGTTGTCCGCGATTGCAAGATTCTCAAGGATCGTCATGGACGGACAGGTTCCTTTCGACGGGTCCTGAAACACGCGTCCAATGCGACGATGGCGAATAAAATCTTTCTGTTTTGTGATATCAACGCCATTGACAACAATATTTCCGCCATCTACCGGAATGGTACCACAGATAATGTTGAGCATAGATGTCTTACCGGAACCATTACTTCCGACAACGGAAACAAACTGTCCATCCTCAATATTCAAATTAAAATCATCAAACAGACAGATTTCATTGATTGTTCCCGGATTATACATTTTATGAATATGCTTTAACTCTAACATCTAAGCCACCTTCTTTCTCTTTTTACGATCCATGCCAAGCACTAAAATCACAAGGAAAAGCACTGCTGTAATCAATTTCAAATCGGAAGACGGCATACCAAGCTTAACTGCAATCGCAACACAGGCTTTGTATACGATAGATCCGATCACTACACTTGTTGTCACGCGTAAAAATGTCACTTTTTTCAGCAGACTGATACCAATAATTACGCTGGCAAGTCCGATAACCATTGTTCCGGTTCCCATGGAAACATCAAAATAACGCTGCTGCTGTGCAAAAATGCATCCACTTAAGCTGACAAGACCATTGGCAATTGCAAGGCCGATAATCTTAATCACACCTTTGTCTACACCCATGGAAGTAACGATTGTTTCATTGTCTCCGACAGCACGAAGGAGATATCCGGATTTCGTACTCATATACCAATCCAGTAAAAACTTCATGATAAATGTAATTACAAAAATAATAATTACATTGGAAAAAGCGGCAAGTGATCCTTTGAAAAGACTATGTACAAGATCATTGTCAAACAAAGTTGTCATATTGTAAATCGGAAGGTTGGCTCTGCCTGCAATACGCAGATTCACGGTATACAATGCTGTCATCATAATAATTCCGGATAAGAGATCCCTTACTTTTAATTTAACATGAATCAGTCCGGTCAGTGTTCCTGCCACCGCTCCTGCCACAAAAGCAATCAGCAGTGTCAGAATCGGATTGCATCCTTTTGCGATCAATACTGCAGATAAAGCAGCTCCAAGTGGGAAGCTTCCATCAACCGTCAGATCCGGAAAATCCAGAATCGTATATGTGATATAAATGCCAAGAGCCATAATTGCATAAATCATGCCCTGTTCGAGTACGCTTAAAACTAATGTCACGGTGTTACCCCCAAATCTAATTATTTATCTCTTATTGTTTATTACTTTACTGTAATTTCATCAAATGTCTGTGCGGCATTTGCAATATAGGATTTATCCAGTTTCATGTTGATCTTGTCTGCTGCAGCAGTATTTACATAAAGTTCTGCCTTTGATGCAGTAATGAATGGTGTCTTATCTGCTGTTGTCTCACCCTTTAAGATTTTTGCAGCCATCTCACCAGTCTTAATTCCAAGCTGATAATAATCAATACCCATAGATGCTACACAACCGGATTTTACCTGCTCGATCTCACTTCCAAATACAGGGATTCCTGCGCCGTTTGCTTTATCGAGTACTGTCTGTAATGCATTTACTACTGTATTGTCGGTAAGGTTACATAAGCAGTCAACCTTAGATACCAGATCTGTTGCTGCGATTTCAATATCGGCAGAAGTATTGATACCAGTGTCTACAATTTCAAATCCATAATCGCCTGCAAGTTTTTTGTACTCTTCAATTGTACTGCAGGAATTTGCCTCACTTGTTGTATAAAGAATACCGATTTTCTTTGCATCCGGCATCATCTCACGAATCATTTTCAACTGTTCTTTTACCGGAAGAATATCGGAAGAACCTGTGATATTTCCGACACTTGAACCATCTTCATTTGCAAGCTGTGCGGTAACGGGATCCGATACTGCGGTATAAACAACCGGGATATCTGTGTTCATACATGAGTTGTATGCACTTGCTGCACAAGGTGTTGCAATGGCACAGATCATATCTACTTTTTCCGATACAAAACTGTCTGCAATCGTACTTGCTGTACCTGTATCGGTCTGTGCATTCTGATATTCAACTTTCAGATTCTTTCCTTCTTCAATTCCTGCATTCTTAAGTCCTGCCAAAAAGCCCTCACGGCAATTGTCCAGTGAACCGTGTTCTGCGAACTGTGAAATTCCGATCGTATAGGTTGTCTCGGAAGTTCCTCCCTGTCCCTGTGTTGTGTTTCCATCATTTCCTGATCCACATCCTGCCAGCAGTCCCATTGCACATACTGCAGATAATACCATAGCTAATACTTTTTTCTTCATAATCTTTTTCCTCTCTTTCATGCTTGCTTTTACTGTGTAGGGAATTCCAAAGAAATCTCCTATACATAAAAAACCGCCTCAAGCGAAATGCTTGAGACGGTAATAAAATCTTATTATCGCGGTACCACTCAAATTGACAAATGTCCACTCTTTCACGTACGATGTCATACATGCCGAATTGGTAACGGGCTCGGTTCCCGGTGACGCCTACTAAGTGATTTCCTTTTGGGCCACCCTCGAAAGTCCATTCAACAAATCCTTCCATACTGCATCACACCACCTGCAGCTCTCTGTGACATCCGGATAAGTCTACTCCTCTTTCTCATCGGTTTCTCTTTATTCGTATACTTTAAACCCTTTTTTTCTATTTGTCAATCCCAATATTTCGAAGCTCTGTCTGATGCTGTTTGTAATCCTTATCATACTGTCCGACCAATGCCCAGAAATCCCGTGAATGATTCATATGAATCCGGTGCGAAAGTTCATGTACCACAACATAATCCATCAGCTCCTGTGGCAGATAATGCAGACGATAATTGAAATTGAGATTTCCTTTACTGCTGCAGCTTCCCCAGCGTCCTTTCTGGTTCCGGATTGCAACCCGTTCGAACGTCACTCCGATCTTTGGTGCATAATACATCAGCCGCTGCATAAAATGCGCCCAGATTTCATCTTTCTCACGCTTCGACAGGGAATCATATGCAGGAATCTCATAGGGACTCCGGTATGCCTGCTTTTCCTGTTGGCGCCGGGCCATCTTCTTCTTTGCCGCAGCAATCCACGCCGCATGGGAGTCCAAAAAACGCAGCACCTCTTTCTTTGCCACCCGGTTTGGAACTCTTGCCACGACAGTTCCGTCCAGCCCTACCTGAAGTGCCATTGTTTTGCGCTTTGACCGGATCACGTTAACCATATATTCTTCCGACTGATTTTTCACAATTACCTGTTCCAACGATTCATCCCTCAACTAACTATTCTATGGCATAACGACATGATCAAGAATTCCGGTAAGGTGAGCGATCGTCACTCCATAATTTGTCATAGGTACCGCCTGTTCCTTCGCACGGTCAATGCGGGAAAGTACATATTTCCGGTTGAACATACAGGCTCCACACTGAATGATCAGGTCATACTCTGTCAGTTTTTCCGGGAAATCGGTACCGCTCACATGATCAATCTGCATGTTTTCTCCGAAGCGTTTTCGAAGCATCCGAGGGATCTTCACCCTTCCAATATCCTCACTCAACGGTGCATGTGTACAACATTCCGCAATCAGCACATGTGAATTTTCTGTCAGGCGGTCGATCTGTTTTGCTCCTTCGACGTAATAAGGCAGATCTCCTTTATAAGCCGCAAATAAAACAGAAAACGAAGTAAGCATGCTTTCCTTAGGCTTATTCTCATACACATATGCAAACACCTGTGAATCTGTAATGATCAGTTTTGGCGGTTTGACCAATGTTGCCAGCGCCGGAACCATCTGATCCGTTGTTACACTCATAATCTGACATTTTTTATCCAACAATTCTCTGGTTGTCTGCACCTGTGGCAGAATCAGTCTCCCCTTTGGAGCCTGAATGTCCTGTGGCATTACAAGCATAACCAGATCTCCCTCACTTACCAGATCTCCGGTAATCAGACGCTCACCAAAATTTTCCGGGACCTTTCGGGATAATACTTCTTTCACCTGATCCATGCCGACACCTGTCTTTGCACTTACAACCAGAGCATCCTCTCCGGTCTCCTTTTTAATTTCTTCCTGCATCACCTTTGTATCTGCAAGATCGACTTTGTTGATTACAAGAAGAACCGGTGTATTCTTTTCTTTAAAAAAGCGATACCATTTCAGCTCCTGTGCACATGCCGCAAGTCCCTGCTTTTCGTCTGCCGCAAAAAGGATCACTGCAAGATCTGTTTTTTCCGCAGCTAATTTCGTTCGTTCAATGCGCTGTTCACCAAGCATACTCTCATCGTCAAAACCTGCGGTATCAATGATCGTGCATGGACCAAGCGGATGAATTTCCATCGCTTTATAAACCGGATCTGTGGTTGTTCCCGCAATATCCGCAACGATAGAAACCTCCTGATTTGTAAAAGTATTGATAAATGAAGATTTTCCACTGTTGGTTTTTCCGAAAATACCTATATGCAGACGATTTGCGGTAGGTGTATCATTCAATGTTACTGCCATATGTTCTTTCGTCCTTTCTCATGTTAGAAACGGAAGTCACGTTTTCCTTCGGAAATATCATGAATATGCTCGTAAGTTGTCTGTTTTACTTTCGGATTTGTAATCTTCTCAATCTCACGGTTGATCAGTTCCATACCGATCTTCTTTGTCTCTTCACTTGCATAATCTTCCAGATACTCTTTTAAAGTCATAAGCGCATTCGGATGACAGCAATTTAAAATCTGCATGCTCTTGCAAAGCGCCATAAAACGGTCTCCGGTTCTTCCCTCTCTGTAACATGCAGTACAAAATGACGGAATATATCCCATTTTCATCAGCCAGTTCACAACTTCATCTAAAGTTCTCTGATCGCTGACATCAAACTGCTCCGAAGTCTCATCTGCAAGTTTTTCTGCTTCCGGATCGGCATATCCGCCGACACTTGTTTTCGATGCACCACTGATCTGGGATACACCAAGTGGTAATACTTTTTCACGTACTGCCTGACTCTCTCTTGTGGAAATGATCATACCTGTATATGGAACCGAGATACGAATCAATGCGCAGATTTTTGCAAAAGTGTCATCGCTGATACCATTGTCAAAAGCACTTGGATCAATATCATCTGCTTTTTTCACACGAGGAACACTGATGGTATGTGGTCCTACCCCGTGAACAGCCTCAAGATGCTCCGCGTGCATCAGAAGTCCTGCAAATTCATAGCGGTATCCTTCGAGTCCAAACAATACACCAAGTCCTACATCATCAATGCCGCCTTCCATTGCACGGTCCATTGCTTCGGTATGATATGCATAATCATGCTTTGGTCCTGTCGGATGCAGCTGCTCATAGCCTTCTTTGTTGTATGTTTCCTGGAAAAGAATGTATGTACCGATTCCGGCTTCCTTTAACTTGCGGTAATTTTCGACTGTCGTTGCCGCAATATTTACATTTACACGACGGATTGCACCATTTTTATGTTTGATACTGTAAATGGTATTGATACATTCGAGAATATACTCGATCGGATTATTTACCGGATCTTCACCTGCTTCAATGGCCAGACGCTTGTGCCCCATATCCTGCAAAGCGGTAACTTCTTTTACGATTTCTTCCTGTGTCAGTTTCTTTCTTGCAATATGCTTATTTTTCAAATGGTATGGACAGTATACACATCCATTCACACAGTAATTGGATAAATACAAAGGTGCAAACAATACAATGCGGTTTCCGTAATAGTCCTTTTTGATTTGCTGTGCAAGTTCATATACTTCCTGTATCTTTTCTTCATTTTCACATGCCAGAAGAACGGACGCCTCACGGTGTGTGAGACCCTTGCGCTCTTTTGCTTTGGCAATAATGGCATCAATCACTTCCATGTTATCCTTATTGGCATCTGCATAGGCAAGTGTCTCTTTGATTTCCTCATCTGAAATAAATTCTTCTGCTTTTAATGATTTTACGTTATACATACTTTCCTCCTAGTGTTTGAATCATGCTATGACTATTCAGTTATTTTTTAAAATCGCCCCTGGAAACAACGACTTGATATCCGACGCTCTCCATCCGTCGGGCCATACAATGGCGGCATTCAGTAGCCTCGTCTCCGGTGCATATTTTGTTATCATATAATTTATACTTTTCCCGGACTGCAACCGGCGACAAATTCGGCATTACGACATTCGCACCTGCCTGAATCCCCTTCTCTCTTCCAAGGGGATGAATCGTTCCCAGTGCCGTCGTCGAGGGCAAAAGCACATGGGGATGGATCAGCCTTATGATGCTCAAAAGCCGCAGGGTCTGTTCCATTGTTCCAGCCGGTTCCTGTCCGAACGGTGTATCCTTTTGCGGGATAAAAGGCCCGATTCCAACCATATGTGGCTGCAGTTTTTTGATAAACATCAAATCCTCATACAGTGTGCCCACGGTCTGTCCCGGCGAACCTACCATAAATCCGCAACCAACCTGATAACCGATTTCTTTCAAATCATACAGACACTGTATCCTGTGCCGGAATGACATTTCCGCCGGATGCAGACTCTGATAATGAGCTTCATCTGCTGTCTCATGGCGCAAAAGATAACGATCCGCTCCTGCATCATAAAAAGCCTGATAACTTACCTTATCCTTCTCTCCAATCGAAAGTGTCACCGCACAATCCGGGTAGTCCTGTTTGATTTTTGCTACGATATTACAGATCCGTTCATCTGTAAAATACGGATCTTCTCCCCCTTGTAAGACAAAAGTTCGAAATCCCAGTTCATATCCGTTTGCACAACAGGATAAAATTTCTTCTTCTGTCAGACGGTATCGCTGCGCATTCGGATTGCTCCTTCGGATTCCGCAATAAATACAGTCGTTTTTACAGTAATTCGTAAACTCGATCAATCCACGAATAAACACCTGTTTTCCATAAATATCATCCGCAACTTTTCTGGCCGTGTCACGCAGATAACTGACAGCCTGCTCATCTGTTGTCTCCAGTAGTGCCTGTAACTGCTCACGCTGGATCGTCTGCTCTTTTTTTATCTGATCAATAATTTCCACTAATGTTTGCATAAACTGTCTTTGCACTCACCCCTTCTAATCTTCCGATTTTACCAGACAATGCATTGATGGTGTCCTGCGGAGCATCCACCGCAACACTGATAATATTCACACCCTTGTCGCGGTAAGGAATGCCCATACGTCCCACAACACATTCTCTGTACTCATGCAGTAAATGATTCAATGGTTCTGCAGACTCTTCCTTTTCCACAATAATACCGATAAGTGCGATTCTTGTGTTATTTTCCATTTTTCCTCCTTATGACACGAATCAGGCTGTACCTCAAAGGTACAGCCTGATTCATACAAAATAAGCCTTATGTCTGAAAACACAAAGCAGTCGTTCTATGCTATACCTTTCACCTCAACCTTGGTTTCGGTGTCAGAGTCATCTTTATACTCTCTATATAAGCACATACGACTGCTCTTTGGCAAGTTTTAAATTAAATACAAACTACTTACGAATCTGGAATCTGGAAATCATCTCATCAAGTCCTTCCGCTGAAGCTGAAAGCTCCTGACTGGTAGCAGATACCTGCTCGGATGTTGCAGAATTAGACTGTACAACACTACTTACCTGCTCCACTGCCTGCGAAATCTGTTTTACAGATTCTGCCTGCTGATCAGATACCTGACGAATCTTAGCAACTTCCATAACAACAACATCCAACTGCTCAATCATCTCATCCATAAACTGTGAAGTCTGGTCAGCAACATTGCTTCCAATCTCTACCTGATTCAGGCTGTTTGTCAGCATGACACGTGTCTCTTCTGCGGAAGCAGCACTTTCTTCTGCAAGTTCTTTGATCTGTTCTGCAACAACGGCAAAACCTTTTCCTGCCTCGCCTGCGCGTGCCGCTTCAATCGATGCATTCAAAGAAAGAAGGTTTGTCTGACTGGCAATACTTTCAATTTTTCCAATGACAGCCTGAATATCGTTTGTGGTATCAGAAATATGTTTCATGGACTCGATCAATTCCTTCATCTTTGCCGTACCACTGTCTGCCTTGATAGCAACTTCTTTTGCCTGATCATGAACTCGATCAGTTGATTTTGTATTCTCAGCCACATTTTCTGCCACTTCGTTTACAGAAGATGTCAGTTCCTCAAGTGCAGCAGCCTGATCGGTTGCACCTTCCGCAAGTCCCTGTGCACTCTGTGCCAGCTGATCTGCTCCTGCTGAAACCTGATTTGAAGATTCCTGAACATTCGAAATCGTCTGGCTCAGTCCTTTCTCTGTCTCTTCAAGTTTGCTTAAAATCTCACTGAAATTACCACGATAAACTTCGATGTTTCCTGACTTTGCATCAAAATTTCCCTTAGCAAATTCTGTGAGAAGCTGATCGATATCCTCCACAACTTCTTTCAGAGAAGCTGCTGTATTGCGAAAACTCTGTGCCAGTTTTCCAAGTTCATCTTCTGCCTCATAGGTTACGTCAATGTCAAGATTTCCATGCGCCATCGCTTCTGCTGCATTTTCAATCTGTTCCAATGGCTCAAGAATGTTATCTGTGAGCGCTTTTACCATTTGCTGACCGAGAATCGGCATAATAATCAAGCCAAGCACTGGAATAATCAAAAATACGAGGTGTCCAAAAGTAATCATTAATGCGGCAAACAAAATATTATTGATTGCCAGTATAACAAATACAACTTTTAGCACCAAAGAAATCTTATCTGCAATCCTTCTGTTCTGAAAATACTCTTTTCCTTGCATAAATTTTCTCCTTAATTCTAGATATTTTTATCATCGGTACTTTTTACCTATAATTTTACTTTGGTTTTCTAATAAATGCAAGTAAATTATTTGTATGTAATTAATGATGGAACAGACGGATTCCTGTAAAACTCATTACCATTCCATACTTGTTGCAAGTGTCAATTACATGATCGTCACGAACAGATCCACCTGGTTCTGCAATATATTTTACACCACTCTTATGTGCGCGCTCGATATTATCACCAAATGGGAAAAATGCGTCAGAACCTAATGCAACATCTGTATTCTTGTCTAACCATGCACGCTTTTCTTCTGCTGTAAATACAGGTGGTTTCACTTTAAAAATATTTTCCCATGCACCATCTGCAAGAACATCCATGTAGTCCTCACCCATATAAAGATCAATTGCGTTGTCACGGTCTGCACGTTTGATACCATCTACGAACTGTAGTCCTAATACCTGTGGAGACTGACGCAGCCACCAGTTGTCT
>OGPA01003366.1_pt1 | contig 10117 bp, 9 predicted proteins | sample 1552841 | NCBI WGS metagenome assembly OGPA01 (sample SAMEA2579916, study PRJEB22360) | human gut metagenome | reverse complement strand
GACTGTCCAGCCTGTGCAAGAATGTTGTTCTTGCTGTAGTTAACCATCTCTTTTGCCATATCTGTATCACGGATACGAGACTCAGCTGATGTAGTATTCTCAACTACGTTGTCAAGGTTGTTGATGGTGTGCTCAAGACGGTTCTGAACAGCACCAAGTGATGAACGCTGTGAAGATACTTTTGAGATTGCATCTGAAATAGCATCGATTGCATATGTTCCAGCTGTTCCGTTCTTGTCATTTACGTTCAATCCTTTAATACCAAGACTTGCAGAATCCATTGCATCAATGTTGACCTGAATCTTGTTAGTCAAATCTGCATCAGCACCTACATGAAGGTTGAAGCTTAATGTACTTGCTACTTTAGCCTGTGCAAGATTAATTTTAAAACTACCATTTCCAGCATTATATGCAAGATCAGAATCATCTGCATTTTTTACAGAAGCGTGTCCCTCTGTGTCTCCAATCTGATTAGCCTTTAAAAGCTCTTTTCCAGCTAACTCATATGCTTTCTGAACAGAAATTACAGTTGAATCTTTATCATCTACTCCATCAGTTGGGTTAGCATCTGTAATAGTAGCTTTCTCTAAAGTCTTTCCAGCAGCTGTAAATGTTCCACTTTGTGTAGCAAAAGCTTCATATGAATCTTTTTTCTTAGCATTTACTGTAGCCTGATCTCCAGTAGTCGTTGAAGTAGTTGGAGCATCAGCTTCATTGTACCATCCAGCATCATATCCATATGTTGTGTTACCACCAGTTGCAACATCAGCTTTAGCCGCATAGTATTTATATGTTACTGTCTTATTACCAGAAGTAATTGAAAATGTGCTATCTGCTTTATCTTCAACGCCATTCTTCTTCAGGAAGTCTTTCACATCCTGCTCTGTAGTTCCACCGATAGTATACTGCTTACCACCAATAGAGATTTTATCGCCACCCTTTAATGCATCCATTGTAAATGTAGCTGTTCCATCTCCGTTGTTTGTTAGAGTTCCCTTTAAACCAGCATCATGAGCTTCAAGATTAATTGTCTTTGTTCCCTGATCACCTTTAAGGAGATATGTCTCGTTAAACTTTGTTGTCTCAGATACACGATCAATCTCTGTAGAAAGCTGGTCAACCTCATCCTGAATTGCTTTTCTGTCTGTTGTAGAGTTTGTGCCGTTAGCTGCCTGTGTTGCAAGCTCATTCATACGCTGAAGCATTGAGTGAACTTCTGTGAGGGCACCTTCTGCTGTCTGTACTGCTGATACACCGTCCTGAGCATTTGTTGAAGCACGGTCGAGTCCACGAATCTGCTTTCTCATCTTCTCAGAAATTGTAAGTCCTGCTGCATCATCTGCTGCACGGTTGATTCTGTATCCAGAAGAGAGCTTCTCTGTAGATTTAGCCTGCTGACCTGTTGTTACGTTGAGCATTCTGTTGGCATTTGCTGCCTGCATGTTGTGTTGTACTACCATAATATAATCCTCCTTGTCCCACACTGTGGGTTATTATGTTTGACCTCTGGAAATCCTTTTCCCGAGGGTTTTGCAGCTGCTTTGTGTATATTTTTATTTAAGCAGTTGCGGTTTTCTATAACAAGCGGCTTCCCGGGTGTGGCAAATGTCACAGCCGCCCATTAACATGGTTAGTTGCTTTGCGTCTTTTTCTGACGCGCTTTTTCCTTCCAGATGATGCGCTGTATTTCTTTTTGTGCCTCATTGGAAATCTCAGGGTCGGGATAATATGTATCTTTTCGCTTCGCCGGGTCCGGTTCGTTGTTGGATCTTGCGATATTCAGTTCTTTTGGGGCATCTATCAGTAATCGACAGTGCTTTCCGGTTCCCCCTGCGAACACGATTCGGATATCGTCTCCGATGTTCACATATTGCCCTTCCTTTAATGATAATTTGAGCATTTTCTACCTCCATGCACTAGGGAATAGCTTTGTCCATGCTTTTCCGAATAATGTAACATTTTGTAGTAAAATGTTGCATTTTTTGCTTTACACCTACTATATCGGACGCCATTTTCAGAACTTAACCCCTGAAAAATAATTTTTTCAATAATTTTCTTTTCATTTTTCTATCATTTTTTTGTTAGTCTTACCGGATTTAATCATATCTGTATCAAAGATAAAGTAATTCTTGATGAAATATGACTAAATTGGCGTATACATTTGATGTTTTTTAATCCACTTCTTTTTTTGACCCATTATCAATCCACAAAAAATGCAACATTTTACTACAAAATGTTGCATTTTTTCTATTTTGAACTTACCATTATTGTGTTGTGGATTTTGGATATTCTGAGGGTGAAAGTCTGTCATATTGTACGTGCCGGATAACATTTTCTACTATAAAGGAGTATTCAATGGGAACTACACAGCCAATCCGAAACAAGGACGAACTCACGGCTTTCAGGATGTACTATAAGGACATCCATCCAAACAGCCGCAATTACTGTTTAATTGTGATGGGATTAAACACAGCACTAAGAATCAGTGACCTGCTTAGATTAAAGTGGGACAACGTTTACAATTTCAAACATCATGAATTTCGCACTCATTTTCTTATCAACGAGCAAAAGACCGGCAAGAATAACTATGTCACTCTAAACTACAATGCCACCGATGCTCTGAAAGATTATTTCAATGAACGTAATCCAAATGACCATGAATTTATTTTTACCAAGAATACCTGCAGATACCAGCCTATAAGCAGGACTCAGGCATATCGTATTGTAAAGACCGCCGCCGGCAAAACAGTGCAGGATGAGCACATCAGCTGTCATTCGCTTAGAAAGACGTTTGGCTATCACGCCTGGAAAAATGGCACACCTCCCGCTCTGCTCATGGATGTCTATAATCACTCATCATATGAGATTACCCAGCATTATCTGGGAATTGAGCAGGATGAGAGGGATGAGATTTATCTGAAGCTTGAATTATAGAGCCTGTAAAGCTTTGCAAATTATACAATATAAAGGTCTTCTATGATTCAATATTAAATCATAGAAGACCTTTTATTCTGATAATCAACAATGGATAAATCATTACTGAACAATTATTTTAAATCAATTTCAAAAGTTGCACAAGCTCATGCGATTCTGCATCGCCTAATACTGTCTGTCTTGTATCGAACCGTTTAAAACCATAGTTTTCATAGAAGGCTAGTAATTTTTCCTTATTCTCTGCTTCCACAAACGCTACCATACCACCAACCTGATACTGTAAAATTTGTGTTTGTATAACTAAAATCTCAACTTTCCTTATTTTATGCGACTTGGCGGTATGCCTTGCCACTCTATATGTATCCTTTTCCCTTGTTTTTGCCCTTATGAGGTATCTACAAGGGAAAGTTTTTCTTATTCGATTTTATTCTCCAACCACCTTATCAAGTAGTCGGGCTGAGTTTCGCTTACCTTCTCGGTTAGCGTGTGCATAGACATTCATAGTGGTACTTACATCCGAGTGTCCAAGTAATTCCTGTACATCCTTTGGTGCTGCTCCATTTGAGAGCAGGTTTGTGGTATAAGTGTGTCGCAGGGTGTGGAAGTGGAAATTATCATCAAGCTCCGACAATCGTTTCCTTGCTGTCCTTAAAGCTGTCTCAACCGTTGCAGGGGCTTCGTATGCTCCGTCCGGTCTGATACATACAAGGTCAATCTCGTTGTAATCAAGCGGAATGTCCTCTGTGCCATCCAAATGATAAAGCTCATAGTAGATACGATTCTTTTCCTTAACTTCCCTGTAGTAGTTCCTCTGATAGAGTTCTCCGTAACTGAATACCTGCTTTCTCTGTTCCTTTTTCGCTTTCTTTAAGATGTCAGCGAGCGTATCACAGAAATCCACGATACGGACTTTCTTTCGCTTTGTCGGACCAATCTCGGTCTTGTGCCTTGCTCCGTTGTAACGGACACTTCTTCGTACTGTCAGATACTGTTCCTCAAAGTTAATGTCACTCCAAGACAGTCCGCATACCTCTCCAAGTCTAAGACCTGTGTAGTACGCTATCTGTACCGGCAGGACAGCAGGCTTGTTTCTTTCTTCCAGATACTCCATAAGCGTTTGATACTGCTCTGGTGTAATCGGGTTGATAACCTCTGCATCCTCATCATTATCAGAAAACAAATCCACATCTTCCTCGGCTTTCCTACGCATTACCACATACTGCATTGGATTGAATGTGATGTACTGCTTTGGAAAGACTGCAAATCGGAAGGACTGTTGCAGGACTGCGTGGAAAGAACGGATATAGTCGATGGTGTAACCCTTTGACTTAAAATTTCCTTCCTCACCGCCAAATGCAAGTAAATCCATAAACTTCTGCAAATGCTCCGAAGTGACTGTCTTTAGTTTTCTGTTTCCGATTGGGTGTTGTTTAATCCTGTTTACTGCCTGTAAATAGTTACCGACTGTACCGTTGCTAAGTGAACCCGTTTTCAAATCTTCCTCTGCCCATACATCTAGCATCTGTCCGAGTGTGAGGTTGTCCGCTTTGGCTAGAAATTTCTTTGCGTCATAATCCTCCATAGCCTTGCGTAACATTTTCTCTGTCTCTGATTTGCTCTCCGTACCTGCAAATTCTTTCTGAACCAAGTTACCACTTGCATCCTCCACATAAAAGCGGTAGTACCATTTCTTGCCTTTCTTCCTTACAGAACCTTTTGCCATAATCGTTTCTCCTTTCGATATCGGCAATCGGAACTGGTGAAATGCTTCTTGCGTGTAAGTATATCATAGCTCCGTCTGCCTATCTATACCGAATCGGGATCTTTTTCTGATAAAAGATTGGCTAGTCGATTTTTCGCTGTCTCAGGATTCTTAGAATACAGTCTTACAATATCGCCCATATCGTTCAATGCGTTGACGGTGTGGGTGATTTCTCTAAGGAACATAATCTCATTGTATTCCTTATTGGATTCAAACCCCATTGTCTGGGCGAGCATTTTGTTATCTGTATTTCCTTTGAAATTCTTACAAGCGAACTGGAACGAATCCACGAACAGCTCGTATTCCCGTAACATCAGTAGTAGCAGGTCTTTGGAAAAATCACTTTCGGACTGTTCCATATCATAAGGGAGCTTATTCAGAATGGAAGTCATCACATCACGAATCTGTAATTCTCTTTTATCCGTAATGTCTGTTTCGTATTCGTCCGTCTCACCTTTCAGCCATTCCACAGATACATGAAGTGCATCTGCCAGACCTTCTAAGGTCATTTTCTTGGTGTTATCAATCGTTCCTGCTTCGTATCTCTGAATGGTTGAGGCTGTCACGCCCATTTTTTCAGCGACATAAGGCTGGTTCAATCCTAACTCCTGTCTACGGCTTTTTGCTCTGCTACCGATTGTCTTTCGCAATTCTTTATCTTTTAACATACTTGCGAACCTCCTTTTTCGGTATGTCATTACTATACCACATAACACGATATATTGCAATACGCAATTCTATAAAAGATGATAGAATTTCGTAAGGCTTGACATAGCGTTATAAAAGATATATACTTTAATCAGAATTGCGTAACGCAAGTTTTAAAAAAGGCTAATCCTTTCTTCAAAAAGGAACATCCTCTGATATACAAGACTTGTAATCCTACGCAGGAATGAGGTGATCGAATGACAGAATTAAAGTTTGCTCTCTCCATTGAAGAAGCTGCCGACTATACAGGTATCGGAAGAAACACTCTTAGAAATCTTGTGGAATGGGAAAAGCTGCCTATCCTTAGAGTGGGAAGAAAAATCTTAATCCGCAGGGAACGATTAGACGAGTTTCTGATTCTCAATGAGGGGAAGGATTTACGAGACAGACACGCAGTAAAAGCGGTCAAGGGAACAATGAAAAATGAATAAGGGACAGTCCTAAGACCATCCCTCTGGTATGTATCTGACTAAAAGCCATGATATACCTACACGCAAATAGATTATATCACGGACAAGTCCTCAGATACAACCAGAACTTTTGGAAAATGAGGACAAGATGGATGTGAATGGGTGCAATCGTCCACCCAGTTATAGCTTGTTGGTAGGACAAGTCCACCCAAGATGCAAAAGGTGTTATGAATAGTCCACCCAAGCCAGAAAATGAAGTGGGTGCAACCATCCACCCAAGTGAAGCCGACTGGTAGGACAAGTCCACCCAACTTACAAAAAGTGCTGTGAGAAGTCATACCAAGTGTAGCTATGAAAAAAGCTGTCCGACCTATGACAAAAAGTGTACGCTACTATGATTTTGAGTGTCCAATCTATGGGGTACATTTTCAAAGAGTTAATAGTAAAAAGCTCTATTAAAATCAAAATGTAATAAAACAATGCACTATTAAAAATGAAATTTAATAGGAACTTTTACTACCACTTCCTTGCCAGACACAGTTTAAAAGTAAGCGAAGTAACACAATGCTATTGTCAGGGCAAAAATGCTAACGAATCGTGCTATTGTTTTTTCGATTTTAATAGCAGACTTCTACTGTTTCTACGGTTTTTGCTAAAAAGTCTGAATAATAGAACAATGCTATTGTTAAGGCAAAAGTGCTAACGGATTCGTCTATTGTTTCGCTGATTTTCATAGCAATCTTCTAGCATTTCTGTTAAGAAAAGGGAGTGCCGGATACGGCACATAAAAAGTGTGCCATTAAAGGCACAAAATTAGGTGCTGAGGGAACAGTTACAGCTAAAAGTGAACTTCATAAGCAAGCCCTCGGCGTTTGAGAGCGAAATACACCCATCGCACAAAACTTCGTTTTGTACTCTGTGTATTTCGCTCTGCGAGGCTTAGCCGCCACAAGGCGGATGTGTTCGCAAGACGAGTGCCTATGCACTCGCTCACAGGGAAAGTTTACTACTCACATCTCATCTATCTTATCTGTCCTCTTTTCCAAAATCAAAACTGGGAAAGGAGGAAATCGCTATGCCAAGAAATTCATTTGTGCAGATGTCAAAGCTCCATAATGTTCGTGGAAGAATCTATTATATCTCCAGTGACAAAAAACAGGAAAATCTCTATGCGGTATATGAAACCACAGACCGAAAATTTTGGACAGAACTTGCCAAGTGCAATCAGGCAGAATTTAAGAAAAGCGGTACAGAGGGAAAATGTATCGAAGCAAGAGAATTTATCATTGCCCTGCCGGAATCCTTTGTGGATTATCCGCCAGACGGACTATTAAAATATATGACGGATAAATTCAAAAGTCGGTATGGTGTTGATTGTATTGCAGCACTCCATCATAACAAACGAAAGACGAATTATCATATCCATCTTATCTTTGCAGAACGAAATTATCTTGACGAACCGATAGAAAAGATTGCCACCAGAAATATGTTCTATGATGAGAAAGGTAATCATGTTCGTACCAAGAAAGAAATCCTAGACGAGAATGGAACTATCCGTAAAAGGTGTAAGGTGATCAAGAAAGGTGAGGTCTACGAAAGACAGATGTTTACCATCAAGGACGCTCGCTTTAAGCAGGAACATTTCTTAGATGAGGTCAAGGTATTTTATACCGATGTCATCAACGGACTTGTCAAAGATGAGAAAGAAAAGCTGTCTGCATTCAAGCGTGGGGATGTCTATCTTGCCACTAAGAAAATCGGTAAGAACAATCCAAAGGCAGATAAGATTACACTCAATAATAAGGTCATACAGGACTGGAATCGTACTGTGGATCACGCTTTGGTATCGGGGATGGAGCGAAAGGAAATCTTAAAGGTAAAGCAGGAACAGATTTCAACTCCGATTAAGGAATCCATTCACAAGTATGGCAATCATCCGGAGCTTTTGTTTATGATTATCTTTCGGGCAATCGAGCTGTTAAAAGAACTCATAAAGTTGCTGATACAGAAACAGGAACAACAGAAAGCCAGAATCTCCGACCTTATGGAGCGAAGAAATGAAAAACAAGAGAAACAACCAGCTCCATCCGTTACACAGACAGACAATCAGACAATTCCTGCTGTGACCCAACCATTCAAAGCACCTGCTACTACTACCGCAGAAAAGACCGTTATTCCGCCAAGACCAAGAATGTCTGAGCTGGCACACGATTATGAGATGCGACTTGAAGAGATTATGGAGAAACTTAAACGACAAAACAGAGCCATTCATACGCAGGAAGTGAAAAAAGACCTTATTGACGAGGATTTGAAGAACTGTACAGGATTATTCCAAGGAAAGAAACGAAAGGAATTGCAGGCACAGTCTAACAAATACGCAGAAACGATTAAGATTATGAAGCAGGGATTATCCCATATCGTGCAGGATTACAAATATCCAACGGTAGATGCGTTCCTGCAAGTCTATAAACAAGGCAAGTCCGAGTATGAATCCTATGTCAAAGCAAACAAGGAATGGAACTCCAAGTATGGAGAAAACTCAATCCATCGAAAGCTGGCAGAAAAACAGGCAGAAGTTCAGAAACGGGAACAGGACAGAGATTTTAACTATCGTTCGCCATCAGACAGAGGAGCTAGATAATCTAATTAAATTCAAAAAAGATAAAGACCATCAAATTCTTTATCTTTTTTGAATATTTATGAAAAGTCATCCTGCTATTTAAAGTGTCTCATTAGATTTTTAATTGTTTCGACTATCATAAGAATGATTACGCAGAAAAAGGAATAAAACAATGTGGTATTCATCTTCGTGTTTCCAATTTTATAAAACAGCAGAAATCCAATGCTAACAATTATCACAGAAATAAGTTTATGTATCCATTTTTGTTTGGTGGTTAAACATATTTTATGGTTACTTATAGGTGCAAATAATATACACATAAGGACAAGTATCAAATATCCTAGTACAGTTGGCTTTAAATAGATTATAGCCCACTTATCAAGACAACCGAGAAAAAAGCTGCCTAAGATACATGTTAACTGCGTTGGAGCATGGGCACCTCCGGTATAATGTCGTAACAATGAAAAGGTAATTACCCAAATTAGGGTATAGCCGAGTGTATGTGATAAAACTCCCCATACGAACAATAACACTATGGTTATAAAAGTATTCAAAAAACATTCTAAGCCATATATGTATATTTCTAATTGATCCGCAGAAACATCCTCCCCGGATAGTTCTGCTAACTTATTAGCAATAGATGTAGCCCACTTCGTAATCATTCAAAATCCCCGCTTGTATCAAATCTTGTTGTATATTTGGCAAAAGCACTTATCACGTCTTTGGAATAAGAACGTGCGATTTGTGTAGTTAGATGATTTGACAATTCAATCGTTCCTGATGTAATACGATAGATATGTGCCATATTTACAATATAAGAACGATGGGTTCGGATAAATTCACTTGGCAAATGGACAATAATCTTATTTAGGGTAGACATTTGTTCATAGCATTTGCCGTCTACGGTCAATATATCCACATAATGTAATCTGCTCGAAAATGTCAATATATCTGCATAGGGAATACTTACAATTTCCTGCTTGTTTCGGTATATGTAGGTATTATTAGATAACTCCTTCGCGATTTCATCCAAACACAGAAAAAGAGTATTTTCCTTGACGGGTTTTAGCAAGTAGTTTAAAGCTCTGACTTCATATCCTCGGAATACATATTCTCTAAAAGCTGTTAAAAATACAATAATACCTTGATAACCAGATTCACGAAGGCGTTTAGCAACCTCAATTCCATTCATTTGCCCCATTTGTATGTCAAGGAAAAATGCTGAAGCCTGTATAGTTGTGCCTTCAGAATTTTTTGAAAAATATTCTTCGCCCGATTCGTATTCGTCAATTTCAATATCCCAATCATATTGCTGCCCGTATTTTCTTATTCCATTTTTCAGCCGTTCTGATTCGATCACAGAATCTTCAAGTATGGTTATTTTCATTTTCATAGTAGTTTGTTATTCTCCTTATCCGGTATCATAATATGTACGGAAAAAATTTTGTTATCAGATGTAATCTGCAATACGCCATCTGCCTTTTCTACAAGCTCTTTTACTCGTCTTATCCCAAGTCCATGTTCTTTTCCTTGTTTAACACTCAAAATGTCTCCATCAATGCTACCTTTTATCACACCATCATAATTATTTTCAATGTGAATCAGTATCATATTCTGGTAAGGTTTAATATAAAAATAAATGTATGGATGCTCGGTTGGATCAGAGATTATAAGTCTTTCTCC
>OGPA01003364.1_pt1 | contig 10120 bp, 9 predicted proteins | sample 1552841 | NCBI WGS metagenome assembly OGPA01 (sample SAMEA2579916, study PRJEB22360) | human gut metagenome | reverse complement strand
TATGTAGGGGCGAAAGTTTATTACACCATGGCAGTTACCAAGTATAGCGAAGTATCAGATACAGCGGGAGAGGAAGCTGTGCAGAAAAAGCTGGATGCCGTGGAACAGAAGTTGAGTGTTCAGGAAGAACAGAAAAATAAAGCGGCTGCTTGTGAAAGTCAAGGAGAAATCTGCCGGCAGTCCGGGGATTTGTGGGGAGCAAAATCACAGTATCTCTCTGCAAAGTCGATTTATCAGGAACTTGGGAGCGATGAAGATGTGCAGAGGATAGAGGGAATTTTAAGTGATATTGATACGCAGATTGGACAGGATGGCATGTGAAAAGAACTTCTAAAATCGACGCTGCACCATTGGGTGCACCGCCGAAGAAGTTCTAATTTCACACGGAAGAACGCAAAAGCAGCGTTCTTCTCACGGATTGCTTTCGATGGAGGAGGTGAACATTGTGGAAAGTATTACAGATTTACAGCAGCACATACGAAAAAGGCTGACAGAAATAGAGAATCTGGATGAGCGGAAGGACGCAAGGGAGATATTGTTAGAAGGTCTTGTGCCGATTTTTGAACGGATGGAGAAACGGTATCTGGATTTGGAAAATCAAATCAAACGGGAAATAGAGATTCCGAATGAAAAATATGCAGTTTCTATGACGGTTATAAAGCAAAAGGACTATGACCCCATCAATGGAACGCTGTATCCGGTTGTTCCTGTATTAGTGCAGGAGGATAAGGAGCAGGAGAAAACGGAACCAATGCCCTGCCTTATCTATTTTGCAGGCAGTTATCAGAAGAAAGAAGAATTTGAGAAAACCGCAGATTTTCAGGGTTTCGATGACAATGGTGCTTCCTATGCTGTCAGAGTACGGAAGGCAAAATGCTATCAGCAGGCACTGTCAGAGTTATATCAGGTATTTGTCTATAACAAGATAGGCTGGACGACAGTCAATACGGGATATCTGGACAGATTCTATGAAGTGTATGCGGACGGGGAAACAGACATAAACAGTCTGAAAATAGATTTTGGCAGCTATGAGGAAGATATCAAAAATGACATGCTTCTGTTATGGAATATTGAAAAATTCACATTCCAATGCCGTAAATTTATGGTCCCGTGTATGGATGAGAAATATTATGAGCATGAGTTGGATTTGAAAAATTATGATTTAGACAGCGGATATATGCTTGGGATCAATGAGGATGTTCTTAAGGTCAGGCATGAAAAAGACAAAATTATCATGACCTCATTGAAAGAATCCTTTCGTGATTGGGAGGCATACCGCTTTATTGGAAAGATAGATACAAGTTCCCATGGGTATACCTACGAAATGTTGGGCAACAGCAGAAAAAGCAGTTTTTTTCAAAATTACAGAGAACGGCAGGAAAGTTCCCTTGGCAGCCGGACAGAGTTGTTTTGGATGGTACAGAGCTTTGAACATAATGTTTATGTAGAGTTAGAAAAGTGTGAGGTGCTTGAAACACCACCGGAGTCCTGTCTGGAAGGGGATATGAATCCATTTTTGGGAAATACCATTTTCCCGATGGAGACAAGAAAAATTCTGGCATTGTATTTTAGACGAAAGGGACAGAAAAACAATTTTTGCGAAGATATGGTACGTTTTTTTGTGTCACAGATACAGTTATCGGTCTGTGAATATAAGTGTGTCGGTATTTTGCAGGACAAAGGAGTTTAAATTTTATGCAGTATATCTGGGAGGTTGTGCTGGCAGCGGAAAAAAACGGAATAAGGGGAGCTGATTTGCAGTATGAGGTGCCAGAGGTACGAAGTCCGTATCTGGAGGTTTCCTTTTACGATTTAAATACGCAGACAGTGGAGCAGACTGTTGTAGAGGTAAATCCATTTTACCGTTTTTTTGATATTTTCAGTGAGATATTGGATATTAACCAAAAGGAATATGAAAAGACAAGGGAAATCTTTGTGGATACAGTCTTTCATTATCTGGCATTGACGGACTTGAGGATGGGCATGAGCAAAAAAGATTACTATCTTAAGTTCTTAGCAGAGGAATTGGAAAGCGGACAGTTTGGAAGTAAGGCAAAGGCGGCAATGCGGTTATTTTCACGGTATGAAAAAAGATATCTTGTACTGGCTCTCATGGATGTGGTGGCTTCCCGCAATTATCTTGAAATTTTCAAATGGTTGTTTCAGGAGATATATATAAATTCCATGATATACGTCAGCATGGATTGTGCCAATGAGCTTTATATTTACGTTGGAAGTGCAGAGACACAGGAAGAAAGAGAGCGGGTTCAGTTTTTATTAGATACCTTTTTGCCAATAGGTATGAGGACAGAAGTCTTTTATCTGGAACATTTTGGAATCCTGGATATGGAAGAAACCATGGTGATAGATAAGGTACTTTTAATATAAATGTGGAGGTGATAGGTATGGAGGCAACCAGAACGGATACAAAGAAAAACGAAATAAAATATGAAAAATCAGAACTGGAGTTGATGACGACCTATCAGCTAAGAGAAATCTGCCGTCGTGAAAAAATCATGAACGGTGTCATACACCCTCTCGATAAAGAAGAACTGATCCAGGCCATTATGCGTTATATGGGAAAAAGACAGGACTTTTTTATCTGTGACAAGAAAAAAGGGGGAGAAGAGCGGGTAGAAGAATTTTTAAAAAAGACCAGAATTGTGATAAAGCCTTGCAAAGAATTATACTGCCAGTCCCAGATTTTAGCTTACGAGGGACTTTCCATCGAGTATTATGACGGCTATACCATTCCTTATAAGAAAGAACTGTCAGGAACAAATGCCTTTTTAATGGGAAGCGATATGACACTCTGTGCAATTTTAAATCTCAAAGAGCACGGAGAGAGACAGGAAAAATTGTATCTGACCAAGGCTGCGGAGTTAGAGATACGGGAGACACAGAGAAAAGATTACAGAATTTTCTGTATGGGACGTCAGACAACGGAGAGCTTGTATCATTTGTATTATGGTGAGCACACAATATTGCCGGAGCATATCGAGGTTTACAGTATACCACTGATTGATTTTGTGGTGAGAAAACCTGTCACACTGATGCTGCCTATGGCGATTGATTTTGGTTCTGTAAATACCACTGCCGGGGTGTATCTGGATTCTGCTTATTTTGAAAATGTCGGAGAGCAGGCTGCGGTAAAAAATTGCAGGGAAAATGAGATAAATTATACAGCTTTTGAGGATGGTAACGGAGAAAGTATGCTATTGCCCAGCGTGATTGGAGTATTGGCAGTGGAAGAAGAGGATTACAAGCTGCTGTTCGGTTATGATGCGATAAGGCTGGCAAATGCAAGTTATGTGGATGAGGGTTTTTGTGTCTTTTATGATGTGAAACGCTGGATTGGGGAATATGACAAAGAGGAAGAAATTGTTGACAGACAGGGACGGCGGAGGCTGGTAAAGAGGGCAGAGATTTTGCGCCGCTTCTTTCTATATATCATAAGAAAAACGGAGAACCGTTTTAAATGCCGCATTTCTCAGGTACATATCTCAAGTCCGGTGAAGCAGAAGCATTATTTCCGCAGAATGTTCCGGGAGATACTGCCGGAATATATGACGGATCAGGAAACGATGCTCGATGAGGGAATGGCTGTATTATATAACACCATTTCCAATATGTTAGAGCAGGAGACTCTGGAAGAAAATGAAGAATACGAAGCGCTTATCATTGACTGTGGAGGAGGAACAACGGATTTGTGTTCGTACCGTTTCCGTATTCAGGACCGCAGAGCTGCTTACAAAATTTATATGGAAACTGCCTATGAGAATGGCGATACGGACTTTGGTGGAAATAACCTGACATACCGCATCATGCAGATATTGAAAATCGCACTGGTGCGTGCTAAAGGAAATCAGAATGTAAGCGGTGTGAAAGAAATCCTGGAATATATGGATACGGATATTTATCGTTTTATTGATTCTCATGGAGTAAAGGCGTTTTATCAGTATTTAGAGCAGGAATATCAGAAAGCGGAAGAGATACTTCCGACGCGTTTTGCCGATTTTGAAAGATATAACCGCAGCGAGTATTACAAGGTGAAAAATAATTTTTATACCTTGTTCAATACAGCAGAGCAGATAAAAAAATTATTTTACGGAAAAATCGGAGCATTGGAGGTCACGGTAACTTCGGAACAAAAAGGACAGCGGGAAAATACCGTTTTATTGGATAAATGGAAACTGTCTTTCTGGAAAGGGAACAGCCTTACGGTGGAAAAGATGATACCGGAAGTGATGATGAACTATTTTGAGATAGAGCTGCTGTTATCCGGCGAGATATACGGCATTGTACAGAAATTTATGGAGGAATTATACCACAGCGGAAGAATACAGGATTTTTCCTTTATTAAGTTGACGGGGCAGTCCTGCAAGATTGATTTGTTCAAGGATGCGTTAAAAGAGTTCGTTCCGGGTAGAATGATACAGTTTCGGAAAAGGGCGAATATTGATGCGGCAGATTTTGAATTAAAGATGACTTGTGTGGACGGGGCGCTGAAATATCTGCGTGACCGGAAATATGGGCTGGCAGATATTCACCTGAACAATGGGAAAGCTGTGCTCCCCTATCGTATTACCGCTTATACCCATAATGGAAAAGAAGTGGTACTGGTGGATGGTTTTAAAGACTGGGATACGGCGGGAACTATTTCGAGGAATATGGAGGATTTGATTCTTCCGCTGTATTTGAAAAATACGGACGGGGAGGAACATTGCCGTTTTCAGTATGTATGCAGGCAAGAAGATTTTTCACAGAAAAGCTATGAGGAGATTGAAGCGGTTTATGGTTCCCATATTCTACAGAAAGAGACGGACAGTATTGAGAATGGAGATGTGAAGTTCTTCGTATGGGCAGAACAGGAGGAATGGGGATTTCAGGTTGTTCCGGTTTACTGTAAAATGGATGAGCTTTATCTGGGGAAAGCAGAATTTTTCAGTTTCGAGAGTGATAACTGGGTGAACAGTTTTTTTGACGGGAAGAAATAGGAGTGTGAAGTTTCATGGAAATCAGGGTTCCGGTGTTTGCGGGCAGGCGTATTTTGAAAAAAGAAAGTTTGTGGGATATCAGGGATTACACCTATGCAGGATGGCAGTTATATTATGCGGATCATACGGATGGCCTGTTAAAGGGCTGTGAGATACGGGCGGAAGATGGTCGGCTTGTCATCGGGAAAGGGATGTTGAAATTTCACGATTTTATCTATTTGCTGATGGAAGAGGAAGAGGTAGCTTATCAGCCCAAGAACAGGTGGCAGGTTTTGAAAGCCGAATTTTTGGAGGATGATACAAATTTAGACTACAAGGCTTACCGTGTCAGATTTTTTCTGGATGAGGAGCTGGAACTGGGCGAGAACCAGATGGAAATGTGCCGTTTCTATCTGCGGGAAGGTTCGGCACTGCGTGACAGTTATAAGAATTTTGCGGATATGTCAACCGAGTACGATACGGTAAATCTGATCTGTGCTACGGTGGCAGGAATTGGGGAGAAAACGCTGCATCCGTTGGTGGTTAAGCAGTTTGGAGAAGAAATTTGGAATGCGAAAGAGAAGGAGACTTCTGATTTTGCTTTTTCTTATATGATTGCAAGTAGCAAGGGAAAGATAGAGCGTCAGTCTATTATAAGGTATTTGCAGGATAAAGGCAGGAAGGAAAGCAAAAAAAATTTATCTGCATGGGATAACAATATGATTTATGCAGAGATGGAACGAATATTAAGGCACAGAGGCACTGGACATGGAAAGGGCTATGATAGAAAGATGATTTATGTAGAGTGAGGTGGAGACGATGGAAATGGTATATGAGAAGGTAAAACTGTTTAGAAAACAGATGGAAATTTTAATTCCGGAAGGATTTAAGGATATGCCGGATTATGTTGCCAGAAAGAAATATCCATCAAAGCACAGACCGCCGGTCATATTGATGGATAAGAATAATATGGTTAATTTTACATTTCATCTCATGGATATGGCGCTTGCAGAGGGACAGTTAAAAAAGGCGGCAGAGGGATTTGTGAAAAGCATGAAGCAGGTGTATGTAAATGCAAAATTTCAGGAATTACAATATGGTGAACGGAATGATGGCGGTAAAATAGCATGGCTTGCATATGAAACAATGGCGATTGATGCAGATATTTTTAATATCATGTTTATTACTCCATTAGAAGGAAAACTGCTGTATGGTTCATTTAACTGCATTTTGGGAATGCAGGATGAGTGGGAAGAAATCGCAATGTACTGTATTAGGACGATTACGAAGGTAGAGGAGGAGTAGCAATGAGAGCAGTTCGTATTGAGACATCTCCGTTTCAGATTCTATCATTGGTGGAATTTGAAAGCATATTAAAAAAGAATCAGCATGGTTGCGCTAAGATATCCGGTTATATATCTGCGGAAGAAAAAAATCGGATAATGGCTATGATATCGGAAGAAACATGGGCACATATTTGGTTTTATGATGAAACCGGAGGGAAAAATATTTTATTTTGCGGGTATATCGAGGATTTGAGAATCCATGCAGAGGCGGACACATTTTTATTGACGGTACTTTTAAAAACAGGGACAGGCAAGATGGATATGGGAGAGCATATTGGAGTGTATCAAAATGCGGCCACCTCCTATCAGAAAATACTTGAAACCATAGTACAGGGATACACAGATGGAAAGCTCCTTATGGGAACGGAAGCAGGAAACATAGGAAAGATGGTTGTCCAGTATAAGGAGACAGACTGGGAATTTGCAAAGCGTCTGGCAGCTCAAAAAAATACTGTATTAATGGCAAATGAGAAGAGCGCCGGTGTGAAATATACTTTTGGAATTATAGAAGAAGCGGGGCGTGAATTGTTATCCTATGAATCGTATTCCATCGTAAATCTGATTGGGGAATATCAGATAAAGAAGAATTGCGGCATGACGGAAAGTGATGCTGTGGCGTATAAAGTAAAGACTCGGGAAATATTTTATCTGGGAGATGCCGTTTGCTTCCTTGGAAAAAATTATGTTGTTGGAGAAGTGGAGCGGAAATGGGAAGGAAACGAAATATATAACTACTATCTGCTGGAAACCAAGGGAGAATTACGGCAGATGCCGTATGGCAACAAGAAGATTATTGGTGCATCCTTGAAGGGAAACGTGACATCTGTAAAGAAGGATACAGTAAAAGTTGTACTGATGGAGGATGAAACAGGAGGATGGGCAGGACAGAAATGGTTTGCTTATTCTACAATCTATTCTTCGCCTGATGGGACCGGCTGGTATTGTATGCCGGAGAAAGGTGATAGTGTCCGTCTTTATTTCCCAAATGAGAATGAAGCTGAGGCATATGTGAATAGTTCTGTGAATGAACAGTCATCTGACAGTTCGGCACGCAGCAATCCGGATGAGAAGTCTATAAAGAATAAGCAGGGAAAAGAAGTTTTGTTTCAGCCGGACCGGCTGATTCTCACAAATAACAATGGGATGTCGGTCAAGATCATAGACGATGAAGGAATCATAATAGAAAGTGATAAGAGTATCACAATCAGGGCAAAAGAAAATATAGGAATTATCAGCATGGAGCAGGGAGTGGAAATGTCTGCGCCTGAAAAGATTGCATTTCAGCAGGGCAACACCATGCTGGAGCTTGCGGATGATATCAATGTGCAGGGCGGACGTGTAAATATGCAGTAATACAGAGGAACGATAATGGAAAAATTTCTTGATGAACTGATATTAAGTGAGCGTAAAAAGAGGAAAGAAAAGGTTCTTGATAAGCAGATTGATCTGGAAAGAGATCTGCCGGAGCAATATCTTCAAACGGTAGTAATGTCAGACAAAGCGACCAGTATAAAGATTCCGGCTTTTATGAAAGATTTACCGGAAAAATTGGTGGAACAAAAATATGAATTTGACCCAAAGCCGCAGATTATTAAAAGCACACAAAACGGAAGCGTTAATTTTACGTTTTCACTGCTTGATGTATCAGTGGAACCGGGACAGCTTGGAGAAATTTGCCAGGGCTGCAAGCGGGCATGGAGAAGAATTTTACCGGAAATCATTTTTTATGAGGAAGGGGAGGAGGACATTAACGGCATCAGGGTTCATTGGATGGAATATTCCAATCATGCGGCAGGAGGAAAGCTATATAATTTCCTGTTTTATGCAGCAACCGAGCGGACACTGACAGGAAGTATGAATTGTCCTTATGGAAAGCATGAGGTCTGGGTAAAAATAGCAAAACTTTGTATGAGGACGTTAAGGGGAAAAGGATATGACGGAGAGACAGCAGCAGATCATGGAAATCGGGAAAGGGATGATGGAACCCATATTTATGGGACAGCTTCCGGAATTGATGAAGAATTATAAGGATGGGGAAACAGAAATATTGACAGGCTTGGAAGAAAAGCTGCAGGTAGTGTTTCAAAAAGCACAGCAAATGCAAAAAGCTGATAGAAAAGGAAAGATTTGCACAATGGGGATCAGCTATCTGCAAAGCAGTGTATTGACAGAAAATTATGAGCTGCGAATTGATTTATACGATAAAGAGTTTTATTTGGACAGTGCAGAATGCTGTACATACTGGAAACCGGAATTTGTTACAGGGTACCTGTTACAGGACGTGGAGTACTTAAAAAAAGAAATCCGTTTTAAGATACCACAGATAAAGACATATGAGCTGCAGCAGTTTATAGACGGCTATCTGTTAAATTATATGTATTTACTGGCGCAGTTTTTTCAACAAATATTGCCACAGGTTTTGGATAAGACAAAAACTTTGTTTCAGGAAGTGGCTGAGGAGAACATGAGCGTGACTTTTGGGGAATATATGGGTAAAGGGATTGTTGTTGTGGGAGAAAGAGAAGAATGAGAAGAATGAGGTATTATCTGCTGAATTGGGAGGAAACAGGGAATCCGGTGCCGAGGATTCGAAATTGGATGGAGAGACTGGATTATCAGGCAGTTCAAAGAAGAGAATTGGCGAAGTTACCGGAGCGAACCATTCTTTTTTTGGAAGAAAATCAGCATACACTGTTTTCTGATGTGATAGAAAAACCGTTTTTGCTGGTGTCAAAAATGTTTTGGGATGTATCAAAAATGTATGAAGTGCCGGTCAGGGGAAAAGAAATGGTTTTGCTTGATGGAGTGAACGGCTTTGCAGAAATTTATTATATGCCAGTGTATCCCCAATATCATTGTCTTTCAGAAGAAACCGTTTTTAATAATGATTATTCTGTGATTCAGGAATTGATATTGGATAAAGAGAAGATAAAATATGTACCTCCGGTTTTTGAAGTGGCAGAAGTAGAAAAAGACTATCTCATCTGCCGGTTGGACTTTATAGAAAGTATTTTGCGAAGAGGTGCAAAAGGAATTAAACTAGCAGAGCTTAAGGTGGAATAGGAGGAGCTGAATGTCAAAAGGAGATAATTTTGCGAATGGCGCATTGGTGACACGGGCAGGAAATGCGAAAAAATCGTCAGAAGAGTTAAATGGTATATCAGAAAGTGCACAGGAACAGCATGAGATGGAGCTGCAGGCATTATTTGACCAATTGGAATTGGAGGAGGGCGAAGAGGTGCAGTTCCCGTATTTGGTTCGGGGAGCGGAGCTTTACTGTAATTGCGGGACGCATAAAAGGAGATTAAATTTGCCAATATGCCATGGGGTGTATACAAACGGGAAGCCTATGATGCACGAAGAAGATTGTGAGGTTGGGGATGACAAAAATATTCCATCTTTTGGAATTTGCCAAAGCGAAGAGAATCCGTTAAATAAATCATGGCTTGCTAAGACTGCAGAAAAAATAAAAAATTTTTTCACAGGAGAGGAGGAAGATGAGGACGCGGATAAAATTATTCTGCAGACAGAAGATGGGCAGAATGTAAAAGGATATCCATGTACACCCTGTATTGTGGGAACATGGAAGGATGTATATGAGTCAGAGAAAATTCTTAGAAATAACGCAGATGCAACAAGTGAAGGAGATAAGCTGTCTGCATTGACACAGAGATCATTTCTTGTTTGTGCCTATGGAGGATTAATAGAACCCATTTCATCAGGTCAGGAAGAATAGGAGAGGTTTATGGCAGAAGGATTACAAAGGAGAATTGAATATTCCGATTTAAAATTTATCAG
>OGPA01003349.1_pt1 | contig 10150 bp, 8 predicted proteins | sample 1552841 | NCBI WGS metagenome assembly OGPA01 (sample SAMEA2579916, study PRJEB22360) | human gut metagenome | reverse complement strand
AAGCCACTGCTTCTACTGCAGCGGCAAATTCCGGTTTGTAGCCGGTTTTTTTCATCAATGGGATGGTGATGGTGCCGGTGGTGGCCACATTGGCAATGGCGCTGCCGTTGATCATGCCCATCAGTGCGCTGGCCAATACAGCTACTTTGGCAGGGCCGCCCGGTGTTTGGCCCACCAGAGTCAGCGAAATGTCATTGATAAACTGGCTGAAGCCGCTGTATTTGAGGAAAGCTCCAAACAGTACGAATAAAAAGATATAGGTGGTGCTGACGCCGATGCCGACACCAAACACGCCCTGACTGCCCCAGAACATCAGGCTGAGAATCCGCTTTAGGCTAAAGCCGGTATGGCCGAATACGCCGGGGATGTAAGGCCCCAAAAAGTTGTACGCCATAAAGATTAGCCCTAATACAGCCAGACTGGGACTGGCACGGCGAGCTGCTTCAAAGATGAGCAGAATGCCCAGTATGGCAACCAGCAGGTCTGCGCCGTTTAAGTTGCCGCCCCGTTGGGCAATGGCATCGTAGTTGATGACCACATAGGTGTATACATAAATGGTCAGAGCAATTAAAGCCAGGTCAAAAACGGGAGGAAGCTTTCGTTTCCGTTTTTCCTTTTTGAACGCCGGATAATAGACAAAGGTAAAGCAGAGCAAAAATAAAATATGCCAGGCTCGAAAATGAATGGTGGACATGACACCAATGGTATTGTAATAAAGCTGAAACAACGACCATATAATCAGACCTACAGCAAGAAGTTTGGCAAATTTACTGTCAAAAATTCGGATTCTGCTGTCCGAGTCGGTCTCCTCTAAAAGTTCCTGCGCCTTTTTTTCAATGTCAAAGTCCTGGTTGGAACCGGCGCTTTGGTCAGTGGGCATACTGGCAACCCCTCCTAAAGAAAAAATAAAATATAGATAAAAAAACGGCCATCCATCCCAAAAAGGACGAATGACCGTGGTACCACCTTTATTTACATCGATGGACAAAAAAAACATCAATGCCTCTATGCTGCTGTAACGGCCAGCAAACCGCTGTTAAAAACAGAAGCTCCGGGAGTGAAATTGGCGTTCAGTCTGTGCTGCAGGTTTTTCACCAACCAACCTGCTCTCTGCATTGTAACCGGACTGCGCTACTGGGAATCCCATCATCGCTGTATGTGCATATAAACCTATAAAACCGATGTGCTTTATAGTGAATATATGTTAGCACAGGAGAAATTGATTGTCAATTCAATTTGATGAATTTTTTTGAAAAATTTTGTATAACTTTGCTGATTTATGCAAAATTATGCGTATTGTATTCAGGATGCAGCCAAATGGGCCAGCAAAGCCAGCACATAAATATGCAGCGGATAATAAAGATAAAACAAATACTTCATGCTGCGGCCCTTTTGTTGATTATAGAGCAGCATAAAGGGCAGCGCAGCAATCATAAACCACTGTGGGTTATTGACGAACAGATTGACCAGCGTGATGCCATCTGCGGCGGCTTGGTATAAAAAGAACAAACTGAGTAAGCTGTAGAATACAGTCAGACCAGTTTTATGGCTGCGCAGAAAATAGAATGCCACGCCTAATAAAATCCAAGCTACAGAGCCTTCCACAAATAAGGGGGAAGGAATCAGCAGCGCAATACTGCGGATAAATAATAAACGCACAGCGCTTATATCTGTTTGCGTAGTAACCAGCACCAGCATCAGCACGGTGGAGATGATGGGCAGTAAAAAGAACAGCAGGCCGCGGCTGAAGGCTTTGCTTTGTTTTTGTTTGATGCCCTGTGCCATCCATTCAATGGCACAGATGTAAATGCCGCACAAAAACATGGTGGCAAAGATGTTATTAATGATCACTGCATTGCCCGGCAAAGGGAAATAGTCATTCATTAGGATGTTGCCTATGGCCATGAGCAGCGAAGCCAGATAGAGCCGCAGCAGATATTTGAATCTGTTGCTGGTGTAATACATTCCCTGTGCCAGAATAAACAGAAACAGCGGCGCAGAAATCCGGCCCAAAATATGGAGCCAAGCAGGCATGACAGTGATGGTAGAGCCAAAATAATGGATATGGTCAAAGGTCATCAGAATCAGTGCAATTAATTTTAACTGAAACGAATTAAACCCGGTTTTGCAAGACATAAAATAACACTCCTCTTATTTTGTATATTTAACAATTTGATAATAGGCGCGGGATGTCAGCCGATATACAAACAGATACAGCAGAGCAAACAGCGAAAAGCATCCAATGGTGCTGCCCAGCAGCAGCTGAAAATTGACCAGCCCCAATATTGTCAGTATTTTGTATAAGGCCGGCAGGCAGACGAGCATGTGCAGCGCTGCCATCAGCAGCGGCAGAAAGAATACAATCCGAATTTGCGATGTGACGGCGGCTTTTACTTCCTGCTGGCTCATGCCTACATTTTGCAGAATTTGATAGCGTTTTTTATCTTCGTAGCCTTCTGAAATTTGTTTGTAATAAATAATTAGCACCGTAGCCAGGAAAAAGATGATGCTTAAAAATCCGCCCAGAAACAGCAGTCCGCCGTACATGCCCCGCAGTTCTGCGGCTATGCCGCTGCGGCTTTCTACGCGGCCGTATAAACCCTGGGCTTCCAAAGCCTGCTGCAGCGATTGGGCTATTTCTAACTGTTGTTGGGGAATGGCAGACAGTGTTATGCCGCAGTAAAATTCCGGTTGTTGGTTATGACTTTGGCAAAACTGTTCAAAATCATAGTCGGACAGCACCAGATAATAACTGCCGGTGCGATTGTAGTCAGCCATACTGTTGTGTACAAAAGGCGTATCCAGTGTGCGGACTGTATAGGTTTGTGCTTCCAGCTGCAGTGTGTCATACCGGTACGTTTGGCTGGAATCGTACAGCAGCAGCTGTCCGGGAACCGGAGGCTGCCCTTGCGGTTCTGCTGCCAGATAGGAGCTGCCGGGAATCAGCAGGAGCGCTTTGGTATCTGCGCTGTCAGCAGCGCTGTATTTTGTTGCCAGTTCCAACTGATTGTTCGTCTGTTGGGCTGTATATTCCAAATATACATAGGAATCCAGACCGGTAATGGTGGTTTGCTGATGCAGTATGTCCTCGGTAATCTGCAGCCACTGATCATTTTGCTGCGGTGTGCTGTCCAGTGCATAAAAGGAAATATCATAGGGATTGCGGCGGTCGATATTTTCTTCAATGCCCAGCATTAGCGCCAAGGTGGAAGATAACAGCACCAGCACAATGGTGGACAAAATGCAGATGTTGGCCAGTCCCACAGCATTTTGCTTCATGCGGTATAATAATCCGGACACGCTGACAAAATGAGCAGGTGTATAATAATAATCTTTTTTGTTTTTGAGCAGCTTTAACAGTGCAATGCTGCCGGCGGTGAAGGTGCAATATGTGCCGATGATAACCAATAATACAGCAATCAGCAAGGGGATCATGGCTTCTATGGGCTGTTGTAATGACAGGGCGATGGCATAACCTGCGCCGAGACAAAACAAGCCCAAAATTGCAATGCCTTTTTTTGCTTTGGGTTCCTGCTCGCCTGTTTGCTCACTGCGCAGCAGTGTGATGGGGTTGCTGGTGCAAATTTGCCAGACTGTGCCTGAAAAGGTGAGACCGAATGCTATGGAAAAAAATAACATTGTGCGGCAGACTGCTTTTGCAGAAATATAAAAGCCGAAGGATACAGTGCCGTGCAGCAGTTTTACAATCAGCAGATACATAAATTTGTTGCAGCAGATTCCTAAAAAAATGCCGGACAAAATGCTGACTATGCCTACAAAGAATAGTTCGATTGCTGTAATACAGCAGATATGCTGTTTTTCCATGCCGAGGATATGATAAAGTCCCAATTCTTTTTTGCGGCGCTTCATGAGAAAGTTGTTGATATAAAACAGAAAAATGATAGAAAAAACGGCGATAACCACGCTGCCCATAGCCATAAATTCGGCGACAATCCGTCCGCCCAGTATGGAATCCATAGCAGGGTCTAAAGATAGCGACTGCAGGATGTAGTAAATCATAACAGTCACTGTGGCGGCAACGGTATAAGGCAGATAAGTCTGCCGGTTGTTGCTCAGTGTGTGCGCCGCCAGTTTCCGGTAAGAAAAACGGGATTGCTCAGATGTCATTGTTCATCGCCTCCTGACAGCACCACCAATGTATCGGAAATTTTGCGGTACAAGGTTTCGTTGTCGGCGTTGCCCCGATAAATTTGATGAAAGACTGCGCCGTCTTTGATAAACAGAATGCGGTTGGCATAGCTGGCCGCTTTTACCGAGTGGGTTACCATGATAATAGTTTGTCCCTGTTGGTTAATGATACTGAACAGCTGAAGCAGCTGGGCGGCGGCTTTGGAATCCAGTGCGCCGGTAGGTTCATCGGCCAGCAGTAATTTGGGATTGGTGATGACAGCCCGCGCTACCGCAGCCCGTTGCTTTTGTCCGCCGGATACCTCATAGGGATACAGGTCAAGAATGTTGTCAATACCAAGCTGAACGGCTAACGGCAGTAAACGCTGTTCCATATGGGCATAAGGAACATTGGCCAGTACCAAGGGCAGTAAGATATTATCCCGCAGTGAAAAGGTGTCCAGCAGATTAAAGTCCTGAAACACAAAGCCCAGATGATTGCGTCGAAAGGCGGATAGTTGCTTTTGAGAAATAGTGTGCAGCGGCTGTCCATCCAGTATGATTTGCCCGCCGGACGGTTTGTCCAGCGCTGCCAGAATATTCAGCAGTGTTGTTTTGCCTGATCCCGATTCTCCCATGATGGCAATGTATTCGCCTTTTTCTACCGAAAAGGAAATATCGGTTAAAGCCTGCACCTGTGCAGTACCAAACTTGGATACATAGGTTTTTTTCACATTTTGTACTTCCAGTAATGCCATGGGGCAGTCCTCCTTGTAAGAATTATTTTATGGATTTTTTGCAGTTAGTATATTGTTAGTATAAAAGAAATGGCCGGCAAAGAACATCGTTTGATGTGACATTGCGGCCGTCTGATGTGACATTTTTGTAAGATTTGAAGTGATAAGTGCAAAACAACCGCAGCAATATTTTTTGCTGCAGGCTGCAATGGGTGAATTATAGCGCTAGCTTTTGTGGGTCGGGAAATTGAATGGTGATGGCAGTGCCTTGCCCTGGCTGTGAGACGGCCTGCAGGGTACAGTTTAACTTTTTGGCGGTGCGTTGGCACAGATAGAGTCCCAATCCGGTAGATTTTTGCTGCGAACGGCCGTTATAACCGGTAAATCCCTTTTCAAAGATGCGGGGCAAATCCTCCGGCGCAATGCCGATGCCGGTGTCGGCAACACAAAGGGAATGCTGATCGGCAGTAATGGTGATGGCGCCTTGCCTTGTATATTTTAAAGCGTTGGATAAAAGCTGTTCCAGTATAAAGGCCAGCCATTTTTCGTCGGTGATAACGCTGACATCGGTGCCGGTATAGCGCAGCTGAATTTTTTGATGGATAAACTGGGCGGCATATTTGCGGATTACTTGCCGAATGACAGGGTCCAGCTGACATTGGCGAAGTACAAAGTCAGAGGTCTGGCTGTCCAGCCGGGCATAGGATAAAGCCATTTCTACATATTGCTCGACGGAAAACAGCTGATCCAGCAAAGCGCGGTTGGCGGCAGTGTCTTCTTCCTGCAGCAGCATTCGCATGACTGTGATAGGTGTTTTTATCTGGTGAACCCAAGCGGTGTAATACTCTATGCTTTGGGTTCTGTCAGCAGTCCATTGGGTGAGCAGCTGTTGATTTTGCAGCAGCAGCCTGTGAATGATTTGTTGATAATCCTGCTCTAAGAGCGAAGAAGGCTCCGGCAACATATCAGAAACAGTATCTGTTATTTGTGCGGATAGTTGATATAGGCGCATATGCCGCTGGCGAAACCGATAATATTGTATGGTAAGGCAAAACAGTGCAGCCGCACAGCAGAGCGCACCGGCGTATACAATTGGTTCAAGAGGCAGGTTGTACAGTATAGCTGTGCAGCTGAAGATGAACAAAAAAAGCAGCAGAAGCAACAGCTGTGTTCGTTTCGATAATAAAAATGATTTGGTTATGGAAGACGGCATGTTCTCAGTCCTTTCAAAACGCAGCGTTATTTGTTGCTGCTTGTTTGATTTGATAGTGGGATGGTGTAATCCGTTTCAATCAGGTAGCCGCTGCCTGTTTTGGTTTTGATATAGTCGGTCAGACCGATGCTGTTTAGTTTTTTGCGCAGCCGGTTGATATTGACTGTCAGGGTGTTTTCCTCTACATACATGTCATTTTCCCACAGGCGGGTCATCAAAGTATCGCGGCTGATAATTTTGCCGCGGTGTTCCATCAAAATCTGCAAAATCTTGAATTCATTTTTGGTCAGTTCAATTTTTTGCTCCTGCCAGGTGAGAGTGGCATCGTTTAAATTGAGGGCGATGCCGCCATGTTCTAACACAGAGGCAGCCGTTGTCATCTGATAGGTGCGGCGCAGCAGTGCCTGCACCTTGGCAATGAGTACGTTGATATCAAAAGGTTTTTCTATAAAATCATCGCCGCCGACGTTCATAGCCAGAACGATATTCATGTTGTCAGATGCAGAGGATAAAAAGATAATGGGCACGTTGGAGCGTTGGCGCAGCTGATTGCACCAGTGATAGCCGTTGAAAAAGGGCAGCATGATATCCAACAGCACCAGATGGGGCTGAAAGGCGGTAAACTGGGGCAGAATATCTTGAAAATTATCAGCGCGCTGTACTTGATAGCCCCAGGCTTCCAGATTTTTTTGCAGCAGCGCAGCCAGTGTATGGTCATCTTCTATCAAAAAAATGCGGTACATAACAATCACCTTCTATAGGATTTTTGTTTATCATACCTTGCGGGCAGCAGAATGTAAATGATTTTGTTGCAGGAAATTGACCAGCGGACTGGAAAAACGAAATCATTCACCTTTGTGTGTACTGCGCCATACACTATCAAGATGAGGAGGGAGCGGCATGGATTCATACAGTGACAGATATGAGATTGTGGAAGGGAAAATCAGGGATTTACAAGAGCAGCGCAAAGTGCTGGTGGATTTGGTGGTGGAATTGTTTCGGCAGGTGGAAGATTTGGAGAACCGGCTGGATGAGCTGTATCGCAGCTGTGAAGGCGAGGCGTGGTTTTGAAAGGCAGTGCGGCAAACAGGGACTGAATGCAAATGTTGTGTTCAGTCCCTGTTTGCCGCTGTTTTGTTTGTTACAGACCGATGAATCCTTTTATGGCAAACCAAATGGCCGGAATCAACAAAGATGGCAGCATATTTAGGGTTTTGCAGTCCTTCAGCCCCAAAATGCCAATGCCTGAACTGGCAATGAGAATACCGCCGATAATGGAGATTTCCGTTAGCAGTTGCGGCGATAAAAAGGCAGACAAAAAACCTGCGCCCAGATAGATGCTGCCCTGCCAGAAAAATAAAATGACAGCAGCCAGAGCAATACCAATGCCGTAGGTGGAAGCCAGCACCATAGCAGTGACAAAGTCCAGGGTAGCGTTGGTAAGCAGATAGGTTTCGTCGCCGTATAAGGCGCTTTGAATCGGGCCCAGAATGGATAAGGTGCCGATACAGAATAACAGCACGGCGGTGGACAATCCCTGCCCCAGATGGGATGTGCCAAATCGTCCGGTTAAGGCTTGAAAGCGGCCGTCTAAATTTAAGATGGTGCCCAGCAAGCTGCCTGCGGCCAGGCTGATGATAAATAACACCGGATACTGGCTGTCGGGCATATTGCTGACAACCGCGTTGATGCCCAGCGCAGTGGCAGCCAGTCCCATGGCAGTAAAGAGTCCGTTCTGATATTCTTCTTTGATTCCTTTTTGCACCACACTGCCGATTAGGCTACCGGTGACAATGGCGATGGTATTGACGATTGTGCCAAACATAATAGACGCTCCTTCACTGTAAGTTCTGTTATTCAGTATAACCCCGGCAGTGGTTGGAGCGTCAAGTATTTTTTTGTAATTTTTCTCAGGAAATCATTTCGGCTTCAACAGTGTATGACTCCCATGCACCCTGCTGGGGCCAAGTGGCAGTGCAGTTGCTGAAGAAGTAAGCGCCCAATGGAGAACGCCATTTTTGTGCGTCAAACTGTAATGTCGGCAACGAAGATTGCTCTGTTTGTTTTTCAGAGGATGGGGTGATGCCAAACAGAACGCCGTCCTCCCAGTGGGTGGGCGCAGGACCTTTTTCGGTATCAGTCATGCCCGGCACAGGAGTGAGATAGCCTTGTTCCAGCAGCTGTTCATGGGATAGGGAAAGCCCTTCTACTTGGTGGGTGTTGGCAAAAATCCAAGCGATAGCCGATTGTTCTCCGGCGGTTAAATCACCGGGAGCGCGGGATAAATCCACACTGACGTAAGCAACGCCGTCATTCAGACCACTGTCTTTTTCCCATAAATCATTTAGCACTTGCAGATATAATCCGCATAAATCATAAAAGGTTCCGTAAGGGTTTTGTTGTGTGCCATGGGCGTTGACCGCGATAGAGGAGACTTTATCTAATTGCAGCGGATAGGTTTCCAGCGTGATTCCGCTGTAGGAAATCTGCGCCTGCATACCATCTTCTAAAACAGAGGCATCGGCCAATGCGCCATCCAGATAAACGGGAAGTTCGGCAGTTGACAGGGTGTAAACTTCCGCAGCGGTTTCTCCTGCCAGTACCAAATGGCCGGTGTCGGCACCATCTACAATGCGCAGCGAGATGGTTTGGTCAGCAGATGTATCTGCTTGTGGGGAGTTTGCCGATGCGCCGCAGCCTGACAGCAGCAACAGACATAGCATAAGGGGCAGCCAGATTTTTTTCATAATTATTCCTCCATGACTTTTGCAAATTTGTTAATTTTTAGACGAATCTGCATGGAAAAAGTTCCCCGCATTCTGTGGCGATTTTAGAGGTTGTTGTATGGCAGTGGGGATTGGCAGTCATTCATAGATGGTGATGGAGATGCAATCCTTTCAGTAAGAGCTTAGAAGGACAGTGACGGTGGGAGGAGATATGGATGCAGGATTTATTTGGACAAGTGCAGATACATAAAAATTTTCTGAATATGGGATAAGGGTATACAGGAAAAAGGGAGCGTGATAAAATATAGGTTACAGATTTTTCAGAGCAGATTTATGCAGAGATAAGGAATGTGACGTAATGAATTACGAGGAAGCATTGGAATATATTCATCAGTTAAATGAAAAAGGGGTTTCGCTGGGACTGGAGCGGATTTGGCGGCTTCTGGATCTGTTGGGTCATCCGGAGCAATCGCTGCGTTGTATTCATGTGGCCGGCACCAATGGCAAGGGGTCTGTGTGCGCCTTTTTGGACAGTGCGCTGCAGCAGGCCGGATTGCGGGTGGGACGCTATATTTCGCCGACGCTGTATGATTATCGGGAACGGATACAGGTAAACGGCGTGTATATTGTGCCGGATGCATTGGCTCAGTTGCTGACCATCATCAAGCAAGCCTGTCTGCAGCTAGAGCAGCAGGGGCAGGAGTGTCCTACCGTATTTGAAGTGGAAACGGCGCTGGCGTTTTTGTATTTCCAGCAAATGCAGTGTGATTATGTGCTGCTGGAGGTGGGCATGGGCGGTAGGCTGGATTCTACCAACGTAATTGCTAAACCGGTATTGTCGGTGATTACCAGTATCAGTTTGGATCATACCCGTATGCTGGGTACAACTCTGGCCGCCATTGCGGAAGAAAAAGGCGGCATTATCAAAGCGGGGTGTCCTGTGGTGTTGGGTGTGCAGCCGACGGAAGCGCTGTCGGTTTTACAGGCGCAATGCGCACGCTGTCAGGTAACGCCTGTGCTGGTGGAAGCGGATAAACTGAAAACAGAACAGTGGAGTGAACAAGGGCAATGTTTCTCTTATGGCCATTGGGAACATGTGGTGATTGGTCTGCTGGGTGATTATCAGCGGCTGAATGCCGCCATTGCGCTGGAAACGCTGCAAGTTTTGCAGCAGCAGGGCGTGGCGCTGACCGATGATCACATCCGGCAGGGGCTAAAACTGGCCCGTTGGTCGGGGCGGTTTGAAATGATTGGAACTAAGCCGCTGTTTATTGTGGATGGAGCCCATAATCCGGCAGGGGCGCAGGCTTTGGCGCATACGTTGCAGCAGCATTTTTCCGGCCGCC
>OGPA01003345.1_pt1 | contig 10158 bp, 7 predicted proteins | sample 1552841 | NCBI WGS metagenome assembly OGPA01 (sample SAMEA2579916, study PRJEB22360) | human gut metagenome | reverse complement strand
CCGCGGATCGGTTTACCGCAGGCAAGACCAGAAATGGTCTGGTTGACAACTGCCTGGAAAATGGAAGCGGAAAGATCCTCTTTTGTTGCACCGTCGTTGATGAGCGGCTGGATATCGGTTTTTGCGAATACACCGCAGCGTGCTGCGATCGGATAAATCGCCTGGTAATGCTTCGCGTATTCGTTGAGTCCGGTTGCATCGGTCTGCAGAAGAGAAGCCATCTGGTCGATGAAAGAACCGGTGCCGCCGGCGCAGATACCGTTCATACGCTGCTCCACATTGCCGCCCTCAAAATAGATGATCTTGGCATCCTCACCGCCAAGCTCGATGGCAACGTCGGTCTGCGGAGCGAGTGCTTTTAACGAAGTGGAAACCGCGATAACTTCCTGCGTGAACGGGATGCCGAGGTGGTTGGCAAGCGCAAGTCCGCCGGAACCGGTGATGACCGGCTGCAGGGTCAGTTCGCCCAGCTTTTCGTGTGCTTCCCCGAGCAGGTGGGCAAGGGTTTCCTGAATGTTTGCAAAATGGCGCTCGTAATCGGCAAAGAGAAGCTGGTTCTCTTCGTCGAGGATCGCAATTTTAACAGTGGTGGAACCGATGTCGATTCCGAGAGTATATTTTTTATCAGTCATGAATCAAACTCCTTTTATAATAAGAAACAATCTCAACACATTATACGACAAAAAATAAGGAAATACAATTGGAAAAAGGGCGATGTCTTACGAAAAAAGTATAAAGTCCTTGTGAAAAATGGAGAAACCAGGAGGGAAAAAGGCAGAAAAAAGAAAATTCAGGCATTGTCAAAAACGGGTTTTGCCTGTATACTAAAAATAGTATGCCCTGCATGAAAAACAGGCGGCAGGGATCATGAGAAAGGATGAAAAGCGTTATGTATAAAATTCTGAAAATGGAAGGAAGAGCGAAGCGCGCCCACATGGAAACCGTGCACGGCAATATCGAGACGCCGGTATTCATGAATGTCGGAACCGCGGCAGCGATCAAGGGAGCTGTTTCCACTGAGGATCTCCAGCAGATCGGCACGCAGGTAGAGCTCTCCAACACGTACCACCTCCACGTGCGTCCGGGCGACGAGGTTGTAAAGAAGATGGGCGGACTCCACAAGTTTATGGTCTGGGATAAACCGATCCTGACCGACTCCGGCGGATTCCAGGTATTCTCTCTTGCAGGCCTTCGGAAAATCAAGGAGGAGGGTGTCTATTTCCACTCCCACGTAGACGGAAGAAAGATCTTCATGGGACCGGAGGAGAGTATGCAGATCCAGTCCAATCTGGCATCCACGATTGCGATGGCCTTCGACGAGTGCCCATCGAGTGTGGCAGACCGCCGTTATGTGCAGAATTCCGTGGACCGTACGGCAAGATGGCTGCAGCGATGCAAGGATAAAATGCAGGAACTGAACCAGAGAGAGGATACCATCAACAAGCACCAGCTGCTGTTTGGTATCAATCAGGGAGCAATCTATGAAGATATCCGTATTGACCATGCAAAACGCATTGCAGAGATGGATCTGGATGGCTACGCTGTGGGCGGACTTGCTGTCGGTGAGACACATGAGGAAATGTATCATATTCTGGATGAGACTGTTCCACATCTGCCGGTCAATAAACCAACTTACCTGATGGGAGTTGGTACTCCGGCAAATATTTTGGAAGGCGTTGCCCGTGGAGTGGATTTCTTCGATTGTGTATATCCGAGCCGCAACGGACGCCATGGACATGTGTATACCAATCAGGGAAAACTGAATCTGTTTAATCAGAAATTTGAAAAAGATATGCGTCCGATTGAGGAAGGCTGCCAGTGCCCTGCATGTAGAACCTACAGTCGTGCATATATCCGACATCTTCTGAAAGCAAAAGAAATGCTTGGTATGCGCCTTTGCGTCCTGCACAATTTGTATTTCTACAATACGATGATGGAAGAAATCCGTGATGCACTCGATGAAGGAAGATTCCATTCCTACAAAGAGGAAAAATTATACGGCATGCAGCAGGGAGAACATTAAAAAAGTCTAAAATGGGCAAAAAGACTTGCCCTTAGGTTATAATTTGTGTACAATATTCTTTAGTATTTTAATATTAGGAGGAATAATTGATGTACTCAATTTTAGCGAACGCAACAAACGGTGGTGCCGGCGGAATGCTTGGAATGATTCTCTGGCTTGTAATTATCTTTGCATTTATGTATTTTCTGATGATTCGTCCACAGAAAAAGGAACAGAAGAAGAAAGATCTTATGCTTTCTGAAGTAGCAGTTGGAGATACTGTTCTTACAACTGCAGGTTTTTATGGAACAATTATTGATATTGTAGATGATACAGTTATCGTGGAGTTCGGTAACAACAAGAATTGCCGTATTCCAATGCAGAAATCTTCTATCGCTGATGTAGAGAAACCAGAGTCTGCAACTGAATCAAAATAAGTATGTAATATAAGGAGCTGTCGCAGGGCAGCTCCTTTTGTTATGTTTGACTGGAATAGTAAAAACGTACTATTATAATTGAGGGTTATAAATTTTATAAAAAAGTAAAATATTATTTAGGTTGAAAAGAAAGGCACATTGCTATATAGTAATAGATAATAGACTTTTATTACAGAAAAGAGGATGAAACATGGAGTGTCAAATTGGTGTAATTTCCGGTGATGGAATCGGACCGGAGATTGTTACAGAGGCAAAAAAAGTATTAGATCAGATTGGAAATAAATATGGTCATAAATTTCACTATACAGAGATTTTGATGGGTGGCTGTTCTATCGATGCAACAGGAGTGCCGCTTACCGACGAGGCAATTGCAGCAGCAAAAGCCAGCGATGCGGTACTGATGGGATCCATTGGTGGTAATACTTCCACATCCCCATGGTATAAGCTTGCACCGAACCTTCGTCCGGAGGCAGGATTGCTGAAATTGCGTAAGTCCCTGAATCTGTTCGCAAATCTTCGCCCGGCATATTTATATGAAGAGCTGAAAGCAGCGTGTCCGCTTCGTGATGACATTATCGGAAATGGTTTTGATATGATGATCATGCGTGAGCTGACAGGCGGTCTGTATTTCGGAGATCGAAAGACAGAGACTGTTGATGGCGTCGTGACAGCAACCGATACACTTACATATAACGAAAACGAAATTCGAAGAATTGCAAAACGCGGTTTTGATATTGCAATGAAACGCCGCAAGAAAGTTACTTCCGTGGACAAGGCAAATGTACTGGATTCTTCCAGACTATGGAGAAAAATCGTGGAAGAAGTCGCAAAGGATTATCCGGAAGTAGAATATGAGCATATGCTGGTTGATAACTGTGCTATGCAGCTGGTAAAGGATCCAAAGCAGTTTGATGTTATTTTGACAGAAAACATGTTTGGTGATATTTTATCAGATGAGGCATCTATGGTAACAGGATCCATTGGAATGTTATCTTCCGCCAGCCTGAACGATACAAAGTTCGGACTTTATGAGCCGAGTGGCGGATCTGCTCCTGATATTGCCGGAAAAGGAATTGCCAATCCGATTGCAACTATTTTGAGCGCGGCAATGATGCTTCGTTATACATTTGACCTGGACAAAGAGGCAGATGCCATCGAAGCAGCTGTTAAAAAGGTATTAAAAGAGGGTTATCGTACCATCGACATTATGCCACAGGCAGGAGAAAACACTGACGGAATTACACAGGTCGGTACTGCACAGATGGGAGATCTTATTGCACAGTATGTGTAAGCAGGACAGTAAAAGGAGATAAATAAAATGATTAGTGATAACGCAAGAAGCGGAATGCAGCAGGCTCCGGCACGAAGCCTTTTTAATGCATTAGGATTTACCGCAGAAGAATTAAAAAAACCAATGGTCGGAATCGTAAGCTCATACAATGAGATTGTTCCGGGACATATGAACATTGATAAAATCGTTAACGCTGTAAAGCTTGGAGTTGCAGAGGCCGGCGGTGTACCGGTTGTATTCCCTGCAATCGCAGTATGTGACGGTATTGCAATGGGACACGTTGGAATGAAGTATTCTCTTGTTACAAGAGATCTTATCGCAGATTCCACAGAGTGTATGGCAATCGCACATCAGTTTGATGCACTTGTTATGGTCCCAAACTGTGACAAGAATGTACCGGGACTTCTGATGGCAGCCGCAAGACTGAACCTCCCTACCGTATTTGTATCCGGTGGTCCGATGCTTGCTGGTCATGTAAAAGGCAAAAAGAGAAGTCTTTCTTCTATGTTTGAGGCTGTTGGTTCTTATGCGGCAGGAACAATGACAGAAGAAGATGTTACAGAATATGAGAATAAAGTATGTCCGACATGCGGATCATGCTCCGGTATGTATACCGCGAATTCTATGAACTGTCTGACAGAGGCTCTTGGTATGGGCCTTCGTGGAAATGGAACAATTCCGGCTGTATATTCTGAGAGAATCAAACTTGCGAAACATGCAGGTATGGCAGTTATGGATATGTTCAATAAAAATATCCGTGCTCGAGATATTATTACAAAAGAATCCATCTTAAATGCACTGACGGTTGATATGGCGCTGGGATGTTCTACAAACTCCATGTTACATCTGCCGGCAATTGCACATGAGATCGGCTTTGATTTTGATATCAGTTTTGCGAACCCGATCAGTGAGAAGACTCCGAACTTATGTCATCTTGCTCCGGCAGGTCCTACCTATATGGAAGACTTAAATGAGGCCGGCGGTGTTTATGCAGTAATGAAAGAACTTGCAGACATCGGATTATTAAATACAGACTGTATGACAGTTACCGGAAAGACAATCGGAGAGAATATTGCAAATGCCGTAAACCTTGATCCGGAAGTTATTCGTCCGGTAGACAATCCATACAGCAAGACAGGTGGACTTGCAGTTCTCAAAGGAAATCTTGCGCCTGACGGATCTGTTGTAAAGCGTTCCGCAGTCGTAGATGAAATGATGGTTCATGAAGGACCGGCCCGTGTCTTTGAATGTGAGGAAGATGCGATTGCTGCAATTAAGGGCGGCAAGATCGTAGAGGGAGACGTTGTAGTTATCCGCTATGAGGGACCAAAGGGCGGACCGGGTATGAGAGAAATGTTAAATCCTACTTCTGCAATCGCAGGAATGGGACTTGGAAGTTCGGTAGCTTTGATTACGGACGGACGTTTCTCCGGTGCATCGAGAGGTGCATCCATCGGACACGTTTCGCCGGAAGCAGCAGTCGGCGGACCAATCGCTCTGGTAGAAGAAGGCGACATCATCAAGATCAACATTCCAGAGATGACACTGAATGTTGATGTATCGGATGAAGAACTGGCAACACGTCGTGCAAAATGGCAGCCAAGAGAGCCAAAAGTTACAACAGGTTACTTAAAGAGATATGCATCCTTAGTTACATCTGGAAACCGTGGAGCTGTACTCGAAATTAAGGATGAGAAGTAGATAGAAATTAGAGGATTATAAAATGCAGTTAACAGGATCACAAGTTATTATCGAGTGTTTAAAGGAACAGGGTGTGGATACCGTATTCGGATATCCGGGCGGAGCGATTTTGAACGTCTATGATGAGTTATACAAGCATCCGGAAATCAAACATGTGTTGACATCTCATGAGCAGGGAGCTTCCCATGCGGCTGACGGATATGCACGCAGCACAGGTAAAGTTGGTGTCTGTATGGCTACAAGCGGACCGGGAGCAACCAACCTCGTCACAGGAATCGCTACTGCATATATGGATTCAATTCCGATCGTAGCAATCACTTGTAATGTTGGCGTTTCCCTGCTTGGAAAAGACAGCTTTCAGGAGATTGATATTGCAGGTATTACAACACCAATCACAAAATACAGTTTTATTGTAAAGGATGTCACAAAGCTTGCAGATACTATCCGCCGGGCATTTTCTATTGCACGTAAGGGACGTCCGGGTCCGGTCCTTGTGGATGTCACAAAGGACGTAACCGCAAATAAAGTAGATTATGTAAAGCAGGAGCCTGTATTTACACAGCCGGATTGCTCTGCTTTTACCGAAGAAGACCTTGATAAAGCAATCCATATGATTGAAAAGGCAAAAAAGCCATACATATTCGTAGGTGGTGGCGCTATTCTTTCGGGCGCAAGTGAGACGTTAAAAGCATTTGTTGAAAAAGTAGATGCACCAGTATGTGACACACTTATGGGTAAAGGCGCATATGATGGTACATCAGCAAATTATACCGGAATGCTTGGAATGCATGGAACAAAGACATCGAATCTGGGTGTGAGCGAATGTGATCTTCTGATTGCAATCGGTGTACGTTTTTCGGATCGTGTATTTGGTAATCCAAAGAAATTTGCAAAACAGGCAAAGATTTTACAGATCGATATCGATCCGGTTGAAATTAATAAAAATATTATTGTAAACCACAGTATTGTCGGGGATGTAGCAATTGTCCTTAACATACTGAACGAAAAGTTAGGAAAGCAGAGTCATACAGAGTGGCTTTCCCATATTGCAGAATATCAGAAGCAGTATCCATTGACTTTCCCGAAAGAGGGACTGAGTGGTCCGTTTATGATTGCAAAGATTTATGAGATGGCAAAAGATGCAATCATGGTTACAGAAGTCGGACAGCATCAGATGTGGGCTGCACAGTATTTTAAATACAGCAAACCAAGAACGCTGTTGACATCCGGAGGGCTTGGCACGATGGGATATGGACTGGGCGCAGCCATCGGTGCGCAGACTGCAAATCCGGATAAGCAGGTAATCAATATTGCTGGAGACGGATGTTTCCGTATGAATATGAATGAACTTGCGACAGCATCAAGACAAAAGCTTCCTTTGATTGAAGTGATTGTCAATAACCATGTACTCGGAATGGTCCGCCAGTGGCAGACACTTTTCTATAAAGAACATTATTCCGCAACTGTTTTGGATGATGGTGTGGATTATGTAAAGATTGCAGAGGCAATGGGAGCGACCGCCCGTCGTGTTACGACACAGGAAGAGTTTGTTGCAGCATTCAAAGAAGCGCTTGCATGCAAGACTCCGTTCGTCATTGATGCAATCATTGATTCGGATGACAAGGTATGGCCGATGGTCGCACCGGGAGCTCCAATCAGCGAATGTTTTGATGGAAAAGATCTCGAGAATAAAAATGCGTAAGTAACAAATTAATGTAAATATAGGAGGAAGTTAGAAATGAGCAGAGTGTACAATTTCTCAGCAGGACCGGCTGTATTGCCGGAAGAGGTACTCAAAGAGGCAGCAGATGAGATGTTAGATTACAAGGGATGTGGAATGTCCGTTATGGAAATGAGCCACAGATCTAAAGTTTTCGATGACATCATTAAAGATGCAGAGAAAGATTTAAGAGAGTTAATGAACATTCCGGATAATTACAAGGTAATGTTCTTACAGAGGAGCATCCCAGCAGTTTGCCGCAGTTCCAATGAACCTGATGAAGAATAAGAAAGCTGGATATATCGTAACAGGCCAGTGGGCAAAGAAAGCTTTCCAGGAAGCAAAGATGTATGGAGAAGCAATTGAGCTTGCATCCTCTGCAGACGAGACATTCTCTTATATTCCGGATTGTTCTGATCTTGATATTCCGGAAGATCTGGATTATGTATACATTTGTGAGAACAACACAATTTACGGAACAAAATACAAAAAGCTTCCAAACACAAAAGGAAAGACTTTAGTAGCAGACGTATCTTCCTGCTTCTTATCTGAGCCGGTTGATGTAGAAAAGTATGGTGTAATCTATGGTGGTGTACAGAAGAACGTAGGACCTGCAGGTGTTGTTATCGTAATTGCACGTGAGGATCTGATTACAGATGATGTACTTCCGGGTACACCAACCATGTTAAAGTGGAAGACACAGGCAGACAATGACAGTCTTTATAATACACCTCCATGCTACGGCATCTATATCTGTGGTAAGGTATTTAAGTGGATCAAGAAGATGGGCGGCTTAGAGGAAATGAAGAAGCGCAACATTGAAAAGGCAGAAATCCTTTACAATTACTTAGATGAGAGCAAGATGTTCAAGGGAACTGTCCGCAAAGAAGATCGTTCTCTGATGAACGTTCCATTTGTAACAGGAGACAAGGATCTGGATGCAAAATTCGTTAAAGAGGCAACAGAAGCTGGATTCGTTAACTTAAAGGGACATCGTACAGTTGGTGGTATGAGAGCTTCTATCTACAATGCTATGCCTAAGGAAGGTGTAGAGAAGCTAGTTGAGTTCATGAAGAAGTTTGAGAAGGAGAATGCTTAAAATGTATAATTATACTTGTTTAAATCCAATCGCCGGTGTTGGCTTGGATTTGTTTTCAGAAGATTATAAGAAGGTAGATGAGCTGGCAGGAGCTGATGCTGCATTAGTTAGAAGTGCGGCTATGCATGATATGGATCTGCCGGATTCTTTACTGGCTGTTGCCCGCGCTGGCGCAGGTGTAAACAATATTCCACTTGATAAATGTGCAGACAAAGGTATTGTTGTATTCAACACACCAGGTGCAAATGCAAACGGTGTTAAAGAACTGGTTTTTGCTGGAATGCTTTATGCATCCCGTGACATCGTAGGTGGCATCGACTGGTGTCTTGCAAACCAGAATGATGAGAACATTGCAAAGACTGCAGAAAAGCAGAAAAAGAATTTTGCAGGAACTGAGATTTCCGGAAAGAAACTTGGTGTCATTGGTCTTGGAGCAATCGGTGTACTCGTTGCAAATGCAGCAACACATCTTGGAATGGAAGTATATGGATATGATCCATATATCTCTGTAAATGCAGCATGGAACTTATCAAGAAGCGTTAAGCATATCAGCAACGTAGAAGATATTTACAAAGAGTGTGATTTTATCACAATTCATGTACCACTTCTTGATTCTACAAAGAAGATGATCGATGCAAAGGCGATTGCAATGATGAAGCCAACCGCTATCGTATTGAATTTCGCAAGAGACCTTCTGGTAGACGAAGAGGCTATGGTAGATGCACTTGCAGCAGGAAAGATTAAGAAATATGTTTCTGATTTCCCAAATACAACAACGGTTGGTGCAAAGGGATGTATCGTTACACCACACCTTGGAGCTTCTACAGCAGAGTCTGAGGACAATTGTGCAATCATGGCTGTTCGTGAAATTCGTGATTACATGGAGAATGGTAATATTACACATTCTGTGAACTTCCCGGATTGTAATATGGCTGCATGCACAACTGCCGGACGTATCGGTATCCTTCACAAGAATGTAAAGGGAATGATCGCACAGTATACAACCATTCTCGGTGAGGCAGATATCAACGTGGCAGATATGACAAACAAAGCAAAAGGTGATTATGCATACGCACTGATCGACGTTGATTCTCCAGTTACTGATGAAGTAGTTGAAAAATTAAAAGTAATCGATGATGTATTACGTGTACGTGTAATCAAGTAATAATGGAGAAAATATATGGCTAAGATAAAACCATTTATATGTGTAAGACCTGCAGTGGACAAAGTGGCAGAAATCGCTGCGCTTCCATACGATGTATACAATCGTGCGGAGGCAAAAGCGGTTGTAGAGAAAAATCCACAATCATTTCTGGCAATTGACCGTGCAGAGACACAGTTTCCGGATGATGTAGATACTTATGATGCAAGAGTTTATCAGAAAGCACATGATATGTTATGTGACTGGATTGCGAAAGGCGCGTTTATTCGTGATGAGCAGAGAGCATACTATGTTTATGAGCTTACCATGGATGGAAGAGTACAGACTGGAATTACAGCCTGTGCTTCCATCGATGATTATGCCAACAATGTCATCAAGAAACATGAAAATACCCGTGCGGACAAAGAGCAGGATCGCATCAATCATGTAGATACCTGCAGCGCACAGACTGGTCCAATCTTTCTTGCATATCGTTCCAATGATGTCATTCGGGAAATTGTAAAGAAGACAAAAGAAGGTTTGGCATTATATGATTTTACGGCAGAGGACGGTATTCGTCACCGCGTGTTTAAAATAAGTGATCCAGCAGATGTTGCAGCAATTGAGAAAGCATTTGATGGTATTCAGGAGATTTATATTGCTGATGGTCATCATCGTGCGGCTTCCGCTGTAAAAGTTGGATTCAAGCGTCGCGAGGAGCATCCGGATTATGATGGAACGGAAGAGTTTAACTATTTTCTTTCCGT
>OGPA01003344.1_pt1 | contig 10159 bp, 7 predicted proteins | sample 1552841 | NCBI WGS metagenome assembly OGPA01 (sample SAMEA2579916, study PRJEB22360) | human gut metagenome | reverse complement strand
TTTATCGGTAAAAAAAGAGTTATCCATTCGGATAACTCTTTTTATTTCTTATTCTTCTGCTGTAGCAGTGTTTGAATTTGAATGTTCAGAGCCGTTAGAGGCCGATGTCGATGGATTTGTTGAAGCATCAGGCCCATACTGTTGACTATCTTGTGAACTTGATGAGTCACTGCTTTGGCTGGAGTCCGAACTTGATGATGAGCTAGATGTTCCAAGTGACCCTGTGTAAACATTTGATGTTGAAGAACCAGTAAGGAAGACATAGCTACCATTGTTATAAACACCACTAGGCATTTCAAAATCTTCAGAACCCGCACCATACATCTGGTTAAGGTAGCTACTTGTTACACCGTAGATTTGTTTAGCAATGTCAAGGTCTGAATCATGAAGTGGTGTTTTACGGTTTTTGTAACCTGTCCAAATCGCCATTGAATACTTAGTATTGTAACCAACGAAAGTTTCATCTGGAACCATAAGATAAGCATAGACGCCACTTTCTTTTTGTACCTTGTAGTATTCATCGTCACCATAGTTAGATGTACCAGTCTTACCAGCATTGAATGTACCAGGGACATAAGCTTCAGTCGCTGTACCACCTGTCATTACTTGTTTCAACATGCTTGACATCATGTAAGCTGTTTGTGGCGACATGGCCTCGACACCTTTAGAATCGTATGATTTTGTTGAACCATCTTCAAATTTAATTGATTTAATGTAGGATGGTTTATAGTAAGTACCACCATTGGCAAAGGCTGCATAGGCAGCCGCCATCTTCTCACTTGAAGCACCATATTTAGGATCTGATGATGTTGTTGAAGATGAGATAGCGTTTGAATAGAACATCTCTGGGTACTCAATACCTAAATCTTTCAAAAAGGATTGAGCATACTCCAAGCCAGTCGCTTGAAGCGCTTTAACCGCAGGAACGTTACGTGATTTTTGAATCGCATAAGTCAGAGAGATACTTCCGTAATACTTGCGGTCCCAGTTGTAAACTGGAGTTGAAGTACCTGGGAAATTATAAGGGGTATCGTAAACGGTAGTACCAGTGTTAGTATATACCCTTTTTTCAATAGCAGGTGCGTAATCGGTGATAGGTTTCATTGTAGAACCCCAGTCACGGTCAGTTTGGACTGCTTGGTTGGTACCAAGGGCAACGTTCTCATCCTGATGGCGTGATCCTAGCTGAGCAACAACACGACCATTAGTAACATCAATAATAGTAGAGGCAACCTGGAAGCTATCATTTGGATAGTAGATATAGTCATCAGTATTATAGACATTCCAAATGTATTTTTGAATATCAGGATTAAGGTTAGTGTAGACGTCGAGACCTGCTGAGTAAATATCAGCATTGGCATCAGTAGATACCTGTTCGATAACTTGTTTGATGTAGTTATCTAAGTATGGCTCATAGCTAGCTTTCTTCGTAAGTGGAAGAAGTCCATCTGATACATCAGTTGCTTTAGCTTGTTCGTACTCTTCTTTAGAAATGTTTTTGTCTTCATACATTTCACTAAGAACAGTGTTACGACGCTTTTTAGCAGCATCCGGATTAGCATAAGGGTCATATTGTGTTGGTGCTTGTGGAATACCGGCAAGAAGAGCTGCTTGGGCAACAGAGAGGTCGCTCAAGTCCTTACCAAAGTAAGATTTAGCTGCAGTCTTCATACCGTAGTAACCATTACCCATATAAACCTTATTAATATAGAAGGTCAAGATTTCTTGTTTAGTGAATTGACGCTCCATTTGGAGAGACAACCAGATTTCTTGTGACTTACGTTTAAGGGTTTGGTCCGAAGTGTTTGTTGAGAAGTAGGCCAATTTAATCAACTGTTGGTCGAGTGTAGACCCCCCTTGGGTACTGCTACGACGAAGGTTGTTAACAGCTGCCCCCATGATACGGTAGACGTCAATTCCACGGTGTGTGAAGAAACGTTTATCCTCAATAGAGGTGATGGCATTAACTAGAGTTGTTGGAATTTCATCTGTGGATGCACTCTCACGTTTCTCAGCTCCCAAGTCAGCAATAAGGCTACCATTGGCGTCGTAAATCTTACTTGAGCTTGTTGATTGTAGTTTGTTCTCGGTAAGTTTAGGAACACTGCTAACATAGTAGGCAAAGAGGCTACCACCAGAGATGACACACACTACAAAGAAAGTCAGTAATCCAATAAATCCGTATTTTGCAATACGCCAGCCCAAGCTTTGGTCTGAAGTAGCTGAGCGTTTTCCCTTGCTATAGCGAGAAGAATCTGAACGTTTGGCTTTGATGTTTTTAGCACGTTTAGTCAAACCGTTAAGTGATTCTTTAAAGTTGCTGAAATTAAATTTAGCCATTATGTGTTACCACCTAATAATTTTTCAATGATCTCTAAATAAGGAACTTGAGGATAAGCTGCTTCTGCAATTGCATAGCCTCTTTTTTTGATATAATCAAGAGGCATTGATTTCGTCCCCTTATCAATTTGATAAAAAGCGATTAAGTCTTTGGCAGGCAGAAGGTAGGTTTCCTTAAGCGTCGAGAAGTGAAGTAGCACGAAGCAGATCCCATCTTGACTGATGACCTGAGACATGTGCTCAATTTGATGCGCATGAAAGTTTTTCATAGGCATGGATGTCTTTTGTCGTGTCTCTTTGGCTTCAAAATCAATGTAATATCCCTTGTAAACACCAGAGTAGTCGGTAGTAGAGGCTTGTCTAAAGTAAGCTTCCACAATCTTTGCTCGTGAGCGTTTGGGATAATCGACTTTGACAATTTGAACAGGAGTGGGTTTTTTATGAATAACGGCTAAACCACGCGACAAATAGTAATCATTAGTCGCGTTAATAGCAGATTCAAAGCTCATCCCCCGATTGGCAAAGTCAACTCTATTTGATTTTTTAGGACGTACTTGTGCTTTCTTACGAGATATCTGATGGGGATAGTTTACCATTTCTTTCCCTTCTTCTTTATAAGATATGCATAAAGACTATTTTATTATACCATAAAATGAACGAGGAAAACAATAAATGACATCACTACTGGTAACTGGTTATAAGAGCTTTGAACTCGGTATTTTTAAAGACAAGGACCCTAAAGTAACCATTATCAAGAAAGCAATTAAACGTGATTTTAAGCGTTTCTTGGATGATGGTGTGGATTGGATGATTTTTACTGGGAACCTTGGTTTTGAATTTTGGGCGCTAGAAGTGGCTAAGGAACTTCAGAAAGACTACCCTTTGAGGTTAGCGACGTTATTTCCATTTGAAACACACGGTCAGAATTGGAGTGAAGCTAACCAAGAAAAATTGGCAGCCTTTAAACAAGTTGATTTCGTAAAGTATAGTTTTCCAGCTTATCAATCGCCAGCTCAGTTCAAACAATTTAATCAGTTTCTCATCGATAATACAGACCAAGCTTATTTATTTTATGAGCCTGAAAATGAAACAAATTTGAAATATTTTTACAATATGATAATAGCAGCAAGTGATTATCCCTTATTTCGATTGACTTTTGATGACCTCAATGAAGTCATGTCGGAATAGGATATAATTGAGTTTTAAACTTGCATTTTTATATTTTTTTCTGTATCATGAAAACAATAGACTGTAAAGTATTAGTAAGTTAGATAAGACAAGTATTGGAGAATAAAAATGGCTAAGATTAATTTAACGCCCAAGAAAATCTACGAACAAGAATTTAAAACAAGCATGCGTGGATACGATAAAAAAGAAGTTGATGAGTTTTTAGATGATGTAATCAAAGATTACGGTGTCTATATTGCTCTAGTTAAGGAATTGCAAGAAGAAAATGCAAAACTTAAGGCTAAAGCTTCATCAGCTCCTGCAAGTCGCCCAGCATACGCGAGTGCGACAGGTGAGCCATCACGTGCGAATGCCAATGTTACTTCGGCTTCAAACTATGATATCTTAAAACGTATCAGTCGTTTGGAAAAAGAGGTCTTTGGAAAACAAATCGTCGAATAAAACTGGTTTGTGCAATTTTTGGATAATCGCATGGTTGCTAGTCTTCCATGAGGAAAGTCCATGCTAGCACTGGCTGTGATGCCAGTAGTGTTTGTGCTAGGTGAATTAATAAGCCTAGGGACTTGATTTTCAAGTTACGGCGAGTGAACTGGCTAAGTCTTCGGATAGGTTTTAGTAGCTCTGAAAGTGCCACAGTGACGGAGTTTTTAGGGAAACCTAAAAAGTGGAACGCGGTAAACCCCTCAAGCTAGCAACCCAAACTTTGGTAGGGGCATGGGATGGCCGGAAACGAACGGACCATTCTGACTGCTATGCAGTAGACAGATGATTATCGAAGGAAGTGGTACCTAGTCACTTCTGGAACAAAACATGGCTTATAGAAAATTGCATATAGGTGAGGCTGGGACACATGTCTCAGCCTTCTTTTAGCAAGAATTCTCTCTTTTACAATTATATCTAAAGAAAAGAGTGGGAAAATAAACCGTCAGTTAAGAAAGTTTGTACTCGTAACAATGAGATAAAGGATGACAATGAAAGAAACATTTACATTAGTAGCAACTGCTGCAGCAGGTCTTGAAGCTGTGGTTGGACGTGAATTGCGTGAGTTAGGTTATGACACTCAGGTTGAAAATGGTAAGGTGCGTTTTCAAGGCGGTGTTCGTGCAATAGCTGAAACTAACCTTTGGTTGAGAGCAGCAGACCGTATCAAGATTGTAGTGGGTGAATTTCCAGCACGTACCTTTGAGGAACTCTTTCAGGGAGTTTTTGCCTTAGACTGGGAAAATTATCTTCCGCTAGGTGCAAAGTTCCCAATTTCTAAAGCTAAATGTGTTAAATCAAAGCTTCATAATGAGCCATCTGTTCAGGCGATTTCCAAAAAAGCTGTTGTTAAGAAATTGCAGAAGTATTTCCACCGTCCAGAAGGAGTGCCTCTTCAAGAAACAGGAGCAGAATTTAAGGTTGAAGTTTCTATTTTAAAGGATAAGGCTACGGTTTTGATTGATACCACAGGTGCTAGTCTCTTTAAGCGTGGCTATCGTACTGATAAAGGTGGGGCACCTATTAAGGAAAATATGGCGGCTGCTATCCTTGAACTTAGTAACTGGTATCCGGATAAACCGTTGATTGACCCGACTTGTGGTTCAGGGACCTTCTGTATTGAGGCTGCAATGATTGGCATGAACATTGCACCAGGATTTAATCGTGATTTTGCCTTTGAAGCATGGAATTGGGTGGATAAAGATTTAGTACAGTCGGTACGTGATGAAGCAGATAGCAAGGCAAACTATGATGTTGAATTAGACATTATGGGTTGTGATATTGATGGCCGTATGGTTGAGATTGCAAAAGCTAATGCTCGTGAGGTCTTGAAGATGTTATTAAATTGAAACAAATGCGTTTACAGGACCTGAAAACAGATAAAATCAATGGTGTCATTATTTCAAACCCTCCTTATGGTGAGCGTTTGTTGGATGACAAGGCTGTGGATATCTTGTATAATGAAATGGGTCAAACTTTTGCGCCACTTAAAACTTGGAGCAAGTTTATCTTGACCAGCGATGAACAATTTGAAAGCAAGTACGGTATGAAAGCCGATAAAAAACGTAAGCTTTATAACGGTACACTCCGTGTTGATTTGTATCAATATTTTGGTGAACGTGTTCGCCGTTCTGAGGCTAGAAAGGTAAATTAAACGTGTCAGAAGATAAAACACAAAATGGCTATGAAGGTAGCCAAGAGCTAGATTTCCAAGATGCCAAGGAAATGACAGTCGGTGAGGCTGTCCGCAAAGAAGCTGAGATTAATGCTGGTATAACAGAAACAGATAGCATTTTGGATAAGTATATCAAGCAACACCGTGAAGAAGTTGCCTCACAAAAATTTTCAAAGAAAATTGAAGCTGATGGCGATACATCACCTTTGGATGCTTTTATTCAAAAGCAACGTCAGGAGTTTGCGGATTCAGGTTTGATTGGTCAATCAATGGCTAATGAGTCAATCAACTCAACAACAGCTACTGAAGAAGTAACACCGGTCACATTTGGTTTTGGTGCTACAGATAACAAAGCTGATGAAACTCAATCTCATATTGACAAGCAGTTGCCAAATGCTCCTGTTGAACCTGAGGTTATTGCAGAACCAGAAAGTCAAAGTTCTGAAGTTATCATTACGTCAACAAATGCTGATCGTTTCATCACGTCAGAAACAGAAAAATTTGACCTTGGTGATGCACTTGCTGATTCTTCTACTTCAACTAATCAGCCAGCCTATAACGATGCATTGGTCGATAATATTGATGATAACAATCCTTTGATTGCTAACATCGATGATCCAGAACCACAAAATCCTGTTGTTGCCAATATTGACGGTACTGAGCCACAAGCTTCAAAACCTTTGTTGGATGATGCTGCTATTTCAGACACTATTGATTTGGCAGCTATTGCATCAACAGTAGCAGGGGTAACTGGAGCAAAAGCTGATGAAAAGAAGACAACACCAAAAGTGTCTATGGCAGTTAATCGCCCATCTGCAGAAGACAGAATCTCTTCAGAGTCTATTTCACCATCGCATAAGAGTGCCTTTGATGGTGACATTCCAGTTTACCGCCGTAAAGGTGTTGTTATCGGTGCTCTAGCAGTTCTTGCTTTAGCTATTATCGGTGGTAGCTATGCTCTTTATAAAGGAACACATAGCCAATCGGCAAAAACAACAAGCACAGCTTCTTCAGCAGTGACGTCATCATCAAGCAAGGACACGGCAGCTGCTGATAATAAGGCCTTCGAAGAAATGTATAAGAATTTCTTCACAGATGACGAGCAAACAAAACTCGCTAATGATCAATTTGGTAAGTTATCAGATTTGGAAAAACTGCTCAAGAAATTGGAGAAAACCAAGTATTATGATGCAGCTAAGAAAAAATATGATAACTTGAAGAAACAAATTGAAGCTGTACAAAAGATTAACAGTCAGTTTGAGTCAGATGCTCTTGTAGATGGTAGCTATAATGCCTCTATCGCTGTTAAATCAGATGCCAACTTTAATAATCTTCCAGAAAGTGTAACAACAACTGGGAACGCGAGTCTCGATAGCACTATTCAAGAAGCTATTAAGGGTGGTAAGACTCAGCTTGAAGAAAAAGCTAAGGCTGCGAGCGCAACATCTGCAGCGACAGCTGCTGATAGCGCCAATACTGCTAGTCCTGCTGCACCTTCAGGTGATAACACGTCTGGAGCAGCTTCTACTGGTGGTGGTGCGGCCGCATCAAATACTTCTGGAGCGCAAAATGGAGCAGCTAACTCAGCAGGTTCAGCAGGTTCAACTGGTGCGACTGGAGGAACTACTGGTGGCTCAGCTGCAGCTTCAACAGTTGTAACACGCGGAATCACAAATTATAACCCATCAATCCTTCAACGTGACCGCTCACGTGTGCCTTATAATGCAAATGTAGTAGCAGATACAAGTAACCCAGCTTGGACTTGGGCTGACGGTGTTCTTGATAAGATTATCGAAACATCACACTCACGTGGTTACTTCTCAGGAGATAACTTCATCCTTGAACCAGTTAACATCATCAATGGTAATGGTTACTACAACTTGTACCTTCCAGATGGAACTTACCTCTTCAGTATCAACTGTAAGACAGGTTACTATGTTGGTAATGGTTCAGGTCACTCAGATAAACTTGATTATTAATAATAATCGGCGACACTCCCTAGGGAGTGTTTTTTGTTTTATCTTGGTGAAGGCCTAGTTTATAAGGATTTTGTGCTATAATAGAGGGATAAGATAGGGGTGAATACTATGGCAAAATTGATGCCGGGTAGAGTCCGTAATGAGGGTATTGAACTTTTTGAAAAGGATCTCATTACCATTCATCAGGTCTCAGAAACTCAGTTGGATACAACAGTTGACCAACATCATTTAATTTATGCACTCAATGATTCTGAAATCACGTGTGACTGTGATTATTTCGTTCAAAAAGGCTATTGTCCCCATTTGGCAGCGGTTGAGTATTATCTAAAAAATGATAAAGAAGGCCAGCGCCTCTTGGCAGAACTGGAAGAGGAACAAGAATCCTCTCAAGGTCAAGACCGAGGACACTCTTTTGGTGGTTTATTTTTAGAAGGCCTTTCCCTGAATGAAGATGATACCGTTAGATATAGCTTGATGGTAGAGGGAGAGGAATCTACCTTTGGTTCAGAGATTTGGTGGAGTATACGTTTACGTCGCTTACCAGATGAACGTTCTTATGTTATTCGAGATATTCCTGCCTTTCTCAAACTTGTAGAGGCTGAGGGTTATTATCAGATAGGTAAGAACTACTATGAACCCCTATCACTTATTCAATTTGACCAGGCTTCACAGGCATTTTTAGACTTCCTAGGACGGATGATTCCAGATGAAGCCAAGATTAATTTAGACTTTATTTTACCGAATAATGCACGTCATCTTTGTCTCCCCTACGGTTTTTTTGAGGAAGGTTTGAGACGGATGCAAGATTTGGATGGCTTTAGGTTTGAATGGGAAGGAACCGAATATCACCGACTTTTGGTTGAGGATTTGACTGCTGATGCCCATCTCTTCTCGTTTGATATTTCTGTCGAGCCTAAGATGATTGAATTGATTGTTGCTGAGAAGAATAGTCAGGCCTTTTTTAATAATCGTATTCTCTTTTATCAAGGTGTTTTTTATCGTCTGAATCGAAAACAACAAAAACTTTTGGTTGGCTTACGCTCTCTTCCAATCGGAAGCGATTTGAATAAGCACGTCAGCTTTAATCTCGATGAACAAGCCATCTTGGCTGCTAGTCTTTTTGATTTTAGGACTATGGGGCCAGTTAAGGCACCAAAAGCTTTTAATATCAAGGATTTCACACCGAGATTTCGCTTTGATCTGAAAGGTGACAGTGAGATTATTCTTACATTAGCCTTTGATTTTGATGGTTTCTTGGTACATGATCGCCAAGAGTTGAGTCATTTAGGATTTACGAGTAACTATCGTCATGAGCAGGCAGTTTTTCGTTTGATGTCTAAGCATGGATTCATCCCTGATTTTCAGTCATCTAAACGATTAAGTAGCAGTCAAGAGCTCTATGATTTCTTTACAAATACTCTATCAGATTTTGAAAATGCAGGAACGGTTCTGATTGGACAGGAGTTACGTGACTTACGGGTTGAGCAGAGTCCACAGGTTCAGGTAGAGCGTCAGGGGAATTTATTAGATATTTCCTTTGATTTTTCAAGTCTTGACGACGAAGATGTGGATCATGCTTTAGCAGCCTTGATGGAAAGCTCGCCCTATTTTATCAATCGTAGTGGTCAGTTGATTGTTTTTGACGAAGCGACGCATCGTATTAGTGAGAGTCTCAAAACTCTGAGAGCTCGTTACTCAGGAAAAGGTCACCTAGAACTCAATCAATTAACTGCCTATCAATTGATGGATGCTCTTTCAGAAAGTGATTCTGTTCGTTTTTCAAAAGATTTCCAACTCTTAACGCAACATTTGAGTAAGCCAGAGACCTTTGATTTGCCAACCTATAAGGTAGAAGCTGGCCTTCGTCCCTACCAGGAAAGAGGTGTTCAGTGGCTATCGATGTTGCATCACTATGGTTTTGGCGGTATCTTGGCCGATGATATGGGGTTGGGGAAAACTTTGCAAACTATTGCCTATCTCTCTGCACATTTAGAAGAAGGACAACGAGTTTTGGTTTTGTCACCATCAAGCCTGATTTACAATTGGCAGGATGAGTTTAAAAAGTTTGCCCCTCAGTTAGATGTAGCGGTTTCTTATGGACTCAAGCCAAAACGTGATGACATCATTGCTGAAGACCACCAGATTATTATTACAAGCTACGCTTCCTTCCGTCAGGATTTTGATGCCTACAAGGCTGGTAAATATGACTATCTCATTCTCGATGAGGCTCAGGTCATGAAGAATACACAGACAAAGATTGCCCAATATCTACGTGATTTTTCTGTTCCACATTGCTTAGCACTATCTGGAACGCCTATTGAAAATCATTTGTTGGAGATTTGGTCTATTTTCCAGATTATTCTACCAGGACTTTTACCAGCTAAAAAAACTTTTCTTAAGTTAACACCTAAGGAAGTGGCTAGGTATATTTCCCCCTTTATTCTAAGACGTAAAAAAGAGGAGGTCCTTCCTGATCTCCCAGATTTGATTGAAATCA
>OGPA01003339.1_pt1 | contig 10170 bp, 9 predicted proteins | sample 1552841 | NCBI WGS metagenome assembly OGPA01 (sample SAMEA2579916, study PRJEB22360) | human gut metagenome | reverse complement strand
TACTGCTATCAAATTGTTTCACGTAAATATTTGCCACGTCACTTTTTTGATTCATGATAATAGAATATTTGCAGAGCGTGCATTCTATTATTGAAAAATATACAAAAAATTGTATATTTTATTCCATTGTCTTAAAATAAGAAAATTGATAGCAATGCAATTAAATCTAATAAATATTAAGATTGTTATGATCTTCCTGATGCAGATTATCTTGAAGTAATGTGAAGAGCAATAATGATTAAGCTTTGACTCGATGCTTATTTGTGATTTAATTCATAAAAAAATATCACTGTAAATAAACGGGTAAACTAGAATTTGCTAATTTTCTATCAAAGTTAAACGATGAATGTGGAATTTGTACCTCACAAAAAAATTACTGTAAATAGCACTGAATCAGGCTGATTGACAGACTGACAAAATTGGCACAGGCAGCTTTTTATTTTATGTCTTTTTTATCAAAAATATTCTTATTTATAATAATAGATATGTTTATGGAATGTGGTGTAATGTGTCATCTAAAATAGGAGATTTACCTGCAAGGTATAGAATCTATTGATTATAAAATTCTATTCTGTAAATAAAAAAACCGGTAGTTAAAAGATGAACGAAAAATAATGATTTTGTGCTGAGCAGATTAGAACAGAGATAGAGTATAAAATGATAAATTATTATATCGGGGTACATTATTACAAAATATAATATTATAAAAATACGGAAAATATAAAATGACTACAAAGTAAAAACAAGTAAGTATATATTGGAGAGGTATAAATGGCTTAAAATAAGAAACAGTATTTAATCAATAAAGTTTAAGATTATGGTATATTTTGCATATTATGCAAATTAGAATACGATATTTTTCATCGTGCATAATATTATGATTTTACTGGAAAGCAATATGCACCAAAATAGTAAAATTAATATTATATAACTGTAAAATATCAAAGTAATTCATAGTTATTAATAAAATACTGAAAATATAGAAATATGATATGGTGGAAAAAATATACGCAATATTTGTGACTACGCATAAAATTAAGATGCAAGTAAAAATATTATGTTTATTGAAAGCAGCGTGATAGTGAAGCTTAATATGTAACCAATTAAAATAAGTATAAAATTGAATATGCAATGTTTCACGTGAAACATTGCATATTCAATTTTGTCAGTGTTTATATGGTGAAAATTATTGTACAATAATATTTAGAAGAGTAAATAAAAATGAAATTATAGCACGTTAATATTTTAATAGAGTATACATAAATAAAATAATTACACAATAGTATTCTGATCAAGTATACATAAATGAAAGTATTCCACCCAATATTATAAAAGGTAAAATATATTTTAGTTGTTAAATACGAAATCAATACACAGATGTTTCACGTGAAACATTATTTGTTGGATATTTTATCTGTTATATAAAAGTATAGAAGATTTCATGTTGAGTAAGCTATGCATCAAACAAAGAATCTCCAGAAACAATAAAAAATATATAATTATTCAAATGTGAAATAAATATAAGAAGTAAAAATACACAAAATGTTTCACGTGAAACATTTTTTTATAGAAATGCATATATATAAGTGCTATAATGAAACCAATAAAGAAGGAAATGAGGATTATAATGAGCAGAATTATAGCAATCGCCAACCAAAAGGGCGGTGTAGGTAAGACAACAACGGCGATTAACATTGCTTCCTGCTTAGCTGAAGCAGGAAAAAAAGTTTTAACAATTGATCTTGATCCGCAGGGAAATATGACAAGCGGATTAGGTGTAAATAAAAATGAACTGGAAAACACGGTATATGAATTAATGCTTGATGAATGTTCTATCAAGGAAAGTATGGTTGATACTGTAGTGGATGGAATGAAGATTATACCGTCCAATGTGAATCTTGCGGGGGCGGAGATTGAATTGTTAGGCATTGAAGATAAAGAATACATTTTGAAAAATGCTGTAGATTACGTTCGTGATGATTATGATTTTATCATTATTGATTGTCCACCATCATTGAATATGTTAACAATTAATGCTATGACCACAGCAGATTCTGTACTTGTTCCAATCCAGTGTGAATATTATGCTTTGGAAGGACTCAGTCAGTTGATACATACCATTGATCTTGTTCAGCAGAGATTAAATCCGGAACTTCACATTGATGGTATTGTGTTTACTATGTATGATGTAAGAACAAATTTGTCAAATCAGGTTGTAGAAAACGTAAGAACAAATCTTGATACCAAAATTTATGATACATTAATACCTAGAAATATCCGTCTTGCAGAGGCACCGTCACACGGACTGCCTATCAATATGTATGATACAAAGTCAGCAGGAGCGGAAAGCTATCGCATGTTAGCAAAAGAAGTTATGGAAAGGAAGAATGTATAAAAGTATGGCAACAAAAAAACGTGGTCTGGGACAGGGAATTGATTCATTGATTCCAAATAAAGTAAATGCAAATAAAGAAACTGAGACGGTAAAAGTAAATGCTGGTTCTGAAAAAAATGAGACAGATGGAATCTTTGTTAATATCAATAAAGTGGAACCAAACAGAGAACAGCCTAGAAAAAACTTTGATGAGGATTCATTGGTGGATTTATCAGAATCCATTAAGCAGGTGGGAGTGCTTCAGCCGTTACTTGTATTGGATAAAAAGGATTATTATGAAATTATTGCTGGGGAACGACGTTGGAGAGCCGCAAAACTTGCGGGATTAAAAGAAGTTCCGGTCCGGATCATGAATCTTACCGATCAGGAAGTTGTAGAAATTTCATTAGTAGAAAATATACAGAGAGAAAACTTAAATCCAATCGAGGAAGCGTTTGCATATAAAAGACTTTTAACAGAGTTCCATTTAAAACAGGATGAGGTTGCGGAGCGTGTTTCTAAGAGCAGAACCGCTGTAACAAATTCTATGAGGCTCTTAAAATTAGATGAACGTGTTCAGCAGATGGTAATCGATGATATGATCACAACCGGCCATGCAAGAGCACTGCTTGGAATTGAGGATGCGGAGAAACAATTTGCAACTGCACAGAAAATTTTTGATGAAAATTTAAGCGTGCGTGAGACAGAAAAACTGGTAAAGAAAATTCAAAACAATAAAGATATTCCAGTAGAAAAGAAAAAGGTTTCAGATCCTGCAATGGAGGCAATTTATCATGATTTAGAGGAGAAGATGAAATCAATTCTTGGAACAAAAGTTGCTATCAACAAAAAAGATGATCAAAAAGGAAAAATAGAAATAGAATATTATTCTATGGATGAACTGGATCGTATTATTGATCTGATCCGCACAATTGCATAAAATATACATATACAGAACATTTGTTCTAAAAGGTGAAAGGTAAAATAATGATATCAAAATATTTAGGGTTTGACTCAGATTATATTATTATAGGGCTTTGTGGAGTTCTTTTGATTTTATTTATATTAACAATTGTAAATATTGTTCAGATGAAAAAATTAAAAAAGAATTACCGCATTTTTATGAGTGGAAAAGATGCAAAGACACTGGAAGATACATTGATTCAAAGGTTAGATCAGGTTGATTCCCTGTTAGAATCAAATGAAGAAAATGACAGCAATATTAAAGTACTCTCTAAAAATATGCAGCGTACCTATCAGAAGATGGGCTTGATCAAGTATGATGCATTTCATGAGATGGGAGGAAAATTAAGTTTTTCTCTTGCAATGTTAGATATGCGCAATAATGGATTTATTATTAATGCAATGCACACCAGAGAGGGCTGCTATACATATATTAAAGAAATTATTGATGGTAATTCTGTAATTGTTTTATCAGAGGAAGAACAGGAAGCTTTAAAACGTGCAATGGATCCGAATGGTAATTTGAAAAATTCGGATGAGGAATAGTGTGAGAAATAAAGTTATGGAGAAATAATGAGAATACGGCAGGTCAAATCACTTGTAGGCGGAGAAACACTGGTGGAACCGGTTATAACAAAAGAAAAAGAAATATTGATTTCCGGTGGAACAGTGTTAAAACCGGAGTATTTGGATCTTATTTCTTTTTTGGGTATCGATACCGTATGTATTGAAGATCCGTATGAAGCCTTTGAAACAACACATTTTATTATCAGTGAAGAGAGAAAACAATATTATGTCAGTGAAGTTCAAAAAATCCTGGAAAATCATATTTACCATGGAAAAAATTCATTGAACAAAATGACGGACCTTGCAAATGAAATTGTCAGGGAAATAACGGAAGAAGAACAGCCAAAAGTCATAGATATAGAAGAACGCAATGGAAGTCTTTATGAGCATACCGTCCTTGTGACCATGTTGTCTTTGGTGGTTGCAAAAATGTTAAAAGTAAAAGAAGAATCTTATATTGATATTGCAATAGGGGCACTTTTGCATGATCTTGGTATGCGTTACATCACGGTTCCATATATTAATTTTGATATGGATAACAGACCGGCATCGGAAGTATTTGAATTGAAAAAACATACAATACTGGCATATTCAGCGTTGGAAGGTGAGGACTGGATATCGCCTGTTTCAAAAAAGATGGTATTATCGCATCACGAAAGAAAAGACGGTTCCGGTTATCCTTTAAAACAAAAAACAAAAGATATCGAGTGTAATATATTGCAGGTATGTGATGCATTTGATTGTATGATTTCCGGAATGGAATGCAAAAGAATCAGTGTACAGCAGGCACTTGAGACAATGATAGAGGCAGCAGATCTTTTATTTGAACGAAAAATCGTAAAAGTATTACAGAAAATAGTTGCATATTATCCGGTCGGTACGAAAATCCGGCTGAATACAGGAGAAACAGGAATCGTTGTATGCCAGACGGACAATTCTATCCGTCCGGTCGTTGCTGTCTTAGATCAGGATAATCAGATGACGGAAATCAGATATGACCTGGCAAAAAATAAAAAAATATCAATTCTGCAGTTGGTTTAAGAATGGAGATTAGTGTAAAAAATAAGTTTTTTCACACGCAAGATTTGTGCTTACGCACAAACTTGAGATGCGCAAAAAACAGCGCAAGAATGGAGAATATCATGTCAGAAAAAGTATCAATCGGAATCCTTGCGGTGCAGGGCGCATTTGCGGAGCATCAGGCGATGCTTGACGGGCTTGGCGCGGATACATTCCTGATCCGTCAGAAAAAGGATTTGGAAGAGTCTGTGCAGAATGGCGGACTGCAGGGGATCGTGCTTCCCGGAGGTGAAAGCACGGTACAGGGAAAACTGCTTAGAGATCTTGGCATGTCTGACCAGTTAAAAGAACTGATCGAAGCGGGTACACCGGTGCTTGCGACCTGTGCAGGGCTGATCCTTTTAGCAGAGCGTGTTTCCAACGATGACAGAGCGTATTTAAAAACCCTGCCGGTAAGCGTGAAGCGCAACGCCTATGGCAGACAGCTCGGAAGCTTTGTCACGGACGCAGAGATTGCACACATTGGAACTTATCGGATGAATTTTATCCGTGCACCATATATTGATGAAATTTTAAATCCGCAGGTGGAGACATTGGCGATAGTGGATGGCAATACGGTAGCAGTCCGCTACAAAAACCAGCTTGCGCTCAGTTTTCACCCGGAAGTGAGTGAAGATGCAAGGGTGCACGCGTATTTCTTAAATGAAATCGTGCAGGGTGTATAAGAAAGAAAAAATTGGCGAAGTGAACGGAAAATGAAAGAAATTCATCCATTTTTACCGAAGTCTAATGGAGATTTAGAAGAGAATGGGCGAAATGAATGGAAAATGAAAGAGATTCCCCCATTTTTATCGCAGTTTAATGAAAATTTAGAAGAGAATGGGCGAAAGCGTTATAAGGATGAAGCCAATAGCCCACGAAAATGAAAAAATCAGGGCGAAAACAGGAGAACAGAAGATGTTTTCGCCCGAAATGGCTGTGAAAATGTTAAAAAGAAAGAAGAAATGGGCGAAAGAGACTTGGACAAAGGAACTTTCGCCCATTATATATTGAGGATAGTAGGATGCATGTTATTAAGCTTCCAAAATCAGGAAAAAGGTCCCGCGAAATAGAATTTTTAGAAACAAATAATACTTGACCGCATGCCGGAGGAAAATGACGCCCGCTATAAAAGAATCGTATTTCAGGACAAAGCGGCAGGCATCAAAGATGCGCTTCGCACGGAGATTGAAGAGTCCGAAGCGTTGCTCCTGCGGGGAATTTCAAAAGAGGAAAAAGAAATCTTTTTGAGAGTGGCACAGAAAATGCTGGAAAATTTGGATTCTGACTAAACTGCCCCCGTTAAAGTATGTATATATCGGTGTAGAAATGGTAATTCGTGTGAAAGCGTTTTTTCATGAAAAACCACCGAAAGAAAGGAGAAAAAATGAACGAAAATGAACTGATGAGCAGCCTTCCCGTCCCGAAGGCGGTTGCAAAGATGGCGATCCCGAGTGTGATCAGCAGTCTGGTAACAGTTGTATACAACATGGCAGATACTTTTTTTGTCGGACAGACCGGCGATCCGCTGCAGGTGGCGGCAGTCAGCCTGACAAACCCGATCTTTATACTGTTTATGGCATTTGCCAACATGTTTGGAATGGGCGGCAGTGCGGCTGCATCCATGGCGATGGGCGAGAAAAATGAAAAAAGAATGAAACAGGTATCCGCGTTTGTGACATATGCATCCCTGATCGTCGGTGTAGCACTTGCAGTCATTTTAATGGTATTTATGACGCCAGTTTTAAATATGTTCGGAGCAAACGAGCAGACGTTTCTCTATGCAAAAGGATACACTTTTCACATTGCATACGGGGCGCCGTTTATCATCTGGTCTGCAGCGGTAAGTTTTGTTGTGCGCGCGGAGGGTGCAAGCAAGGAGGCAATGATCGGCAGTATGATCGGCACCGTCGCCAATATCGTGTTAGATCCGGTGTTGATCAGCGGTATGGGGATGGGAGCTGTGGGAGCCGCAGTTGCGACGACAATCGGAAATATTTTGGCAGGCATCTATTACCTGTGGTATTTTTTAAAGAAAAGTAAATGTTTTTCCATCTCCATCAAATATTTTACCTGCAAAGACGGCATTTTGAGCGGAGTATGTGTGACCGGACTGCCGACCGCTGTTTTTTCCGTGCTGATGAGTGTGTCCACGATCGTGTTAAACCAGATCTTAGTGGCATACGGCAATGCGCCGGTGGCGGCGATCGGCATCGTGTTTAAGGCAAACATGTTTATCACATTTTTACAGATGGGACTGGCAAACGGAGTGCAGCCGCTTCTGGGATATAACTATGGTTCTGGAGATCACAAGCGGTTTGTTTCCGTGGAACGGTATACAAAAAAATGCTGTGTCATTGTCGGCATTTTAGCTACGGCGCTGTTTTTTGTTTTACGGGAGCCGATCATAAGGCTGTTCATCAGTGACGGGGAAGTTGTGTATTATGGCGTGAAAATGCTGATCGCCTACATGCTTTCCGGGCCGGTCATAGGGCTGTTATTTGTCAATATGAACTGTATGCAGTCAGTAGGAAATTCATTTCCGGCGACGATACTTTCCGTTATGCGTCAGGGACTGCTTCTGATACCGCTTTTGTACCTGTTAAATGCGTGTATGGGGTTAAACGGTGTCATTTACGGACAGGCATTGACGGATTATGCAGCAGTTATTTTGTCGGCTGTTTTATGGAGGAGAATCAGAAGACGGATTGAAAGACGGTAAGATCGGGCGTATAATAAAGGTGAACGAGCAATTTTGAAACCGGCAGTTATGAAAATTAGTAGGATGAATTTCGTATTTGTCGCATATTATGATTCGGGTGTCAAAAGGTGGTTTTCAATTTTGGGTCTGTCAAATTGCACAAAACCGAACTTGTTTTGTTCCGTTGTCCGAAAATAAGAAAAACTAAGTATGCCTGAATCAGTTTTTCACAGAGTGACGTAAACGGCATTCAACGAGCCTTCCATGGCTCGTGAAGCCTTGTTCTGCCGTCCGTGGCAGAACATTACTGTAAATAGACAGGCATACTAAGATTTTCTAATTTTCTCCCAAAGTCACAAAAACAGTCTCGGCTTTGTGCAATTTGACAATCGCTAAGTTATGAACCACCTTTTGACACCCTAATCATATTATCTCAACTGTAAAAATTGGCATATTGAATTGCAGATTTGCCGTATGATGAATCCTGGGTATAAAAGACCTATGGGGATGGAGGAGCGTTATGATCGGTGGCGTGGATGGATACAAATGGAATATCACAGATTCCTATGATAATAATTTAAATCAGCGGAATAATGTTAATAATAAAGATGAACTGGGACAGAAAGGCGCGGTCGATAAATCTAAGACCACAGAGTGCCAGACCTGTAAAAACCGCAAATATGTTGATGGCTCTAACGAAGCGAATGTTTCCTTTAAAAATGCTGCGCATATTTCACCGGAAGCGGCATCTTCTGCTGTCCGGGCACATGAGGGGCAGCATGTTTCCAATGCGTATCACAAAGCTGCCACGCAAAACGGCGAAGTGGTATCTGCATCCGTCAGAGTCCAGACATCGGTCTGCCCGGAATGTGGCCGTTCTTATATTTCCGGTGGTGTGACGGACACACAGATCAGATATTATAATGAGTCGAATCCATACCAGCAGGATTTAAAACAGACAGACGGAATTAAACTGCGTGGGGCAAACGTGGACGAGATTGGCTAGATTTTTCGTACGAAAGCCCCGGCTTGAAAACAATATAAGAATGGAGAATTTTATGTGTACAGCAGCAACTTACCTGACGAAAGACTTTTATTTTGGAAGAACATTAGATTATGAATTTTCTTATGGCGAGGAAATCGCGGTGACACCGCGGAATTATCCATTTCATTTCCGTCACACGGAAAATCTGGAAAAACATTATGCGATCATTGGCATGGCGCACATGGCAGGAGATTATCCGCTTTATTATGATGCGGTGAACGAAAAAGGCGTCGGCATGGCGGGACTTAATTTTGTCGGCAATGCATATTATCATAAGGAAGAAAGCGGTAAAAAAAATGTGGCATCCTTTGAATTTATTCCATGGGTGCTTGCGCAGTGCGCAACGTTAGATGAGGTGCGGGAGCTGATTGCAGATTTAAGTATTGTGGATACGCCGTTCAGTGAAAATCTGCCGTCCGGCATGCTACACTGGATCATCTCAGATAAGAGTGGATCGATTACAGTAGAATCCATGAAAGACGGACTGCATATCCATGAAAATCCGGTTGGTGTCCTGACAAACAATCCGCCATTTGAGCAGCAGATGTTTATGCTGAATAATTACATGGGACTGTCACCAAAACAGCCGGAAAATCATTTTACGGATAAACTTGATCTGAATATGTACAGTCGTGGCATGGGAGCATTAGGACTGCCGGGTGATCTTTCATCAGCTTCCCGTTTTGCGAGAGTCGCGTTTACAAAAATGAACGCAGTTTCTGACGATTCCGAGGAGGAGAGTGTGGCACAGTTTTTCCATATCTTAGGATCTGTCGACCAGCAGAGAGGCTGCTGCGAGGTGGCGGAGGGAAAGTATGAGATCACGATTTACACGTCCTGCTGCAACGCTTCCAAAGGGATTTACTATTATACAACCTATGACAACCACCAGATCAGCGCAGTAGACATGCATAGAACCGATCTGGACAGCAAGACACTGAGCTGCTACAAGCCGGTTACGGAGGAGCAGATTTTCTGTCAGAACTGACGCAGGGGGCAGAGCTATGTCAGAGGAACGGAAAAAAATCGTTGGCGTAAATCTTGGCAATTGGCTTGTTCTGGAAAAATGGATGCAGCCGTTTTTGTTCGAGGAAAACTGCGCGGAGGACGAGGTCTGGCTAAACCGTAAGGTTCCGGCAAAAAAGCTGCGTCCGCTGATGAAAAAACACAGGGATACCTATATCGAAGAAGCGGATTTTGCAAAAATCGCTGCGCATGGCATTAACGCGGTGCGCCTGCCGGTTCCATATTTCGTGTTCGGGGACAGAAAACCATATTCCGGCTGCATCGAATATGTCGATCAGGCGATGGACTATGCGGAAAAGTATGGGTTAAAGGTGCTGATCGATCTGCATACCGTGCCGGGCGGGCAGAACAGCTATGACAACGGCGGCATCACCGGTGTCTGCAAATGGCACCGGAATCCGAAAGAGGTCGCTTATGTATTATATGTGTTAGAAC
>OGPA01003330.1_pt1 | contig 10199 bp, 11 predicted proteins | sample 1552841 | NCBI WGS metagenome assembly OGPA01 (sample SAMEA2579916, study PRJEB22360) | human gut metagenome | reverse complement strand
AATAAAAGGAACAGTCATCGGCCCTGTCGTCACACCGCCGGAGTCAAATGCGACTGCGATGAAATCAGCCGGCGCCGCAAAGGAGAGCAAAAATAGTGCGGCATAGAGGATACACAGCAGCAGGGGGAGGCTCAGCTTGAAAATGATACGCAAAACAGCGATGACCAGAAAGACACCGACGCCGAGAGCGACCGTCCAGATTAAGGTTTCGTTTGGAATAGAAGGAACCTGATTGGCGAGAACCTGCAGATCCGGTTCCGCGATTGTGATGATGACACCCATCACAAAGCAGACAATAATCAGAATCGAAAGACGCTTCGTCTTCATGATATGGGAACCGACACCTTCGCCGAGCGGTGTCATCGCCATCTCAGCACCCAGCTGGAAAAATGCCATGCCGATGATCAGCATGAACGCTCCGACCAGAAACAGGGCAATGGTTCCGGTCTCCATCGGTACGACAAAAATGCTGAGCAACAGCACAATGACGGTAATGGGAAGAACGGCGCTTACAGATTCGTCGAATTTCTCTTTTAATTTTTTGTTCAAAATAACATCACACACTTTCTAGGATTCGGTTAATAGAGTCACCAGTTAAACAGTTCACAAATCAACTATTATTTTATCGGTTGTTGTGTAGAAAGTCAACCGAGTCGGAGTGATTTTTCTGAAATTTTAACACTTTTTTAATTGACTTTTATACAGATTTCAAATAAAGTTTCTATATAAACAGTTCACAAATCAACTAAAGCAAAGAGAAGGCATGAACCGGCGGAAAGGAGGGGGAACATGCTGGAGGACTTTTTTGAAAATTATTTTAAGATAGAGAAAGCATACCGGAAATACTTTCAGGATGAGATGGAGAAATATCATCTCACGCCGAACGAATTGCTGGTGCTGCTTTTTTTGGCACGCGACAACGGCGGATGCAATACGGCGCGGGATATTGCGCAGTACGAGGGGGTGTCCAAGGGACTGGTTGCCAGATCGGTGGAGAGCCTCGTGGAAAAGCAGTTTCTTGTGGTGGAACGGGATGCTGCCGATAAGAGAATCTGCCATTTATATCTCACGCAGCAATGCAGTGCGCTCACAGAGCAGATGACGGAGAAAAAAGCTGCGTTTTTCCGCAGGCTGGCCGAAGGTATTCCGGAGGAAGCGATTGCGACGACGGAACAGACACTGCGCAGGTTTATGGAAAATATATCCGCATCTATTGACAAGTCGTAAGTGCTTTGCTATCGTGAGGAAAGAGTCTTGGAATGGGAAAGGAGCAGGGAACATGCGCAGTGCAGATAGAAGAAAAGCGTTTTTTGCGGTTTGCATGATGGCGGTTCTGCTGTTTTCCCATCTTGGTGTCTGTCTGTGGCAGACACAGATCGCCCAGGTGCAGAATCTGACGGCAGAGGCCGGAGGGGAAGCACAGGGTATTTTACGGACGACGGACTCCGATTATGTCTCAAACGCGCTCTCAGCGGAACCGGAAGCAGGATTGTCACAGAGTATGATTGTCGTGACGAGAAAAATGACCGGGGCGGCGGAGCAGCGTCTTTTTTTTCATCTTTTTACTGCTGTTTTATTCAAAATAGCAGAGATTCCCTATGCAGAGGCGGTAGTGCTTACCGTCACGGCGGCGTGCATCTGCCTGGCAGGTTACCGCATGGTACGATTCGTGCACAATTCCGACGGTAAAAAAGATTTGCCCTTTTGGTTATCACAGGTATCAGAAGCGTCATAAGATTAGGATAAGAAAAGGGAAAAGAAGAAAATGGAATATAAAAATTTTTTTGCACTGCTGGGCGGGCTTGCACTCTTTTTGTATGGAATGCATCAGATGAGCGAGGGCTTAAATGCTGCCGCAGGTGAGAAGATGAAGCAGATCCTGGAGCGGCTGACAAAGAACCGCTTCCTTGGCGTGGGCGTCGGAGCAGCGGTGACGGCGGTGATCCAGTCATCCTCAGCCACCACGGTCATGGTCGTTGGCTTTGTGAATTCCGGGATGATGACTCTGCGCCAGGCGGTCTGGATTATCATGGGGGCAAATATTGGAACGACGATCACTGCCTGGATTGTTTCCATGAGTCAGCTGGGCGATGCCTTTGAGGGCGCCGAGACCGCGCTGTTCGACGAGATTTCCTCCACGCTGCGCTATGCAGCCTTCCGCCTGCTGTGCGTGTGGGGTGCCACGAGCGTCGAGCGTTCGCGCGAGGCTTGGCCCATCCTGGACGAGGCCATCCAGTGTTACCACGGCGACCTCGAGTATCGCGATATGCTCGGTTGCCTGTACGAGTTTGGCCAGGGCGAGATTGACGCCGAGGTCGCCGAGAAGCTCGCGCTGCGCCTTAAGTTCGACGCCGAGAACGGCAAGGGCAGCTATCTCAAGGCCCGTTCGAGCGAGATTTGCGAAATGCTTGTTAAACGTTTTGGCCTGGATCTCTCCAAAAAGAAGAAGCGTGCTAGCGTTAAAAAATCTGACGACGCCGAAGACGAGGAGTAACAGATTATGGCGCACGATGTAGTCCTGATTCCCGGTGACGGTATCGGTCCCGAGATTACGCAGGCCATGCGCCGCGTGGTCGAGGCCACCGGTGTCCAGATCAACTGGAACGTTCAGGAGGCCGGCGCCGGCGTCATGGACGAGTTTGGCACGCCGCTGCCCCAGCATGTGCTCGATGCGGTCGCCGAGACCAAAGTTGCCATCAAGGGCCCCATCACCACGCCGGTCGGCACGGGCTTCCGCAGCGTTAACGTCGCCCTGCGCAAGCATTTCGACCTGTACGCCTGCGTGCGCCCCTGCCTGTCGCAGCCGGGCGACGGCTCGCGCTTCCGCGACGTTGACCTGGTCATCGTGCGCGAGAACACCGAGGACCTCTACGCCGGCATCGAGTTCGATGAGGGCACTGCCGAGGTCGAGGAGCTCTCGCAGCTTGTCGAGCGCTCGGGCCAGAAGACCTTCGCCGCAGATTCCGCCATTTCAATTAAGCCGATCTCCATCGCCAAGAGCCGCCGCATTGTGGAGTATGCCTTTGAGTATGCCCGCCGCTGCGGCCGCAAAAAGGTGACGGCCGTGCATAAGGCCAACATCATGAAGGCGACCGATGGCCTGTTCCTGCGCGTTGCGCGCGAGGTGGCCGCCAACTATCCCGATATCGAGTTCAACGACAAGATCGTCGACGCCACCTGCATGGGCCTGGTCCAGAACCCCAACGACTTCGATGTCCTGGTGCTGCCCAACCTGTACGGCGACATCGTGAGCGACCTGTGCGCCGGCCTGGTGGGCGGCCTAGGGATGGCCCCCGGCTCCAACATCGGTGCTGACTGCGCCATCTTTGAGGCAACGCACGGCTCCGCGCCCGATATCGCTGGCCAGGATATCGCCAACCCCACGGCCGAGATCCTCTCTGCTGCGATGATGCTCGATCACCTGGGCGAGAACGACGCGGCCAATCGCATTCGCGCCGCCGTTTCTGCCACGCTCGACGAGGGCGAGCAGGTTACCGGCGACGTGCGCCGTGCCCAGACCGGCTCCGTTGAGGGCGCTGTGGGCACGCAGGCCTTTGCCGATGCCGTTATCGCGCACCTGGCCTAAGGCATGCACACTGCAAACGCCTAAATAGTACTTAAGTGTTTGCGTATAACCTGAGAATCAATACGCCCGGCGCTCTGTCGGGCGTATTCTATTGCGGACTATGTTTCCTAACAAGGAGTAACTGATATGGGTCTGATTCAAAAGAAGGACGAGAAGGACGAGATCGACGGCATCCAGATCATCGAGCGCGGCGAAGGCCCCGACGGTGACGAGGAGGAGAAGATCGATCTGGTCGCCGGTACGTCTGCCGAACATATTGCCGCCGGTACGACGGCCGAGGAGGAGGACGCTCGCCTGGAGGCAAAGATCGCCGCGGACGCCGCCGACGAGAACCTCATGCCCGAGGAGCAGGACGAGGACGACGACTCCGACGCGGGCGACGATGCATCCAAGCACAAGAAGACGATGATTGCTGCCTTCGTGGTTGCAGTCGTGATCGCTGCCGTGGTCGGCTTCTTTATCGGCAATGGCGGCTTTGGCGGCAAGGGCGTCGGCTCGGCGACCCTGACCGAGGACCAGCTCGATTCGACCGTGGCAAGCTATAGCTACAACGGCAAGAAGAGCGACATCACTGCGCGCGAGGCCATCGAGAGCCAGTACAGCCTTGATACCGTCAAGGATAGCGATGGCAACTACACCGCTCCTTCTGCCGACGTTATCCTGTCCTACATGCGCAACAAGATCCTGCTCGATGCTGCCGCGGACGAGGGCATTACCGTTTCTTCCAAGGAAATGAAGAAGTACGCCGAGGATTCAATCGGCACCTCCGACTACAAGACCATGGCCACGCAGTATGGCGTGTCCAAGGACCAGGCCAAGCGGATCGTCCGCCAGTCCGCGACGCTGCAGAAGCTCTACAAGAAGAAGGTCGGCGACAGCTCCGCAAGCATGCCGACCGCCCCGACCGAGCCTTCTGACGGCAACGAGGAGACTGCGAGCAAGGACTACGCCGACTACATCATCAACCTTGCCGGCGACGAGTGGGATAGCGAAAAGGGTACCTGGAAGGACGCCGATAGCACCTACGCTAAGGCCTTCGCTGACGATGCCTTTACGGCCGATAGCGCTACCTATAAGCAGGCCATGACCGCCTATTACACCGCCTACCAGCAGTATTCCTCGCAGGCTTCGAGCGCCAGCTCCAAGTGGACCGAGTATGCTAACGGCCTCTACGCCAAGGCCAACATCAGCATCTACGGCCTGTTTGCGTAAAGAGTTGCACGGCTCATCGAGCATCTAGCCGATAGACAGCAAGTAGCCCGCCAGTACGGAAGTCGTTCTGGCGGGCTATTTGCGTTGAGAGCGTGATCGGCAGTTTAATTATGGCTATTCATCTTTAAGCCCAAAAAGGCTATCGGCTTCATCGTCGGATATATATTCCAGTACATCGCCCGGTTGGCAGTCGAGTGCCCGGCATATCGCGTCAAGAGTTGAAAAACGTATGGCAGAAACCTTGCCCGTCTTAATGCGTGACATATTGACCTGGGAGATGCCCACACGTTCCGCAAGCTCTTTGGATGAAATCTTGCGTTCGGCGAGCATGCGGTCAAGCCGCAGAATAATCATGGATTCCCCCTAGAGCAACTCGTCATCTTGTTTTTGCAGGATATACCCGTAGCGGAAGATGCTGGCAATCAGGCAAATAATCAGGCCTGCAAAGAGCATGGAGGGCTCGAATAACTGGCCGACGAACGCATCCGTAAAGCTGCCGCCAAATCCTGAGAGTATCATTCCCGTGATTACGGCGCCAAGAAGCCTCACGGCAACGCCGCCGATAAGGAATAAATGTCCTACTCGACGAAGTGTCTGGTTACATTCAAGGTCAAAGGGCCTGCCTTCCTTTTCAATGTTGAGGAAAAGCCTGCGCACGCTTATCGCGATGGTAAGCGCGAGACATGTCATCAAGAGACTCCCTATGGCAGTGTGACCATCGTGTGCGACGAGCATAAGTGGGGCCTGCGCATCGGTGCCGACGATAGCAAGGCACGGCCCTTCGCCGGCTTGAAGTTCTACGGATTGGAGACACGACCCTTGGGAGAGGCCAGGCAATATGAGTAGAAGGTCAATCGCAATGACTGCGAGGAGTCCCAGAGCGAGCGCGGTGGTAATGCAGATCGTGGCCCATTTGCAGATGCGAGCGAGCTTCCTCAGTTTGGCTACCGTCTGTTCGCGGCTGATGGTTTCATTCGATATAGATGCGTTTCGATGGACCATAACCCCTCCAATCGGCGTTTGGGATGATACTTGTATCATATCAGAATTAACGATAAACGATAAATAATTACGGATACTGAGCATGTAATGATTGAAAACGATTAGCGTGAGCTATTAGCTCATTTTGGATGCCGGAGTTTGGCGCGTGGGGGATAAGGACAAATGCCAAAATTTCCTGTGATCGCGCAAGCGCTCCATCGCGTTTCCCTAATTCATCTGGGAAAACAACTGCAAACGATTGCAAGTAACCGGTGAACGGTCGAAAACTACCGTTCACCGATAATCTCAAAACTGGTTCTAACTGGTATTAAGTCAAAAAGACCAATTCACATATCTTCACAATGACCTGCAATTTTTCTACACGCTATTTTTAGCCGCCCTGCGTTGTTTAGACACAGGAAAAGATCCGATTTTTTGCCAAAGCATTTCGAAACGGTTTCAAAACCGCAGGTAGAAGTGTTAACGACCGGTAAACGGTCGATTTATCACCGTGAGCGGTGCAAAAACGTTTAACCGTATGAATCAACGAAAGCGACCTCTTCTGGGGTGATATAGTGACAACAACACATCACGTGGTTACTACCAGTTTAGAAACCACTGGTCTTCAAAGAACGCTTTCTAAGAAGCTTTAAGGGCGAGTGCCCGCTGGCTTCCGAAAATCATCGGACTCAGATTGTACACACCTTCGGAAGGGAAATTTGAATGGTTGGCTTTATTCTTACCGGTCATGGACAGTTCGCACCCGGCCTTGCAAGCGCTATCGCTATGGTTGCCGGCGACCAGCCTGCTTTTACCGTCGTTCCTTTTGAGGGCGACCAGGCCGCATCCTACGGTGAGGATCTCCGCGCCGCAATTACCGCCATGCGCGAGGAGTGCGATGGCGTGCTTGTCTTTACCGACCTGCTTGGCGGCACCCCGTTCAACCAGTCGATGATGATTGCCCAGGATGTCGACAACGTCGAGGTTCTGACTGGCACCAACCTTCCCATGGTTATTGAGCTTCTGTTCCTCCGCGGCAATGCCACGCTCGCCGAGCTTGGCGAGCAGGCCGTGACCGTTGGCCAGACGGGCATCACCGCCCAGACGGTCGCATCCGTTGCCGGCTCCGAGGAAGAGGATATCTTCGGCGACGAGGACGGCATCTAATGGCCGATTTCGGAGCCAACGTCCTGAGCTCCTCGGTCGCCCTTTTAGGCCTGCTTGTCATCATGGGCTTGATTTACACCATCTGGTCGCAAATCAACATGAAGAAGAAGCAGAAGTACTTCAAGGAGCTGCACACCGAGCTCAAGCCGGGTCAGGAGGTTCTTTTCGCCGGCGGTATCTACGGAACCGTCAAAGGCATCGAAGGCGAGAAGGTCCAGATCAAAGTCCGATCTGGAGCCGTCGTAGATGTTTCGCGTTACGCGATTCAGGAGATCAAGTAACTGTCGTCAGCAAATATCGAAAGGAAGCTGATCAACATGGCAGAACCCAACATTCTTCTTACCCGCATCGATAACCGACTGGTTCATGGTCAGGTTGCCACCCAGTGGAACTCCACTCTGGGCTCCAACCTCATCCTCGTCGCCAACGACGACGTGGCGTCCAACACCATGCGCCAGAACCTCATGAAGATGGCCGCTCCTGCCGGCGTCGCTACGCGTTTCTTCTCTCTGCAGAAGACCATCGACGTCATTGGCAAGGCGAGCCCGCGCCAGAAGATCTTCATCGTGGCCGAAACACCGGAAGACGTGCTTACGCTCGTCAAGGGCGGTGTGCCTATAAAGAAGGTAAACATCGGCAACATGCACATGTCGGAAGGAAAGCGCCAAGTCGCCACCTCCGTCGCAGTTAACGACGAGGATGTCGCTGCGTTTAAAGAGCTGCAGGAATTGGGGGTGGAGTTGGAGATCAGACGCGTTCCGAGCACGCCTGTTGAGGACACGAGCAAGCTCTTCTCGTAATCCTCGTGATCCACGTTGTCAGGAGTGAAACCCTGACGTTCTGTACGTGATATCCAAAGTGCGTACATACATTTTGAAAGGAGGAGCAAGATGGAATACTCGATCATCCAGATCGCTCTGGTTTTCGTCGTCACGTTCATCGCGGCAATCGACCAGTTTGACTTCCTCGAGTCTCTCTATCAGCCCATCGTCACCGGCGCCGTCATCGGTCTTATCCTTGGCGACCTCAACACCGGTCTTCTCGTGGGTGGTACCTATCAGCTCATGACGATCGGCAACATGCCGATCGGAGGCGCTCAGCCGCCTAACGCCGTCATCGGCGGCATCATGGCAGCCATTCTCGCTATCGCCACGGGCCTCGAGCCCAACGCGGCAGTCGGCCTCGCCATTCCGTTCGCTCTGCTTGGCCAGCTTGGCGTTACCCTGGTCTTCACGCTTATGTCCCCGCTTATGTCCACGGCCGATAACATGGCTCACAACGCGGACACCAAGGGCATCGAGCGCCTGAACTACTTCGCCATGGCTCTGCTCGGCCTGATCTTCGCTGTCGTCGTCACCCTGTTCTTCATCGCTGGCGCTACCATCGGTCAGACCATCGCTTCTGCCATCCCGACTTGGCTGCAGACCGGTCTGTCCGCTGCAGGCGGCATGATGCGCTTCGTCGGCTTCGCCGTCCTGCTCAAGGTTATGATGAACCGCGATATGTGGGGCTTCTTCCTCATGGGCTTCGGCCTCGCGCTCATCACCGTTGCCAACGATTCGCTGGCAACCCCTGCTCTGCTCATCCTCGCTCTCATCGGCTTCGGCATCGCTTTCTGGGACTTCCAGCAGCAGACCGAGCTGAAGGGTGCAGCTGTTTCTGACGGAGGTGACTTCGAAGATGGCATCTAATGAGTATGTGATCCCGGAGCACTACGAGGATCTCACTCCTGCTCCGCAGCTCGACCAGAAGACCCTCAACAAGATGGCTTGGCGCTCCTGCTTCCTGCAGGCATCGTTCAACTACGAGCGCATGCAGGCCGCTGGCTGGCTTTACTCCATCATCCCCGGTCTGGAGAAGATCCACACCAACAAGAACGACCTCGCGGCTTCCATGAGCCATAACCTGGAGTTCTTCAACACCCACCCGTTCCTCGTCACCTTTGTTATGGGCATCGTGCTTTCGCTCGAGCAGAACAAGGTTGACATCCCCACGATTCGCGCCGTCCGCGTCGCCGCAATGGGCCCGCTCGGTGGTATCGGTGACGCTCTTTTCTGGCTGACACTTGTTCCGATCACAGCAGGTTTGACAGCAAACATGGCGATGGACGGCAACGCCGCTGCGCCGATCATCTTCCTGGTGATCTTCAACGCCGTCCAGTTCGCTCTGCGCTTCTGGCTCATGAACTGGTCCTACAAGCTTGGCACCAGCGCTATTGACGCTCTGACCGCCAACATGCAGGCCTTCACGCGTGCCGCTTCCATCATGGGCGTCTTCGTCGTCGGTTGCCTGGTCGTCACCATGGGTGGCACCCAGATCAACCTCGAGATCCCTAACGGCACCACCCGTGGCCTCTCCGCCACTACCGTGATCGTCTCCGAGAAGGAGGCCGAGAACTTCACCGGTATGGAGGGCATCGATACCGAGACCGCTGAGGCCGGTACCATCGCCATGACTAATGAGGACGGCGACGCCCTCACCGCCACCGATGCCGACGGCAACCCTGTCGAGTGCGGCGTCACCGATCTGGGCAACGGCATGGAGTCCGTTACCTACGGCACCGTTACCGAGGATCCGGTCAACTTCTCTGTTGCCGACACCCTCAACACCATCGTCCCGAAGCTTGTCCCGCTTATGCTTACGCTGCTGCTTTACTACATGTTCGCTAAGCACAGCTGGACCCCGACCAAGGGCATTCTCCTGCTCTTCGTCCTTGGCATCCTGGGCGCTGGCCCGCTTGGTCTCTGGCCGAGCATCTGGTAAGGCTCTAGCTTGAGGGGTGTGTCCCTACGCGGCTCACACCCCGACCCCTTAAGCCATGTGTATGTTAAAAGCCGCGTGCTCGAAAGAGCGCGCGGCTTTTGTTTTCTTGATGATTCGGGTGTGGCAGACAGATAATGCTAAACACCCTAGGTAGTTAGCCGAATTCGAGCAAAAGGGAGGATAGGATGGCGATCGGAGCGCGTAAGCAACCGCTGTACGATCAGCTGGTCGATATTCTGACCGAAAAGATCGACCATGAATATCGCGCCGGTGACATGATTCCTTCCGAGCGCGAACTTTCGGAGCGCTATGGTCTCTCGCGTACTACGGTACGCCTGGCTCTGCAGGAACACAGAAAAGGAGAACGAGACGATGGCTACTTATTTCAGCGAACCTTCCCGCACCTTTGGGGAGTATCTGCTTGTGCCAGGGGATTCTTCCGCCGAGGGCATCCCGGCGGCGGTAAGCCTGAAAACACCACTTGTAAAGC
>OGPA01003324.1_pt1 | contig 10212 bp, 10 predicted proteins | sample 1552841 | NCBI WGS metagenome assembly OGPA01 (sample SAMEA2579916, study PRJEB22360) | human gut metagenome | reverse complement strand
GACCTTTGGGTTATGAGCCCAACGAGCTACCACTGCTCCACTCCGCGATATAGTTTACAATCATTTCCTGATTGCGAGTGCAAAGGTAAGGTTTTTCATTTACAAAACAAATTTATTGCAAGTTTTTTTTAATATACTTGGTAGAACCAATCTTTTTTAGGTACTTTGCGCACAGTTTTAATCAAAATGTGCAATACGATGCCGATGACAGTTTCTAAAACACGCGAAATGTTGGTGGATGTGGCCAGGCAATTGTTTGCCCGCATGGGGGTGGATAATACGACAATGAACGATATTGCACAGGCTTCCCGGAAAGGCAGACGTACGTTATATACGTATTTCAAGAGTAAAAATGAAATTTATCTGGCTGTGGTAGAATCGGAGCTGGATAAATTATATAAGATGTTACTCGATGTTGCCGGAAAGGATTTGCCTGCCGACGAGAAGCTGATGACATTCATTTATGCAAGATTGGATGCTATCAAAGCGCTTGTGTTTCGTAACGGAACATTGAAAGCGAATTTCTTTCGGGATATCTGGCGTGTAGAAAAAGTTCGAAAGAGCTTTGACATTCGGGAGACTGAATTATTGAAAGGAATCCTGGATGCTGGTGTAAAGGAAGGTATTTTTGAAATGCCCGATACAGAAATTACTGCGGTTGTGCTTCATCATGCCTTAAAGGGATTGGAAGTTCCTTATATAAGGGGTATTATGGGAGATAATATCAGCCAACGAATTAAGAGAAGAGATAATGTGATGAATTTAATATTCAACGGAATAAAGATAAAGTAAACCAGAGATGTTTATTAATGCAACAGGGTTTTATGTGCCTGAAGAACGGGTACACAACCAACATTTTTTGGAATTAAACGGGTTGACAAGCGAGTGGATTGAACAAAGAACCGGCATTAAAACCCGTTCTAAAGCTAAACCGGAAGAGACTATTTGTACAATGGGTATTGAAGCCGTACATAACGCGCTGCCTAAATTGCCTTATGACATTACGGATGTTGATTTAATTATCTCAGCTTCCTATTCGCCGTACGATACAGTAGCAACTGCAGCTCACTATACTCAGCGTGAATTTAATATTACAAACGCAAAAGCGTTGTATTTGTCTTCAGCCTGTTCCTCCTTTCTGAACGCATTGGAGGTGGTAGAAGGTTATTTTGCGATGGGAAAGGCAACGAAAGCCCTGATCCTTTCCGCAGATAAGAATTCTGCCTATTATAATGAAACGGATCCAAAAGCCGGTCACCTTTGGGGGGATGCGGCAGCCGCTTTCTTTATATCTAAGGAACGTGTAACGGAAAATGATCCGCACATACTCGAAGTCTTTACGCAAGGTTTGGGACATTTGGGAAAAGGGCCGGAAGGCGTTCAACTACGTCCGCGCGATGGTGGTATCCTGATGCCGGAAGGTCGCGACGTGTTTATTCAGGCTTGTACCTATATGCCTAAGAATGCTGTATATTTGTTGGAGAAGAACGGATTTACATTGGATGACCTGACTTACTTTATCGGTCACCAGGCTAATATGCGTATCATGTCTAACATCGCTAAGCAGTTGAACCTGCCGGAAGAAAAATTCCTGCATAACATCGAAGAACTGGGTAACACCGGTTCGGTTAGTTCTGCTCTGGTATATGCCCAGAACGATGAGACATTTAAAAAAGGCGATTTGGTTTGTCTGACCGTATTCGGTGGAGGATATTCTGCCGGTGCCTGTTTAATTCAGTGTTAATTAAGACATAAAATAAAAGTATTATGAAATTATTAGAAGGAAAAGTAGCTATTGTTACCGGTGCCGCACGTGGTATTGGTAAAGCCATTGCTTTGAAGTTTGCCGCTGAAGGTGCTAATATCGCATTTACAGACCTGGTTATCGACGAAAACGGTGAGGCAACACAGAAAGAAATTGAAGCTTTAGGTGTTAAAGCAAAAGGTTATGCTTCTAACGCAGCTAACTTTGAAGATACACATAACGTAGTGGCAGAGATCCAAAAAGACTTCGGCCGCATCGATATCCTCGTAAACAACGCCGGTATTACAAAAGACGGTTTGATGATGCGTATGAGCGAAGGCCAGTGGGATGCTGTCCTCAACGTAAACCTGAAATCAGCATTTAACTTCATCCATGCTTGTACTCCGATCATGATGAAACAACGTGCCGGAAATATTATCAACATGTCTTCCGTTGTAGGTGTTCATGGTAACGCTGGTCAGAGTAACTATTCCGCTTCAAAAGCAGGTATGATTGGTTTGGCTAAATCGGTAGCTCAGGAACTGGGTTCACGTGGTATCCGTGCCAACGCGATCGCTCCGGGTTTCATCATTACTGATATGACTGCTAAATTACCTGAAGAGGTAAGAGAAGAGTGGAACAAGAAAATTCCTTTGCGTCGTGGCGGTACGACAGAAGATGTGGCTAATGTGGCTACATTCCTTGCTTCTGATCTGTCTGCTTATGTATCCGGACAGGTGATCCAGGTAGACGGCGGTATGAATATGTAATATGGAGGTTATCTACGAAGACAATCATATCATTGCGGTAAATAAAACGTGCCGTGAGATTGTACAAGGAGATAAAACCGGTGATACTCCTCTTTCTGAAATGCTGAAGGCGTGGCTGAAGGAGAAGTATTGTAAGCCGGGAAATGTTTATGTAGGTGTAACTCACCGGTTAGACCGTCCCGTTAGTGGTGTCGTTCTGTTTGCCAAGACAAGTAAAGCTTTACCTCGCCTGAACGAAATGTTCCGGGTAGGAGAGGTGAAAAAGACTTACTGGGCGATTGTGAAGAATTGTCCGCCTGCTGATGAAGGCGAGTTGGTAAACTGGCTGGTCCGCAACGAGAAGCAGAATAAGAGTTATGCATACGATACTGAACGTCCGGACTCCAAGAAAGCAATCCTGCATTACAAAGTGATTGCACGTTCAGATAATTATTATTTACTGGAGATCGACCTGAAGACCGGCCGCCATCATCAGATACGTTGCCAGTTGGCAAAGATGGGATGTCCTATCAAAGGTGATTTGAAGTATGGAGCCGACCGTTCGAATAAAGACGGTGGTATCAGTCTTCACTCCCGTAGTGCCGAATTCATTCATCCGGTATCGAAAGAAGCGGTAAAGATCGTAGCTCCTGTACCCGATGATAATCTTTGGAAGAGTATTTCTGCGGGACTATAAGAGTCAAATGAAGTAAAATAACAGGAAACTGCATTGAATTGTCGTCAGGCACTTTGATGCGGTTTCTTTTTGTTTATCTTTGTCTGCTGTAAATTTGTGTTATTAATTAATAGGCAGACCATGAAAAAGCTATTAGCAATCTTATTGTGTTCAGTATCCGCCACGGTTGGACTGGCTCAGCAACAAACTTATTTTTCTAACCCCGTTATACATGGAGATCTGGCCGATCCGTCCGTTCTCCGGATTGGCGATATGTATTATGCAACAGGAACATCTTCGGAATGGGCTCCTTATTATCCGGTATTTACTTCTTCCGATCTGGTAAACTGGAAACAGACAGGCCATATCTTTGATGAAAAACCGACCTGGACTAAATCTTCTTTCTGGGCTCCGGAGTGGTATTATCATAATGGTAAAGTATATATGTATTATACGGCCCGTAAGGAGTCGGATAATATTTCATGTATCGGAGTTGCCATAGCTGACTCTCCGACCGGAAAGTTTAAGGATTACGGTCCGATTATTGAATTCGGTAAAGAAGCGATCGATGCCTTTGTTTTGGAAGATAACGGACAGCTTTACATCTCTTGGAAGGCTTACGGACTGGATCAGCGACCGATTGAGTTGCTGGCCAGCAAGCTAAGTTCCGACGGATTGCATCTGGAAGGCGAACCTTTCAGTCTGCTCCGTGATGATGAAAGACGCGGTATGGAAGGACAGCACTGGTTCAAGCAGAATGGCTATTACTATATTATATATGCAGTGAACGGTTGTTGCGGCCCAAACAGTGATTATGCAGTGAGTGTGGCCCGTTCGAAGAAACTGGCTGGTCCATATGAGAAATATGAAGGTAACCCGATCCTTCATGGTGGAAAAGATATTATGTCTATCGGCCACGGGACGTTAACCACTACACCTGACGGACGCATGTTCTATCTTTGTCATGCTTATAGCAAGGACGGTGATTTCTTTCAGGGACGTCAACCGCATCTGCAGGAGATGAGGATGGGTGGAGATAACTGGCCTTATTTTGTCACCGGAGAATATGCCAGTATGGCACAGCCGATGCCCTTCACCGATTGTGTGCAGGAGCCGGTTCCCGACTTTGCCGATGATTTTACTGCAACGTCTCTTCGTCCTGAATGGTCCTGGAATTATCCGTATGCCGATGTGAAGATGGAATTGAAAGCCGGTAACTTGTATTTAAGCGGTTCTCCGAAGCCGGGAGTCAGTACCGGTAATGCCCTCTGTTTACGTCCGGTGACAGCCGATTACATTTTGGAGACAGCAGTGGTAAATCAGAACGAAAGTTGGAAAGGTGTTGTCATGTATGGTGACGACAATAACCTATTGACACTCGGTTGTGAAGCGGATCGCCTGAAACTGAAAGCTGTAAACGAAGGAAAGGAACTGATATTGGCTGATATGAAATTGCCGGCTCCTTCCTTGTATCTCCGGATGAAGGTGGAAGACGGTGTTCGTTGTTCATTTACTTATAGTGAAGACGGCTGTAAATGGAAAGAAATAGAGTATGATCTTTCACCGTCCGCCTTGAAATCTCTAGTGCGTTGGGATCGCATTTCCCGTCCCGGACTTTATCAGCAGGGAGATATAAGTAAACCGGCCGTTTATGGTTATTGCCGTTTACAAAATAAATAGAATAAAAGGTTATTCAGGCTTGCCTTGTGCAGCCTGATAACCTTCCAGTTGCGCCCTCGATTTACTTTGTGTTACAATATATACGCCGGAAAAGACCAGTGCAACGGCGATACCTTTCATTACCCCGAAAGTATCCATTCCCCAAAGTACGGCAATCAGGGATGCCACGATCGGTTGTACATAATTATACATGCAGGCTACTGTCGGGCGCAGCAGGTTTTGGCCGATAGGGATAAACAGGTAAGGTAAGAATGTTCCTCCCAATACGACATACGCGATACCCATATATAATTCAGAAGGAAGATGCAGGAAGTCGATGCCTGCAATGTGATTGTAGGAAAACGGTATCGTACAGATAGATGCATACGTAAACATCCATTTCATCAATGTGATGGGTGAGTATTTGCCGATCAATCCCTTAAATAATACAAAATAGAATGAAAAACTGAACTGTGCCAGCAGGCAGAGTAGGTCTCCCCATATATTACTGCTTTTCCCTCCGCCGGCAGCAGAACTCTGACTGCTCAGGATTAGTAGTAATGCTCCTGCTGCTCCTATGAAAATTCCGATCACTTTCTTTCCAGTAACAGGTTCTTTCAGATAGAACGCAGCAATAATCATCGTGATGATAGGTGTTGTGGTCGTAACGATAGATGCATTGATCGGTGAAGTCAGGGAAACTCCGAAAATGAATGAACCCTGGTTCAGAACGATCCCCAGTAACGCAGCAAAGAACAGTTTCATCAAGTCCTGATGGTTGACATGTTCCTTTTTAGTAAAGAGGGAAGACAGCCAGAATATAACTGCTGCTCCTACCATGCGGAACGTAGTCAGTGATAGCGCACTGATAGGACCTGCTATTAATACCGCTTTCGATACGGGAGACATCAGTCCCCATAGTATGTTTGCACTCAGCATCGCCAGATGCCCTTTATAAGCCTGAGATTTCATTTTGCCTTTATTAATAGGTGCAAAGGTAATGGCTTTTTACATAAAAAGTGCATGAAAAGGGATAACCTTCCATGCACTTACCATATATCCCATTTCTTTGTTTATGCAATCGTAATTTCCGGGTTCAGATATACATCCTGAATGGTGTGTAACAGTTCGACACCATCTTTCATGGAGCGTTGGAAAGCTTTACGTCCGCTGATAAGTCCCATACCGCCGGCACGTTTGTTTACAACGGCTGTGATGACGGCATCTTTCAGGTCGGAAGCTCCGTGCGATTCTCCTCCGGAATTGATCAGACCCACACGTCCCATATAACCGTTTGCTACCTGATAGCGACAGAGGTCGATCGGGTGTTCGGTTGCCAGTTCGGTGTACATCTTTTTATCTACTTTCCCAAAGTTGATGGCTGTGAATCCACCGTTATTGGAAGGTAATTTCTGTTTGACGATATCCGCTTTGATCGTTACTCCCAAGTGATTAGCCTGTCCGGTAAGGTCGGCTGCCGAGTGATAATCGATTCCATCTTTTTTGAAGTCATTATTCCGTAAATAACACCAAAGAACGGTGGCCATACCCAGTTCGTGCGCATATTCGAATGCCTCTGCTATTTCTACCAGTTGGTCACGACTTTCGGCAGAACCGAAATAGATTGTTGCACCAACGGCTGCGGCTCCCATATTCCAAGCTTCTTTTACAGTTCCAAACATCACCTGATTGTAACTGTTCGGGTAGGTAAGCAATTCGTTATGGTTTAGTTTTACGAGGAATGGAATTTTATGTGCATATTTACGTGCAACGATTCCTAAATTCCCGAATGTAGAAGCAACGGCGTTACAACCACCTTCGATAGCTAACTTCACGATGTTTTCCGGATCGAAATAAATAGGATTCGGAGCAAACGAGGCTCCGGCAGTATGTTCGATATCCTGATCAACCGGGAGGATAGACAGATAACCTGTATTTGCCAGTCGTCCATGCCCCAGCATTCTCTGCAGATTATTTAATGTTTGAATGTTTCTGTCCGTATTAATCCATATGTCATCAATAATAGAAGGTGATGGAATATGTATCTGCGATTTGTCGATCGTTTTGCATGTATGACCGAGATAATACTCGGATTTGTCGCCTAATAAGCCTGTAATCTTTAATGTATCCATATATATGTAAGTTTTATAAGTAAACAGTTCGCCGTCTGAATAGGTTTCATAGTTTTTATCAATTAACACATAGAATATTTCTATCGGCTATTTCTTGTCCTTTAGATTTGTTTGGTTAATTTTGTCACAGCGAATAACAACGATTATATATACTAATAGTTTTACAACCAATAAAATTTTACGAAGATGAAAAAGAAATGGATCTGCACAGTATGTGGTTATGTTCATGAAGGTGATGAAGCTCCCGAATTCTGTCCGCAATGTAAACAACCGAAAAGCAAGTTTAAAGAACTGGTAGAAACAACCGGTGCTTTACAGTTTGTTGACGAACATGTATTAGGCGTAGCTAAAGGTGTTGACCCTGTTATTCTTGAAGGTTTGAACGCTCATTTCATGGGTGAATGTACTGAAGTCGGTATGTATCTGGCTATGAGTCGTCAGGCAGACCGTGAAGGTTATCCTGAAGTTGCAGAAGCATTCAAACGTTACGCATGGGAAGAAGCTGAACATGCTGCTAAATTTGCAGAATTACTGGGTGATGTTGTTTGGGATACAAAGACTAACCTGAAAAAACGTATGGAAGCAGAAGCAGGTGCTTGCGAAGACAAAAAACGTATCGCGACTTTGGCTAAACAGCAGAATCTGGATGCTATCCACGATACTGTACACGAAATGTGTAAAGATGAAGCCCGTCATGGTAAAGGCTTCGAAGGATTATATAACCGTTATTTCAAATAATACGGTCAAATTCGTTAACACGATAGAAGGGAGTGCCGGGAGGTTACTCCCTTTTTTGACATTATAGTGCTACGTCTTTAAGATAATAGTGCTAATACGCTTCACACTATAGTGTCATACCGGCTAGTACAGTAGTGTTACTTATTGAAAAAAATAGTCTTCGGAGGATAACGGTACCAAATTTTTCATACATTTGCCACGCAAACGATCAGGAAAGCTGCCGGAGTGGTCGATCGGGCCGCACTCGAAATGCGGTGTACGGGTAACTGTACCGGGGGTTCGAATCCCTCGCTTTCCGCAAAAAGGTAGAAAAACGGGTAGGCATCCATTTATAAAGCGATGCCTACCCGTTCCTGGCTTGTTTATAGCTTCAGTGCTTCCAGTAGCTTGTCGACAGCTGCGGCTGCTGTCGGCTCACTTTTCAGTAGTTGTACAAACTTGCTGCCGATAATGGCACCAGAGGAATTGGAGGCTGCTGCTTCGTAAGTAGCTTTGTTGGAGATACCGAAACCGACCAAACGCGGATTCTGCAGATTCATTGCGTTGATACGGCGGAAGTAGGCCTGTTTCTGATCGTCGAAACTTTGTTGTGCTCCGGTGGTGGCTGCACTCGATACCATATAGATAAAACCGGAAGTATGCTCGTCGATCAGGCGGATACGCTCTTCGGAAGTTTCCGGAGTGATTAGCATGATCATTTTCAGATCATAGCGGTCGGCTGTCTCTTTGTAGTCGGCCATGTAATCGGCAAAAGGCAGATCGGGGATGATCACGCCGTCTATACCAACCTCTGCACACTTCTTGCAGAATGCCTCGAAACCGAATTGCATGATAGGGTTGAGATATCCCATCAGTACCAGTGGCATTTGAACTTCTTTCCGTATGTCTTTCAACTGGTCGAACAGGAGGTGGAGCGACATGCCGTTGCGTAACGCCTGTGTAGCCGCCTCCTGGATAACGATACCATCAGCCATCGGGTCGGAAAAGGGGATACCCACTTCTACCATATTGATGCCTTTTGCCTCCAACTCTTTCAGAATGGTTACCGTATCGTTTAATTGCGGATAACCGGCTGTAAAGTAAACGGACAGGATGCCGTTTTTCTTTGTTTCGAATAAATTTGTAATGCGATTCATATCCTTGTCTTTTTATTATTTCTTAATCTTATCAATAAACGTTTTTATCTTATCCGCATCCTTCATGCCCGGTTCGGTTTCAAACCCACTGTTCAGGTCGATACCAGCCAGTCGGGGATGCCGGAAATTCACGATGGCGTCTGCGCTGTCGGGGTTGATACCACCACTGAGCAGGAACGGTGTGTTTCCTTTATAAGAAGTGAGTACCGACCAGTCGAACTGTTTACCTGAGCCACCATAACCGTTGCATTTGGTGTCGAACAGGAAATAATCGGCACGTCCTTCATATTCGGAAGTCGGAGCCAGGTCGTCAATCGAGGCGATAGAGAATGCTTTGATAATTGTATAGCCACGCTTTTGGAGTGCGTAACAGGTGTCCGGTGATTCGTTGCCATGTAACTGTAAGTAGTCGAGTTTATACAGGTTGGCTGTTTCCATCATATACTCGGGAGTTGCATTGACGAAGACACCGACTTTTTTCAGTTGACGATTGATAGTTGGCAGTTGACAGTTGGAGGAGTGGTTGTTGTCGGTTTTCTTTAAACTGTCATCTGTCAACTGTCCACTGTCCACTGAACCAAATCGCCTTGGCGATTTGGCGTAAAAGATGAATCCCATCCAGTCGATTCCTGTCGCTGCTACCTGCCGGATATTTTCCGGGTCACGCATTCCACATACTTTGATCAGCATGGCAGATCTCCTATGAAAGCAGACAGGGTATCACCCGGCTGCCCGGTTTTCATAAATGTTTCACCGATCAGGAAACCACGGAAACCAGCTTCCCGAAGACGACTTACTGTTTCTGTATCGGAAATGCCGCTTTCGGAAACCAATAGAGGAGAAAGATCTTTTTCTCGGACTATCTCCTGCATCTTTTCTGCCAAATGGAATGAATTAGCGACATCGGTGTGGAAGGTTCCGAGATTACGGTTGTTTACGCCCAGCATGTCGATATGCGGATTCAGATATTCCAGTTCTTTTTCGCTGTGGACTTCCAGTAGTGTTTCCAATTGCAACGTATGTGCCAGTTCTGCCAATTCAAGGCATTGGTCCGGAGTGAGGCAGGCGGCAATTAATAATACGGCATCGGCTCCCATGACACGTGCCTGGTAAAGCTGATACTCATCTATGATAAAATCTTTTCGCAGCAGTGGAATATCGACCAATTTGCGTGCCAGGCACAGGTCACCCAATGAGCCGCCGAAGAATTGCGGGTCGGTAAGGATGGAACAAGCAGAAGCTCCGACCTCTTTATAAGCTGGTATTATCTCTGCAATAGCCGCATCCGGATGTAACCAACCTTTGGACGGACTTTTACGTTTAAACTCGGCGATGATTCCCGAAGAGGAAGCCGCCAGCGACGCACGCATCGAATAGG
>OGPA01003322.1_pt1 | contig 10215 bp, 7 predicted proteins | sample 1552841 | NCBI WGS metagenome assembly OGPA01 (sample SAMEA2579916, study PRJEB22360) | human gut metagenome | reverse complement strand
GTATCACAGCAGGATACCATATGTGATGGTGAGATAGGTATATTCAGACTGAACAATGAGGCTTACATCAAAAAGCTGAAAAGATATGCAGACAGACTCTATCCAGTCTACGGTTTCCACTCTCGGAACCGTCGCTATAGCCGCTCAGACCATGACCAATATACTCGAGAATCTAAATGGTATCGCCGCTATCGGAATCGGTCTTATGACAGTTGTAGGACAGTGCCTTGGTGCCGGAAGAAAGGACGAAGCTATCTACTATATCAAAAAGCTTTCATGGGTGTCTGAGATAGTCATCATAGCAAACTGCGCTCTATAATATTTACGATCAGATTCAAGTCAGGGAAGTGACTGAATCATCATGTGATCAATTAAACAGAATGCAAAAATGCCCGGATAATGACACTTTCATCATCCGGGCATTTTTGTATTGTTCTTTGCTTCTCCCTCTGGGAAAATAATCTTGTTTACAAAGAAGAATACTACCATGGATACGCCGCCGTTTAGCACGGTTGTTCCGATGTTGTAAATCCAGTTTGGAACAAACATGCCGGCTACGGCTACCCATATACAGTTTATTGAATTTACTATGCAGGTCACTATGCAAAACGCTATCAGATACCAGAATGCCTGATACCAGATATTGCCTTTGCTTCGGAATACAAAGTTTCGCTGGATTGGAAAGTTGATGCACTCTCCGAGCACCATCGCTATCATGTATGCACAAAAATACGGGAGCCCTCCATGTGCCGCATCATAGCCTATTATATTCCACTTAAATGTCTCTCCGAAAAGTGTGATGTCGATTCCCGGAAAGCCGAAGTCCACCTTTGGAAGTCCGGCAAACAGGAGGGGCAGGAAAAGAAGCATCACATATTTAAGTACTGTGATAACGTTACTTACTATCACGAACAAGCCGCCCTCCCGGACCCATTTTGAGGCTCTGGGATGCGTCATTGCAAAGTGCTGCCATAGATTCTTTAGCTTATCTATCATGCAATCACCTCTTAAAATATCTACTGTGGAGCCGGGCCACCTGGACCGCCGCCCATTCCAGGACCGCCTGCTGTCGCAGTGATAAAGTTTCCACCATATTTAAGTGCGATAAATACATAAACTATAAGTATCACTGCAAGTATGATCGTTGCAGGAGAAATTTCCTTTCTGTCTTTACCGATAAGCTTGGCAATACAGTATAAAACTGCTGCAAATCCGATTCCGATAACCAGATCTCCGAATACTGCTGCTCCGATAAGTGTAGCCGCAAAAGGAACCATTTCCTCAAGATTTTTTACATCAATTTTTGTGATTCCTTTAAGCATTGCGATTCCTGCAAATACCATGATAAGGTCTGCAAAAACAAATCCATCCTGAACATATGCTGCAAGCTTTGTCTCTGTATCATTTATCCACATTCCTACACCGTTTGTAGATGTAGCAAAGATTGCAAAAAATACCCAGTTGAACATTGCGATAAAAAATCCAACTGCTGCTGCAAGGGAGCTAAGTCCTGTCTTTCCTCCGTCCTTTGTCTCGATTGCAGACTGTGCACCAATTGATGTAGGTGTGCCTCCGAAAACAGGTGAAACAACATTGAGTGCTGCTCCTACGATAAGAGCTTTTTTCTCACTTTCTGTCACCCACTCCTGCTCGTCAAAGCCTCCTGCAACGACACTTGCTTTGTAATTGCCAAGGTTTGTATACATTCCAATGAAAAGGAACGTAAGGACGCTTTCAATCATGAATAATGCTACATTTCCACCAGCCTCTGTAAAAGCGCTGAAATCAAGACCTTTCTTGAACAATGCACCGATTTTCAGTGATGAGATACCTGTTGCTATGTTGTAAGGTGAAGCACCGTCTGTAGCAACAATAAGATTTAATCTCTGGTAAACAAGTGTTGTAGCTGTCTGTCCGCCGACAAAGTACTCTAGGAAAAATACAACTCCACCAACCCACATTGCAAGAATAAGCATAAAGTATGTTGAGCCGAGCGCATTACGGCGCTTTGCTGCTGTATAGATTACTACAAGTACTATTCCGGCAATAAGAAGCCAGAAATAAAACAAATCTAGATTGGTAAGACCGGATGCATTATTTATAGTTCCGGCATCTGTTAAAAGTCCACAGTTTTTAAGTGCTGTGTAAATTACATACAAGCCTATTGCAACAGGCATAGCCTTTTTAACGCCCTCAGGCAATGCATCTATAAATACCTTTTTAAGCGGTGTGACAACTATAATCAGATAGATTATGGCTGCTATAAATGTAACAAACATAAGGTTTGCATAGGTAAGTCCTGTGTTGCTGCCCATCATGGAAATCAGCACTGAGCTGATTCCCATATTGGCTGTCTGCAGCATTGGGAGGTTACAAAGCACGCCAAGAAGTAATGTTCCGGCAAATGCTATAAATGATACTGCCAGATATGCTCCGGCGTAATTGCCATAGGTAGTTCCGATTACCTGCGCATTTACAAGCAGTGCACATACTGCTATGCAAAATGCACCAAGTCCTGCTTTTATCTCGCTTCCCACAGTAGAGCTGCGCTCAGAAATCTTGAACCAGCTATCCAGCTTTTCCGGGACTTTTTTCTATATTTTCCATGTTATCCATCATGCGTTAACTCTCCTTTTTTTCACAATTGGTAAAATGATATTGAGTACGATTGCAAGTACGGCAAGTAATGCAAGCACTACATCTATCACGATCATAATTACCTTCCATACAGGAGTTCCTGTAGTGGCACCGTTTTCTCCTCTTACCAGTTTTCCGGTTTGGCATACCTGATAAAGCATATGCTTTGTAGTCTGACGAAGCAGATATTTACCGTAATTAGTTGATGTAGCATCACCTTCGTAATCATAGTATGTAGTGATCGTCGAACCACCGAGCTGTCCTTCAACACCTCCGAAGAGTCCGGCTCCAGGTGTCATTACCCATGGATAAGGTCCAACACCATCTGTAACTACAAGTCCGTTAAATCCCCACTCATTACGGAGGATTGTGCGGTACATTCCCGGATGGAACATTGAAATACCATCTCTGTTAAGAGAAGCCATGATACCAAGTGTACCCTGTCCTGTCTCAAAATGTCCTGTACCGGCCTCGTCATCATCTACTACATATGTCTCTTTTACGCAGATCTCGTAATCCTTTAACATGATTTCTCTTGCTGCCTGCTCTGAGAACCATGTAATATTACCATCTCGGTTCGTATCGTTATCGTTCATCGCCATGTGCTTGATATAAACATAGATACCCTCTGACTGTAATCCTGCAACTTCTGCAGCTCCCATCTTTCCACCGATGAAGCCGTCCTCTGAATAATACTCGAAGTTACGTCCACCGAATGGAGTTCTGTGTGTATTCATAGCAGGAGCATAAGCACCTGCAAGATTGTTTTTGATTGATTGATGAGCATAAGCTATTCCAAGCTTATTAAGTAAATATGGATTCCATGTAGAAGCATTTACTACTGCTGATGTAAACCATGTATTTGTTCCGTAACTGCTGTTACCGTTTCCTGACTCTCCCGGTCCGTCTACTACATCCTCACGAGTCTTGTTTACTGACTCTACTGCCGGTGTAGACCATCCGAGATTACCCTGAACATTTATCTGCTCGTCAAGTGTTGTCTCGTCAAGAAGATAAGCCCAGATTTCATTGCTGTAATCAACATCCTTTAAAAACTCACAGTTCACATCAAGTCTCTTGGATGTTTCGTCCTCAGTTACCTGATAGTTTCCATCATCATCAACTACAGGATCACCATTGTCATCAACTACTACGTAGTAAACTTTACCATAATCAATTTTATGTTCTGTATTTTCATCATCATATAAATATGAATCATCATTCTGGTCTTTTCCGTCTACATTTTCATCTGTGGCATAAGCCTCGTAATCAGCACCACCAACGTATTTGGTAGTTGTCTTTTGTACCTTCTGACCATTCTCATACGTCTCATAAGTATACTCAGTTGTTCCCAATGCAGGTGTTGCGAGAACATCTACGAGTGCATCTGAAAGAGCCTCCTCTTTACAGCTTGACTCATGCTGCATGATTGTCTCCATACCTCCGGTGAAATCACTTCTTGATAAATATCCGTCAAGCATGTTTCCGTCTCCGGCATCTACATCACTCATTGCAACTTTTGCAACTTCCTCGTCGCTGCTTCTTGCTCCGGCATTGTCCTCATCATAGATAATGCTCTCTGAAAGACTTGCCTCAACCGGATCACAGACATCCTCATGTGCATTTAATCCGATGTGGAATTTGTAATCACCTTTTTCAAGAACATAGCAGCCATGTCCATATGAATCAAATGATGCTAAATCATCTGTATCAAAAGTGATTGTTACCTCTTCCGATTCCCCCGGCTCGATAATTCCGGTTTTCTGGAATCCAATAAGCGCTTTTGCAGATTTCTGTAAACCAACTCCGGAGATACCGCAGGTTTCATCAGTTCCGTAAGGAGCCTCCTGATAGAGCTGTACTACCTGTTTTCCTGCAACATCACCTGTATTTGTTACCTTTACTGTAATGCTGTTTGATGAATGTGCTGTAAGATCAATATTTGAAGCTGTCACTTCCTCATCAAAAGTCGTATATGAAAGTCCATATCCGAATGGATACTGAACAACCTCGTCATAGCCTTTTGCAGTTCCGTTTTTCCACTCATGTGTGGTAAATGCATCACTGTCAAAATAGCCTTCGGCATCTGCCGTCTCGTAGAAACGGTATCCGACATAGATACCCTCTTCGTACTGGTAATATCCGAAGTTGTTTGACTGGTCAAAACCTGTCTTTATGTTTTCTACGTTTGTGTATTTGTTGTCATCGTTGTTGTAGAATGAAGGCATTGTAGACATATCGTATGCATATGTATCTACAAGATGTCCTGATGGATTTACATCTCCTGTAAGAACCTGTGCTACACCTACAAGTCCTGCCTCACCCGGATGTCCGATCCAAAGACATGCATCTACGCCATATTCTTCCTGCTCGATCTCACCAAGCTCGATAGGTGTTGATGAATTGATGAGCACGATAGTCTTGTCGTAGTTCTTATTACAGAAGTCCAAAAGACCAAGTTCGTCCTCGCTGAGCTGTAAATATGTTGTTCCTGTTGAAGCAACACCATCTCCGTCATAATCCATTACCGGAGAAGCACCTTCTGCACCTGAACGACCGAATGTAACAATTGCTACATCATTGTAACCGTCCTGCATGAAGCTGTCCTTGTTATCCTCGTATACGCTCTCATCGAACTCACATACTCTTGAGTAACCACCCCAGTCACCATTTCCGTATGCATCCTTATTCTCTACATAATCAGAACCGGCTATTGTTGAAAGCTCGCCTGTTCCTGTGTGTCCCTCGTATTTTGAATCAGCATTTCTTGAACCGCCGACCGCTTCCTCGAGCCAGTTCCATGCCTTTTCATTTACATCAAGATATTTCTCTGTGCTTACGCCGCTTCCTTCTGTCTTACTTCCGTCAAAAGCCTCTTTCATGGTGTATGTGTACTCGTCATACTTTCCACCGGCAGAGCCTGTACCACCACAAATGTAGTTGTAAGACATTGCGCCTAAAATTGTTACCTTACTTCCCTTTTCAAGTGGAAGTGTGTTGTTTTCATTTCGAAGAAGTACGGCTCCTTCACTTTCGATTTCGGTGTCTACATCACGCCCCTCTTCCATGCAGTCGGCATCACTCATGGCACTGTCACTCGATGAGCTTCCGGACATTCCAAGATACGTGGTCAGTGTATCACCGTAAGTCGGCAGCAGTGAATTTACCAGCATCAGCATGACAATGAGTGCCGCCGTAAGCCTTACTCCTCTCTTGATATTCTTTTGCATATTCTTCCTCCGTTTTATTAAATTTGTCATATATGACCTTGTAGCTATATCCTAGCACAGTTAATTTTTATTTTACGAAACTTTCACAATCTGCATTTTTTATGCATAAACTGCAAACAGAAACTCTGGTCTCAATGCAACATATACAAAAAGGCTTCATGTTTTAGTACACTTTGCACAAAACACAATGCCTTTTAATCATACTGTAACATTATTCAGAGGAATAAGTATCTTCATATCAAACCAGTTATCTATGGTATCTATGCTTACCGCACCATTATACTTGGCAATGGTATAATTTATACTCTTTAGACCATAACCGTGATATTCCTTTTCTTTCTTAGTTGTTACCAGTTTTCCTTCTTTATAATTTAATTTTTCCTCATAGTAATTTTCGAATCTGATCAAAAGAAAAGCTTTTTGCTTTGATACACTTACATGTATAAGTCTTTTTTCTTTATCTGAAATTTTTAGTTCACATTCAATTGCATTGTCCAACGCATTTCCGAAAATACTGCATATATCCATCACATCCATAAACTTAAGCAGCGTACCATCTGCCACACATGTAAATGATATATCGTGCTTGGCACAATACAGACTTTTGGAGGTCAGCACCGTATCCAGCACACTGTTTCCAGTCTTATTCTGCGACTCATACTGCTTTATTTCATCCTCCATCCTATTCAAAAATTCAGTTCGCTTATCGGGATCCTTTTCATTTTTCAAAAACTCTATCTGATGTTTCAGATCATGATACTTATAGTTTATAAGCTCTATGCTCTCTCTGGACTGTTTATACTGCGTATACTGATTCTGGAGTACATTCTGAACCGACTCCAGTTCTCTTTTTACTCTTATCTCACAGCACTGAATCAAATGAGCATACAATATTGCAATACCACCAAGATCAACTATTGTTCTTATATTTCCTATTTCAAATGAATAACTACCGGAAAATGGCGTATTGTTTGTTATGTAACTCATATTGCTGACCGCAAATACTGCTACCACGATAAGCAGTGCTGATATGTATTCTTTATGACTTATTCTCATTCCCCCATCTTTGGGCAGATGTTTGTGCATCATAAACGATAAAACAACCGATATAGCACCATACGCAAATATCATTATAAATGCTCTTACATAAACACTCGGTGGGTTTCCCTGCCAGTAAAAAACAACAATCTGCCATTCCAGAGAAGCCATAAACTCTGCAACTACAAAAGCTATCATTCCAAAATACGATGCATCCATAAGCCCTATATCACAACAGCAGAATATAAAACCTATCATAATAAGAACAGCTGCTATCATACACGGTACCCAGAAGTAAATACTCAGATCATTTGTCTTTGCCAGAAACATTGTCTGTCCACATAAAAATACTGCCATAATCGGTATATTTTTCCACCAGCTAAATCTCTTTTTAAATGGCAGAATAAACATCATACACGCTACCCACTCTGCCATTGCCGTATACATTCGAGGTATATCCGGTAATACGCTATTGTCCATCATTTTATCACCTCGCCCCAGTACTTAGTCAGAGCCTCCATAAATTCTTTCTTGCGAGCCCTGCTTAAAATAAGCTTTTCGTCTTTTACAATTGCACAGCCATCCGAGATACCATCCACATGCTGCAGATTGATAAGATAGCCTTTGTTGCCCCTGCAGAAATTCATTCCGAGAAGCTTGCTCTCCATCTCTTTCATCGTGCCGCTTGTCTCATAATCGCCAAGTATCGTATGAAGTATCAGCGTATGTCCCTGACTTTCTATGTAGTAGATATTGGCAATATTAAGCCGCACGATACCGCCCTTCATATTGACCATTATCATCTTGCTCTCACGCTTTCGCATACGCCCTATAGCACGGTTTAGTCTTTGTGATAACGCAAAATAGGATACGGGTTTTAACACATAATCAAGTGCATCCACCGCATATCCTCTTATCGCATACTGAGTCATATTGGTTATAAAAATAATGACTACCTCCGTATCTATTTTTCTTATTTCCTCTGCCGCCGACATACCATCCATGAATTTCATCTCAATATCCATAAGTATGATATCATACTGCGACTGGTATTTTTCCACAATCTGGTCACCATCCGAATAGATAGTGACCTCGATTACTTCGCCGTTCTCCTTCTCATATTTTCTTAAATATTCGTGGAGCTGCTTGGCATAGAGCTGTTCATCCTCCACAATTGCAATTTTTATCATAGGCTGACTCCAACTTGTTATAATTTAATTTCTTTTGACCGCGGCTTTTATAAGATGTCCGGTACCCTTTATCCTGTGGCCGTTTGCCATCTCTGTAAGCGCCTCTGCCATATCCATAGTGACAAATCCGCCCGTCATCTTCGCATAGCCTCGAATTGGCATATTGTAATTAAACAGCAGATTAAGACTTGGCACACCGCGTTTTTTGCTTACAGAAATGGCATGCTTTAATCCGAAGCATATCAGTTTTCCAAGTATGCCCTTTCCGTAATATAACTGACAGACTGCATCATTCATATGAATCTGACCGTTCCAGCCATTCTGTGGCAGGCTGCGCCCATATATTTTCTCAAACTCATCATCAGATATTTTTCTTATATTGCCCGAAAAATAATCCAGTGTACTCTCGGCGCTGTATCGTCCATCTGACACGGTACCATCTACCACAAGCTGTTCCTCAAAAACGATATGCTCTGCATCTCGTCCAATCATTATATCATAGGAGCCGGTTTCTATCTCCCAGGTATTTGTTCTGGTGTCAAAAAATCTAAATGTCTTGTCATCAAACGGTATCGTTACAAATTTCTTTTCCCCCGGCTCAAGGGTTACTCTTTTAAAGCCTTTTAACTCGCGGACAGGTCTGTATACCGTATCCGACTTTCTGCCTATGTACAACTGAGCAACCTCCGTTCCTTTTACATCACCCGTATTGGTAATAGCAAAAAGTACTCCGTCCTCGTTAACACTAAAACAACTGTACTCAAAGCTTGTATAGCTTAAACCGAAGCCGAACGGAAATCTCGTCTTTTTCCCCACAGTTGTGTAATAACGATAACCAACATATGGTCCCTCTCTAAACTCACTGTTGCGCTCGGCTCCCGGATAATAGTTATATGCCGGTGTATCCTTGTAATACTGTGGATATGTCTCGTTTAATCTGCCGGACGGACAATACTGACCGTTTAATACACTAAGCATTGCCGATGCCCCTGCCTGTCCACCTAAGTAGCCGTGCACGATTGCCTTTACATAAGAATACCACGGCATCTCCACAGGCGAACCTGCTGACAGCACAACGATAACATTCTGATTTACTGTTGTAATTTCATTTATCAGGTTATTCTGTGCATCTGGCATTCTCATATGCTCACGGTCTAAGCCCTCCGACTCGCTTGCCTCGTCGAGTCCTGCAAAAAGCAGTACTATATCCGCTTTTCTTGCCAGCTCTACCGCTGCCTTCTGCTTTTTGGCATCAGGCTTTTTGTTTCGCACATACCCCTGTTCATAACCTATTATATCAAAATCACTATTAGCAATTACATCTAAAAATGACTCCGGATTTTTGGCAGGATTTACCAAAGACGAACCAGCTCCCTGATATCTTGGGTTCTGGGCAAAATCTCCGATTACTGCTATTTTTGCTTTTGATGAAAGCGGCAGTATATCATCATCATTTTTAAGAAGCACAATACTCTCCTGCGCCGCTCTTTGTGTAAGCTCGTTGTGTGCTTCCACATCAAAATTCTGATATATGGCTTCGTTTCGGTTGTGCATCAGGCAGCAGGCAGCGTGGTAACGGGCGGTCACCTCGGCGGTTTTATAGTCGAACTTGAATCCCCAGATATCATTGACCAGATCCGCACCGGCCTGAAGAGCGGCCTCTGCGACATTTCCTTTGTAAGTGTCGATGGAAACTGGAACATCAAAATGTGATTTGACCGCCTCGATGACCGGCGTTACTCTTGCGATTTCTTCCTCGTCAGAGATCACGGTATGTCCCGGACGGGTGGATTCACCGCCGATATCGATAATGTCAGCGCCGTCCCGGATCATCTGCTCGGCGTGAGCGAGAGCAGCATCCATATGATTGAATTTTCCACCGTCGGAAAAAGAGTCGGGAGTCACGTTCAGGATTCCCATAATATAAGTTTCATTCTTTGTATCAAATTCACGATTACCAATTCTCATACATGTTTTCTCCTCTTGAAGTTTACATAAGTTCAAAATTAATAACAAATCGTCAGATTCATCTTCTCCTCTGGCCAGTTGCATGCATTTCTTGCAGGACAGTACAAACAGTTTCGTGACTGTTTGTCCGCACGGTAGAGATAGCGGGAAAA
>OGPA01003317.1_pt1 | contig 10230 bp, 8 predicted proteins | sample 1552841 | NCBI WGS metagenome assembly OGPA01 (sample SAMEA2579916, study PRJEB22360) | human gut metagenome | reverse complement strand
TTGCAAATGAACTGGAATATCAGTTCAGAAGCCGTGGCGGTTCAGGATTCTGCTTCGAGACGATCGTAGCATCTGGTCCGGATAACGGAGCAAACTGTCATGCGACGGCATCCGACAGAAAAATCCAGCTTGGTGATTTTGTGACGATTGATTTCGGAACTTATTATCACGGATACTGCTCGGACATTACCCGTACTGTTGCAGTAGGAAAAGCCAAGAATCCGGAGCTTTACAAGATGTTTGACGTAGTCAGAAAAGCAAAGGATGCCGGACAGAACAGCCTGAAACCGGGAATGGTTATGGGCGAGCTCAGAGATATCATCGTGAATGTAGTGGAAGATGCAGGCTATCATATTCCACATGGTCCGGGACACAACTTCGGACTGGATATTCATGAACAGCCGTATATCTGCACCGGCAGTAAAGTGGTCCTTCAGCCGGGAATGGTTCATACGATCGAACCTGGAATTTACATTCCGGGAATCGGTGGTGTCCGTCAGGAAGATGATTTCCTGATCACAGAAGATGGATACCGCAGAATTACAAATATTACAGATGCGCTGATCACACTGTAATAAAAATGTTGTCATCCTAAAAAAGTATAAAGAATAGAGGAAATCCTTATCTGGTGATTTGCCGGATAAGGATTTTCTTTTTTTAAATCTGCGCTGTAATCTTTGGACGCAGACCTGGGAGTCGCAAAATTTTAATATTGATTGTCAAACGATGTTGTGAATAAAATGAAAAGTGCAAGTGTATCTGTATAAAGTTTTGGACGTAAAACGGATTAAAAATTGCAAAATATTTAATAGATTCTGTGGAAAACGGTTGCGCCGGCTTGAAAAAACAAGTATAATACACTTCAAGACGGTTGCGCTTTAAAATGTTAAAGAATGAATGCAACGGGAGAGAGGCAGCATGAAAGGGCTGCGTGTATTTGAAAAATAAAGGAATTAAAGAGGGATCAAGGGATGATTATCAGTACGAAATATCTGATTACAGGAGATGGAAAGACCGTTCTTACGGATAAGGCGGTCTATGTCGGAGAGGACGGCAAGATCGGAAAAATTGCACCGAAAGAAGAGTTGCTGAAAGAATTTCCACAGGAGGAAGTTAAGGAGTATGGTGATGCGACACTTCTTCCGGGACTTATGGATATGCATGCGCATCTTGCATACGGCTATTCCCAGCCGGATAGCTTTAATTATGGATCACAGCTGATCATGTTATATGCGCTGCAGCATGCGCAGGCTGCATTTGAAAGAGGAATCACCACGGTGCGGGATATGTCTTCTGCACATGGTGTATGCAAGAATCTGAAACTGGCAGAAAAGAAGGGATTTATCGTGATCCCGAGAATCGTGCATACAGACACCGGAATCTGCATGACAGGCGGACATGCCTGGGAAGAGGTAGAGGAAATGGACGGTCCGTGGGCAATCCGTAAAGAGATCCGTAAGCAGGTGCGTGACGGTGCGGAATGGGTGAAGATCCTGACCACCAACCGGGAATCGTATCCGGAGTTTACCCAGGAAGAACTGGATGCGGCGGTGGATGAGTGCCACAGAAGAGGAATCAAGTGTGGTGTGCATGCCGGGACCAATCCGGGGATTCAGATGTGCATTGATGCCGGATTTGACACGATCGAACATGGAACCTTTATGACGCTGGATCATGCAAAGCAGATGGCAGAAAAAGGTATTGCCTGGACACCGACAATCATGGCATATACTTATCTCTATAAACTGTGCAAGGAAAATATCGAGAAGAATGGCGATGCACCGGTCAGCGATCCGGTCATGCAAAAAGAGATGGCAAATTATGAATTCTTTGAACCGGCATACAAAGCGTACCGGGATCATTTTAAAGAATTTTATGATACGGGTGTGACGGTTCTTGCCGGCACCGATATGGTGATGTATCATTCTCCGCTCCTGCCGCTTCCGAGAGAACTGCAATATATGGTGGAATACGGAATTACGCCGGTGCAGGCAGTACAGGTGGCAACCTCCAACCCGGCAAAGGTACTGGGTGTGGAAAAAGAACGCGGACTTGTTGCGGAAGGACTGGATGCAGATCTTCTGGTAGTTGGCGGTGACTTAAGCCGGGATATCACCAGATTAAAAGATGTAAAATTTGTTACACTTGGCGGAAAGAGAGTCTTTGAAGACGGCATCCGTTATGTTGGAACAGGGAATATGTTTATGTAAGAAAAGGCTTCTGCGTTGCAGAGGCTTTTTTACACGTGAAAATTACTTGTCGAAAATTTAACAAAATAAGAGAAAACTTATCAAAAACAGTTGCGTATTGCATAAAAAGCAAGTATAATATACACGGCAGAAAATTTGATTTAATTATTAAATTTATAAAAATGGAGGGCTAGATTTATGAGCAACACAACATCATCAAACCCGGCGAGCTTAAGAATTGCCAATTTGCTCGATGAGGGAAGCTTTGTTGAAATCGGTGGACAGGTAACTGCAAGAGCAACAGATTTCAACATGCAGGAGAAAAAAGCTCCGACAGATGGCGTCATCACAGGTTACGGTGTGATCGATGGAAACCTGGTATATGTATACAGCCAGGATGCATCTGTACTGAACGGAACAGTTGGTGAGATGCATGCCAAAAAGATCGCCAAAATTTATGATCTCGCTCTGAAAGTTGGAGCACCGGTTATCGGTCTTGTAGACTGTGCGGGACTTCGTCTTCAGGAGGCTACCGATGCACTTGAGGCATTTGGTGAGATCTATCTGAAACAGACACTGGCATCCGGTGTTATTCCACAGATCACTGCTGTTTTCGGAACATGCGGCGGTGGAATGGCAGTTGTACCGGCTCTTACAGACTTTACATTTGTAGAGGAGAAGAAGGGCAGACTGTTTGTAAACACTCCAAATGCACTGGAAGGAAACAGAGTGGAAAAATGCGATTCAGCTTCCGCACAGTTCCAGAGTGAGGAGACAGGACTTGTTGATGGTATCGGAACAGAAGAGGAGATCCTTGGACAGATCCGCACACTGGTCAGCATGCTTCCTGAGAATAATGAAGACAATGACAGTTTTAAAGAATGCACAGACGACCTGAACAGAGTATGTGATGATATCGCAGGCTGCACAGGCGACACAGCAATCGCTCTTTCAAGAATCGCTGATAATGGTGAATTCTTTGAGACAAAGGCAGCTTACGGACAGGATATCGTAACAGGTTTTCTCCGCCTGAACGGAGCTACTGTTGGTGCAGTTGCAAACAGAAGTGAGTCTTATGACGCTGATGGTAATAAGACAGAGGTTTCTGATGGAACTCTTTCTTCCAGAGGCGCAAGAAAAGCAGCAGAGTTCGTAAAATTCTGTGACGCTTTCGAGATTCCGGTACTTACTCTTACCAACGTAACCGGATTTAAAGCCACTCTCTGCAACGAGAAGATGATGGCTAAATCCGTAGGTGAGATGGTACATGCTTTTGCATCTGCAACGGTGCCGAAGGTAAATGTTGTGATCGGTAAAGCATATGGAACTGCATACGTTGCCATGAACAGCAAATCTGTGGGAGCAGATATGGTTTATGCATGGGATAGCGCAGAGATCGGTATGATGGATGCTTCTCTTGCAGCCAAGATCATGTATGAGGGAGCTGACGCTACTACACTGAACGAGAAAGCAGCAGAGTATAAGGAGCTCCAGAACGGTATCGCATCTGCAGCAGCAAGAGGGTATGTGGATACTGTGATCAAAGCAGAAGATACAAGAAAATATGTAATCGGCGCTTTTGAGATGCTGTTCACAAAAAGGGAAGACCGTCCATCCAAAAAGCATGGAACAGTCTAAGTGAGGTGAGCGTATGAGACAGTTTTATAAAAAGATCTCTTCTGTCTGCATGGCACTTCTTTGCGTGGCCGCACTTCTGATCGGATGCACAGCTACTGCATGGGCTGCTGATGAGATTGATGATTCTGTAAAGAGTCAGCTTGTCACAACAACCAAGGGCCTGACGGATGCGATCATCGCAATGTCCGAGGATGATATCCAGGGATATCTGGAATCAGAGGATGCTTTCACACAGAGTGCTGCAAGTGCATGGGATGGCTCCAGAGAAGAGCTTGGTGAGAAAAAAGGTGATATCGAGGAGAAAGATATCACAGTGGAGTATTCCGATGATCAGTATACCGTTGTTGTTCCGGTATCCTTCGAGAAAAACAAAGCGAATTTCACTTATGTATTTGATAAATCAGGAACACCGACTTCTCTTACTGTTGATGTGAATTATACACTGGCACAGAATATGGAGAAGGCAGCCCTGAACACACTGATGGGTCTTGGTACCGTATTTGTGATCCTGGCATTCCTGATCTTTGTGATCTCTCTTTTCAAATATATTCCTGGCCTTGTGGAAGGAAAGAAAAAAGAGAGCGCACCGGCACCGGCAGCCGCAGCACCGGCACCAGCCGCTGCAGCACCAGTTGCTGAGCCAGTCGTAGAGGATGTTACAGATGATGGTGAGCTTGTTGCCGTGATTGCAGCAGCGATTGCTGCTTCTGAAGGAAAGACAAGCACAGACGGATTTGTAGTCCGCTCCATCCGTAAGATCAACCGCAGAAAAAGATAATCATTATTTAGGAGGATTTTAAAATGAAGAGTTATACAATTACTGTTAACGGAACAGCATATGAAGTTACTGTAGAAGAGAACGGAAACGCAGCAGCTCCAGTTGCAGCAGCACCAAAAGCAGCAGCTCCGGCTCCTAAGGCAGCTCCGGCAGCAGCTCCTAAGGCAGCAGCTCCGGCAGCAGGCGCAGGTTCTGTTAAAGTTTCCGCAGCCGTTCCTGGAAAAGTTGTAAAAATCGTTGCATCTGTTGGACAGAGCGTAAAAGCCGGTGACAGCGTAGTGATCGTTGAGTCCATGAAGATGGAGATCCCGGTTGTTGCTCCTCAGGACGGAACGATCGCCAGCATCGATGTTGCAGAGGGTGCTGCCGTTGAAAATGGAGATACTCTTGCAACAATGAACTAAACAGGAGGTAGACAAATGTCTTATGTAACAAATACCCTGTCAAACCTGATCCATCAGACAGCATTTTTCAACCTTACCTGGGGAAACTACCTGATGATCGCAGTGGCATGTGTGTTCTTATATCTTGCCATTAAACATGGTTTTGAGCCGCTGCTGTTGGTTCCGATCGCTTTTGGTATGCTTCTGGTAAATATTTATCCGGACATTATGCTGAGCATTGAGGATTCATCCAATGGCGTTGGCGGACTTCTTCATTATTTTTACTTAATGGATGAGTGGAGTATTCTTCCTTCACTGATCTTCCTGGGTGTCGGTGCGATGACAGACTTCGGTCCGCTGATCGCAAACCCGATCAGCTTCCTGATGGGAGCAGCTGCACAGCTTGGTATTTACCTTGCATACTTCCTTGCAATTTTCCTTGGATTCAACGGAAAAGCAGCAGCAGCGATCTCTATCATCGGTGGTGCTGATGGCCCGACTTCCATTTTCCTTGCAGGTAAGCTTGGACAGTCTTCTCTTATGGGACCGATCGCAGTGGCAGCATATTCCTATATGTCCCTGGTACCGATCATCCAGCCTCCGATCATGAAGGCATTCACAACAGAGAAAGAGCGTAAGATCAAAATGGCGCAGCTCCGTCCTGTTACAAAACTTGAGAAGATCCTTTTCCCGATCGTTATCACAATCGTTGTTTGCCTGATCCTTCCGACAACAGCTCCCCTTGTTGGTATGCTGATGCTCGGAAACCTGTTCCGTGAGTCCGGAGTTGTTAAACAGCTTTCTGAAACAGCTTCCAACGCTCTTATGTACATCGTAGTAATCCTTCTCGGAACATCTGTAGGTGCTTCCACAAGTGCTGAGGCGTTCCTGAACGTAGATACACTGAAGATCGTAGTTCTTGGTCTTGTTGCCTTTGCCTGCGGTACTTTTGGTGGTGTTATGCTTGGTAAGCTTCTCTGCAAGGTTACTCACGGAAAGATCAATCCTCTGATCGGATCAGCCGGTGTTTCTGCCGTTCCTATGGCAGCCCGTGTATCCCAGAAGGTTGGTGCTGAGGCAGATCCTACAAACTTCCTGCTGATGCATGCGATGGGACCGAACGTTGCTGGTGTTATCGGTACAGCGGTTGCTGCCGGTACATTCATGGCGATCTTTGGTGTCTAACCCATTGTCTTATAAAAATTTGTAAGGAGAATAATTATGGCAGAAATAGAGAAAAAACCTGTGAAAGTTGTGGAAACGATCCTGCGTGACGCTCATCAGTCCCTGATTGCTACACGTATGAGCACAGAGCAGATGCTTCCGATCATTGAGAAGCTTGACAAAGTCGGCTACTATGCAGTAGAGTGCTGGGGCGGTGCTACTTTCGATGCTTCCTTACGTTTCCTGAAAGAGGATCCGTGGGAAAGACTTCGTAAACTTCGTGACGGTTTCAAAAACACAAAGCTTCAGATGCTGTTCCGTGGACAGAACATCCTTGGATATCGTCCATATGCAGATGATGTAGTAGAGTATTTTGTACAGAAATCCGCAGCTAACGGTATCGATATCATCCGTATCTTTGACTGTATGAATGACCTTCGTAACCTTCAGACAGCTGTAAAAGCAGCAAACAAGGAAAAAGCACATGCACAGGTTGCAATGGCTTACACACTTGGAGATGCTTACACACTTGATTACTGGACAGATCTTGCAAAACGTATCGAGGATATGGGTGCAGATTCCATCTGTATCAAAGATATGGCAGGACTTCTTGTTCCGTACAAAGCTACAGAGCTTGTTCAGGCTCTCAAAGAGACTGTTAAGATCCCGATCGATCTTCATTCTCACTATACATCCGGTGTTGCTTCCATGACATACATGAAAGCAGTAGAGGCTGGCGTTGATATCATCGACACAGCTATGTCTCCATTTGCTCTTGGAACATCCCAGCCGGCAACAGAGGTTATGGTTGAGACCTTCAAGGGAACACCATATGATACAGGATTTGATCAGCAGCTTCTCGCTGAGATCGCTGACTACTTCCGTCCGATGCGTGATGAGGCTCTTGATACAGGTCTTCTCAATCCGAAGAACCTTGGTGTAAACATCAAGACTCTTCTGTATCAGGTACCAGGCGGAATGCTTTCCAACCTGACATCACAGCTGAAAGAGCAGCATGCCGAGGATAAATTCTACGAAGTACTTGAGGAAGTTCCGCGTGTACGTAAAGACCTTGGTGAGCCACCGCTTGTTACACCGTCCTCCCAGATCGTTGGTACACAGGCTGTATTTAACGTGATCATGGGCGAGCGTTACAAGGTTGTCACAAAAGAGACAAAAGACGTGTTAAGTGGTAAGTATGGCGCAACAGCCAGACCGTTCAATCCGGAAGTACAGAAAAAATGTATCGGAGATATTGAACCGATCACATGCCGTCCGGCAGATCTTCTGGAGGATGAGCTTGATAAGCTTGAGAGCGAGATGGCACAGTACAAGGAGCAGGATGAGGATGTTCTCACATATGCACTGTTCCCGCAGGTTGCCATGGACTTCTTTAAATATCGCCAGGCTCAGAAGACAAAAGTTGATGAGACTGTAGCAGATACCAAGAACGGCGCATACCCGGTATAAAGCACACATAGAAATGCAGATGCATTTCAAAACAGGAAAAGGAGCTTGCTGTATGCAGGCTCCTTTGTGCATAAAAAAGATAAAAAAGGCAGGATAACAGGTAATGTCCAAAGTTGCGATCATAGGCGGCGGTGCCGCCGGAATGCTCTGCGGTGTATATGCTGCGCGCAGAGGACACCAGGTTCACATACTGGAAAAAAATGAGAAACTAGGAAAAAAGCTTTTCATCACCGGAAAGGGACGATGCAACGTCACCAATGATTCCGATACCGAAGAACTTTTTCCGGCAGTGATGTCAAACCGCAAATTTCTTTACAGTGCTTTCTACACCTATGGAAGCAGAGATGTGATGGAATTTTTTGAGGAGGCAGGAGTGCCGCTGAAAACAGAGCGTGGAAACCGGGTTTTTCCGGTATCGGATCATTCATCAGATATTATCCGTGCGCTTGAGCGGGAACTGAAAAAAGCCGGAGCGCAGATCCATCTTCATACAGAGGTAAAGGAAGTTTGTACACAGGATGAAAAAGTTACCGGTGTATTACTTTCGGACGGTACCTTTTTTGAAGCGGATACTGTGGTAGTTGCCACAGGAGGGCTTTCCTACCCGTCCACAGGTTCCACAGGAGATGGATATCGTTTTGCTGCTGAGACGGGACATAAAGTTGTTTCCCAGTCACCATCACTGGTACCTCTGGTGGCAAAAGAAGATTATGTTTCCAAACTTCAGGGCCTTTCCCTTCGGAATGTGGAGCTTACAGTAAAATCCGGCAAAAAAGTTCTCTATAAAGATTTCGGCGAGATGATGTTTACTCATTTCGGAGTGACAGGACCGCTGATCCTTTCCGCCAGCGCCCAGATCGGCAAAAAGCTGGAAAAGGAGCCTTTGGAGGCTTTCCTGGATCTGAAGCCGGCGCTTGATGCAGAACAGCTTGATGCCCGGATCCTGCGTGAATTTGATGCAAATCATAACAAGCAGTTTAAAAATGTGATCGGTGTTCTTTTTCCGTCTTCTCTGACTCCGATCATGATCGAAATTGGCGGTATCCCCGGGGAAAAACCGGTACATGAGATCTCCAGGGAAGAGCGTCAGGCTTTTGGCCGTCTGATCAAGGCTTTTCCGTTTACGATCACGGGAATGGGAGAGTTTAAGGAAGCGATCATCACAAGAGGCGGTGTGTCAGTAAAAGAGATACAGCCATCCACAATGGAATCCAAAAAAATAAAAAATCTGTATTTTACAGGTGAAGTACTGGATCTGGATGCAGTGACCGGTGGCTATAATCTTCAGATCGCATGGTCTACAGCGTATGCGGCAGCTCAGGCGATCGAATAACAGAAAAGAGGAAGGAGCAACGATTATGGGTATTAATATTGCAATTGACGGACCGGCAGGTGCAGGAAAAAGCACAATTGCAAAAAAAGTGGCAAAGGAGCTGTCCTTTATTTATGTAGATACAGGGGCAATGTATCGTGCCATGGCACTTTATCTTCTGGAAAAAGGGATCAGCGGTGACGAAAAAATCTCTGAAGCCTGTCACGATGCGGATATCTCTATCCGTTATGAGAACGGTGAGCAGCAGGTGATCCTTAACGGAAAGAATGTAACTGCGTTCCTCCGTAAGGAAGAGGTAGGAAATATGGCATCTGTAAGCTCTGCAAATCCGGAGGTGCGTGCACATCTTCTGAAGCTGCAGCGCAATCTTGCAGCCGAAAATAATGTAGTTATGGACGGAAGAGATATCGGAACCACCATTCTTCCCAATGCGGAAGTGAAGATCTTTCTGACTGCAAGTGCAAAGACCCGTGCCAGCAGACGATACCTGGAGCTTACAGAGAAGGGTGAAGCCTGCGATATGGATGAGATTCTGAAAGATATCGTTGACAGAGATGAGAGAGATATGAACCGCGCGGTTTCTCCGCTTAAAAAAGCAGAGGATGCTGTTCTTGTTGATTCATCTGAGATGGGAATTGACGAAGTGGTTGAGAGTATCCTTTCCGTATACAGAAAAAGGGTGAATGGATGAATGTAAAAGTTGCAGAAACTGCCGGCTTCTGTTTCGGCGTACAAAGAGCAGTTGACCGTGTTTATGAGCTGATCGGTTCCGATGCAGCACCGATTTATACACTGGGCCCGATCATCCATAATGAGGAGGTTGTCTCAGATCTCGAAAAAAAAGGTGTGGCTGTGATCTGTGAGAAGGATCTTGGCAGCCTGAAGGGCGGCACTGTTGTGATCCGTTCCCATGGAGTAGGTCGCAGGGTTTATAACACGATCAAAAAATATGGTCTCGGATATGTAGATGTTACCTGTCCTTTTGTGCTGAAGATCCACAAGATCGTTGAGAGAGAAAGCTCCAGAGGTGCCCATATTGTGATCATCGGTGATCCGGGTCATCCGGAAGTACAGGGGATCTGCGGATGGTGTCAGGGACCATATACAGTGATCAGAAATGCTGAGGATGCTGAGAAATTCAATATTTCTCCGGAAAAAGAAGTATGTGTAGTGTCCCAGACGACATTTAATTACAACAAATTTCAAGAATTAGTTGAAATTCTCCGCAAAAAGAGTTATGATAATAATGTTTTAAATATTCTAAATATTTTAAAC
>OGPA01003316.1_pt1 | contig 10231 bp, 8 predicted proteins | sample 1552841 | NCBI WGS metagenome assembly OGPA01 (sample SAMEA2579916, study PRJEB22360) | human gut metagenome | reverse complement strand
AATGTGCGTAACCTCCTTATAGATTTACAAACATTCACCACATAATAAACCATCATCCCCAAAGCTCCTAAAAATACAGAAGCATATACCCACCACATGCTAAATCCAACAGCCGGAGACACCGTTTTACGTTCAATATGTGTCATCATTAAATTAAATGTTAATGGCATAAATAATCCACATATTATAGTAGAAATAATCAAACTAAACAAATGAAGTGCTTCTTTTGACTTTTCCGTCTTACACAGATTCAAGAAGAAATCGACTTTTAGCATATTGTCATCACGCACAACCAGTATTACTCCAAGCCATACAAATACAATAAATAGAATTGTTGGCAATTCCTCATAGCCGTGCATATTAATATTAAATACCCAACGACTGAAGATTGTCAGATTAACCATAATCATCATCACAATCAACAAAATGCCCGCTAAATTTCCAACCACAAATTCAACTATATGATCTAATTTTTTTAAAAATTTCACCACGTTCCTCCTCTCTTTAACGGTAACAAAAAAAGCAGGGGATACTACAAACATAGATATCAATCCACTTGCAGCATCCCCCATACCATTAATAATTAAACAGCTCAGATACCTGATTGTATAATTCTTCTCCAATCAGTTCTCTCCACTTATCCGACAGAGAAGCCGCATACTCTTTCCATTGATTCAATTCCTCATCTGTTGGCTGATAATATGTAATTCCTTTTTCATCAAAGAATTTTTCTGCGTCTGCTTTCATATCTTTATAAGATTCATATTCAGCCTCTGAACACGCCCAGGCAGCATCCACAAATATCTTTTGATCCTCTTCGCTATACTGATTAAACTTATCTAAATTCATCATCAAACTATACGAAGTCCACTGAGCTCCAACATATGAATAAAATGGTGCTACTTCATAATAATTTTCAATAATATATGAAGGTATCTGCTGATCCGTAGCCGTAATCAAACCATTCTGCAGCGATGTATATAACTCTCCGTATGGCATAATTGCGATATTTCCCAAACCGCCATAAAATTCGTTAACAATAGCATCTTCATATGTTCGAAACGTTTCATTCGCCAGATCCTTCGGCACTTTAATCAATTTATCTGTCGAAAAGATGTGGCGCTGTAAGCCACTGTTTTGTGCCAAAATTTTCTTCATAAAGCTTTGTATTAATAGCAGATCCTTCTGCATTCGGATTAGCAAGCTTTTCCCTCACTGTGTCTAAATCAGGTAATAAAAATGGAATTCTTTGCCATGCAAATCTCTTATCTACATTAGACATTCCGGCACCAAAGTTAAAATCCGTCTCCCCATCCTGAATCATCTGAAAGGATTCCGCATCGCTGGCATAACTGGAATACCAATAAATATCTACTACATAACGGCCATTACTATTTTTCTCTACCTCTTCTTTAAATTTCAGTAGTCCATCAGCCCAGGGATTATAATCCGGGGCAACCTCTGGATCTAACGCTGATGTTGTCAAAACAAGATGAGTTGCATCTGAATCTGCTTTCGTAGTTTCTTCCGCTTTATCGCTCTGCAGTGCAACTGTATTATTACCTCCACATCCAACTATAGTTAATGCCATCATTGCTGCCATTGTCGTTGCAATTAATTTTTTCATTGTACTCCTCCTTTTTCAACATCCACCATATTCCTTTTCTGCTCGTTCCTGGCTGATCAAGCCATCTTTCACATCACACTTTAATGCTTTTTTATCTCTCTCAAGCGGATTACCCCAACCTCCGCCGCCACTTGTCTGAATATAGAGTCTATCTTTCTTATAAAAACGCACCCTTGCTTTCGAAGGCAAATGTTCTTCCGTTCCATCAGCTCTATTTACTGTAAAACGAGCTCCTAATGCTGCTTTTCCACCATTCAATCCCCACGGTGCCGTATTAACACGATCAGAGGCAATAAAGCAGTCCACCTCATCTGTCTGGAATTCCAGGACTCGCTCAATTCCAAATCCACCCCTGTGCTTACCAGGTCCTTCAGAATTTGGAGCTAAACCATATCGTATTACCTTAACCGGCATGATTCTTTCAAGAACTTCTACTGGTGTATTTCTGGTATTAGTCATATGCGTATTAACTCCACTGGTTCCATCTTGATCGCACATTCCACCATATCCTCCTCCAACAGTTTCACCATTAGCAAAGAACGAATGTGTTTCTGGATTATAACCACCCAGCTGAATTCCATTCATAGATCCACAAGCAGCCGCACATACTTTTTCTGGAACCACTTGAGCCAGTGCGCCAAGCAGTACATCTACCAAACGCTGACACGTAATAGAATTTCCAGAACCGGTAGCTGCTGGATATACCGCATTTACCAAGGAGCCTTCCGGTGTTATAACCTCAAAGCGGCGATATGTTCCAGAATTCGGTGGAATCGTGGGATCCGTCACTGCTCGAATAACATAATAAATGCAAGCCAAAGCCATCGGACGAACACAATTCAAAGGTCCTCTTACCTGAGGGCATGTTCCCGTAAAATCAATTTTAATATGTGGACCTCCTGTAGTAATTGTTACCTTGATTTTTAATGGATCTGTTGTAGTAATTCCATCTCCCTCTAAGAAATCCTCAAATTCAAATGTCCCTTTCGGAAGTTTTTCTAACTCTGCTCCCATTCGCCGGTCACAGTAGTTCTCTAACTCTGCAATTGCCTCAAGAACTACTTCTACGCCCATCTCATCACATAATTCCTCAAACCGCTTTTCTCCTACATTATTTGCTGCAATCTGAGCCATCAAATCTCCGCTACTTTCGTATTTTGTTCGGATATTAGAGCGAAACATAGCAAAAATCTCAGGATCTACTTTTCCTTCTTTTTTTATCTTTACTGGTGGGAAGCAAATCCCTTCATGGAAAATTTCCGTTGCATCTGGTGTTAACGAACCCGGAACCTTTCCTCCCACATCTACATGATGCGCCAGATTTCCTACAAAAGCTACTAGCTCTCCTTTAAAAAAGATCGGAGAAAAGATAATAATATCTGGCAAATGAGTTCCACCAATGAATGGATCATTGTGCATGATAGCATCTCCAGGTTTCAGTTCTTTTTTGTTAATATGCTTTAAAGCTCCCTTTACTCCCCAAGGCAACACTCCTGAATGAACAGGTATATGCTCTGCCTGTGCAATCGTCTCTCCATTTACATCAAATAACGCACACGAACAATCTCTTCTATCTTTAATATTTGTGGAATAGGCTGTCCGAATTAATGCTGCTCCCATCTCTTCTGTAATTGCAAAAAAGCGATTTCGCATAACTTCCAATGTGATTGCATCCATCTTTTCATTCCTCCTTTTAGTTCTCTTCTAATGCTTCCATCTTCCCAGTCTCATGATTTGCAATCTTCACAACCAAATTCATTCTCTCATCTACTGTCACCTTATCGCCAGGCCCTACTACGGACGTAGCTCCTGTTTCCTCTATGATTGCCGGACCGATAAAGCTGTTACCTGCTTTTAAAGCATCTCGCTTATATACGGCTGTATCCAGCCACTCTCCCATAAAATAAGCTTTTCGAATTTCTTCTGGTTTTGGAAGTTCCTTGCTAATTTCTCCTTTTGAATACAAGTTACTTTTGTCCATTTCCCCAACTACAGAAAGACGCAAACTAACCAACTCCATGGGATCATTCTTCTTAAATCCATAAGAACGCTCATGTGCATCACTGAAATCATTCACAAGCTTATCCCAAACCAGCTGATTCACCGGGCTATTGGGTACCGAAATCGTTAATTCGTAGGCCTGACCAAAATAGCGGATATCTATTTTTCTCTCAAAACTTACGCTACTCTCTGATACGCCATCTCGAGCCATTTCTTTTCTTGCTTCAGCCTCTAATTTTTCAAATTTTTCTTCCATATGGTTGAAAGAAACATCTTTTTCATGTTTATGATACGTGCATACTTCATCATATCTAATTGGTGCAACTAATAATCCAAAAGCAGAAAAGTTTCCAGGTGCGATAGGAATAACAACTGTTCCTATATCCAGAGTTCTTGCCAGTTCAACCGCATGAAGTGCTCCCGCTCCTCCATATGGCAGAAGCACAAACTTTCTCGGATCGATTCCTCTTTCTACCGTCATAACTCTAATTGCTCTGACCATGTTGGAATTCGCTACACGAAGAATTCCCTCTGCTACTTCCTCCACTGTCATATTTAATTTTACGGCCAATTTTTCTTCTATCGCTTTCCGTGCAGCCGCCACATCCAGGTGCATTTTTCCACCTAGCAATTTTTCACCCACACGACCTAACACAGCATGAGCATCTGTTACTGTTGGTTCTGTTCCTCCTTTGCTATAACAAACCGGTCCCGGTACTGCTCCTGCACTGCGAGGACCAACCCGAAGCGCTCCACCAGCATCCAGCCATGCTATAGAGCCTCCTCCTGCTCCAATCGTAGTAATATCTATATGTGGGAATTTTACCGGAAATCCCTCAATCACTCCTTCACCTGTGATACCAATAGAACCATTCTGCACAATTCCTACATCAAATGACGTTCCTCCAAGATCTCCAGTAATAATATTATGATAATCCGTAATCTTGGAAAGAAATTCGGCAGCCAAAACACCTCCAGCCGGACCAGATAATAACGTATTCACACTCTTCTGAGCTGCAATCTGATCGGTCATCATACCTCCAGAAGATTGCATAATAGTCAATGGAGAATTAATCCCATTTTCATCTAATCGTCTACGCAACTGGGATACATATTTCTGCATTCTTGGCTGAACATATGCATTCATAACGGTTGTATTCATTCGTTCAAATTCACGAAACTCCGGCAAAATTTCGCTAGATACAGACACTGGAAAATCTGGTGCGATTTCACGAATAACTTCCAACGCTTTTTTCTCATTTTCATCATTCGCATAAGAATGAAGAAAACAGATTGCAATGGATTCCGCTCCCTCTTCCATTAATTCATGAATCGTTTTCTTTAATTCCTCCATATCCAACTGCACCAATACAGTTCCCGTATAATCCATTCTTTCGTCTGCCTCCCGACGAAGATATCGTGGAATTAATGAAGCTGGTTTTCTAGCATGTAAATCATAAAGTTCTGGTCTGCTCTGGCGACCAATATCTAAAACATCTCTAAATCCTTTTGTTGTTATTAATGCTGTTACAGCGCCGTTTCGTTCCAAAAGTGTATTTGTAGCCACTGTCGTTCCATGTGCAACACCCGTCACACAATCTGGTGCTACTCCCAACTCTTCTAAAAGTGCTCTAATTCCGTTCAGAACACCTATACTTTGATCTTCAGGTGTAGAAGGCGTTTTTGCAAAATACACCTTACCATCTTCATTTATTCCGACTACATCGGTAAACGTTCCTCCTACATCTACACCTAATTTCAATTTAGCCATTTTTCATCCTCCTTTATCTCTATCCCTGGTAATAATTTACTTTCGGCATATATTTACTTCCTAGCATCTTATGAAATTCTGGGTATCTTGATTGTTCCGGGTGACGTCCTTTCTTTTCTGTTACATCATTAGCCAGCCATTGTAATGGAATAATGTAAAATAATGGAGTTAAAATTTCATCCATTCCTCCTGGAAGCGAGATAAAACGACCTTTTATTTCAATCTCTTTTTCAAAGCCCTCGTAACCAATAACAGTCACGTGATCCGAATGTTCCTGAGCAAATTGAATCATTCTCTTTATTCGCTCTACTCCAGGTCCCTCGTTTACCAAAAAAATCAAATATGACCACTTTTCAAGACAATGATACGGACCATGCATGTACTCTTCCACATCATATACCTCTACCGGGATTCGCACTCCTTCTAATACCTTAAGAGCCCCTTCTTTAGCTGCAGCTGTTAAAGTACCACCTCCGATAATTGTCACAGATGGAGCAGATTTATACTCCTCCGCAAAATCTTCAATTTCTTCAGATGTACATCTCAAACTTTGCTCCATCCATTTTGGAACTAACGAAATGTCTAATTCCTTACCAGCTAATCCCGCAGCATATAAATACAACATTGCTATAGTCGAAGTAAATCCCTTCGTTTTGGCCCCTACCAGTTCTTCTCCTGTACATGTATCCAAAATTGCCTCAGCACTTTTTCCACCAGGATTATCAGGCTCGGCTGTTACCATAACGGTTCTAGCCCCATACTCTCTTCCTTTTTCCAAACAATGTATCGTCCCAATACTACGTGCCGTCTGTGAAATTCCTAAAATCAGCGTTTTCTCATCTAGTCGATAATGTGGATAGTAATACAAAAAATCAAATGGGGTAAACACCTGGACCTCTGCATTGAACCATTTTGTAAATGCATATTTAGCCGCAATTGCTGTATGAAGTGAGGTTCCAGAACCAATTAAATAGATTTTGTCAAATGGACCTTTTCCCACTATAGAATACACACTATCACACACTTTTTCTGCATTTTGGCAAACTCTTCTAATTGTGTCTGGCTGTTCCAATATACAGCTCTTCATGGTTTGCTTCATTCTATGTATGCCTCCCAACTCTTGTATTTTTCTCTATTTTATTTTTTTACCTGTATGTCCTGCTCTTCGATTTTTTTTGAAGCAAAATTAATTGCTCCTAGAGCTCCTGCTTTTCCTCCCAAGTTTGCCAAACAAATATCCGCCTGAATTGGCGTAAGCCTGCCAACCTCCTCTCGAATCCGCTGAATCACAGATCCCATAGAATCAGAAACTCCACCGCCTATTACAACCTTCTCTGGATTTAAAAGACTAATCGTATTGGCTATCGCAACTGAAAAATCACGAACAAATTTGTCTATTACCGGTATTACTGAGGTATCTCCTCGGCTATATGCTGCAAATAATGCTTCTGCCGAACCAACAATTTGATCCAGTGCCGAGCCAGAACATTTTTTTTCTAAAATTCCCTGTTGTCCTAATTTATTAATTTCTCCTTTTTCCACATCAGAACTATCTAAATAATATCCCAATTCTCCTGCTCTTCCTTGAGCTCCCAATACCAACTGTCCACCACATACTAATGCTCCGCCAATACCTGTTCCCAATGCAATAAACAACATATCGTCCGTCTGTTCGCCTGAACCTATCCAACGTTCACCTAATGCTGCCAGATTCACATCATTTCCGACATACACTGGAAATGAAAAATATTCATTCATTAAACTTTGCAAAGGAAATTGATTCCACGATAATGCTTTGGCACGCACCACTGTTCCATCTGAATCCACCGTTCCCGGGACTCCAATTCCCATGCCAAATATCATTTCTCGTTTAATTCCTGCTGCTTCTAATGACTCCTCTACAATCTGGACTAATTCCTCAAACTGATTTTTGGTTGGTAATTTTTTTTCGTACACAATATTACCCACCAAATCTGTTATCAAAAACAAAAGTTTTGTTCCGCCAATATCTATGCCAATACAATACGCAGATTTTGGATTAAATCCCAGCATAGTAGATGGACGTCCAACCCCTGAGGGAGACATACAATCTCCATACTCAACTAGGAGCTTTTTCTTAATTAATTCATCTACAATCGCACTAACTGTTGTTTTACTCAAATTTAATGCCTTTGATATCTGTGCACGGCTAATCGGCTGTTTCTCCTTGACCATATTTAGAATCAATGTCCGATTAATTTTTCGTATTAATTCTAAATGCCCTAAATTTCCATTCTTCTCCATATTACACCCCTTACTCACTTAATTAGTTCAGTGCACTTACTAATTCTTTTAAAAATTACCTCTCGTATTAAGCAAGAGGATTTATATATAAAATACACTTTTATTATTCTGTTTTCAATAGGATTTTCAACAAAATATCTTTATATTTTCGTAAAAATCACCAAAACGCGTTTCACATAATTTGTTTCTTTAGAAAACTAAATGTCATTTTCAAGATACACGCCCGTATATGCTGAACTCTTTTTGCAATGCAATTGATAATTCATAAAATCAATTATATCTAACAAAAATGCAATTACAAACCAAGGATGACAGTAACTGTCAACCTGTAACGAATCAACAATTTCAAGAATGTTTTTACTAACCTTCTATATGGTTCCACACATACCCATGCAGTAGAACTTTCAACATTTCCTTATCTCGCTCTTCCCAGGCGGCTTGTACATTCTCCATATCGAACATGGGCATTCTTCGTAAATCTGATATGCTGAAATCTCCCAAGAGCAGGCGTGGCAAAGGCAACTGAAAGAAACGATAGCAACAAAAAACAGGTCCGGACGCACGGAGAGTAATCAGTGTATCTGAACCTGGCTTTTCATTGAGATTTCTTATGCTTTTTTTCGTTGACATTTAATACTGTTCAACGTATCATATAATCAAGAAATGGGTTTGTTACCGTACAGCTATTGCTTAAGCGGGGTGCTCGTTTCTTTTTTGTGTTTACCATGTCGTCCTGTCATTATTCAAGAATGCCTCGGTGCTCTTGTAGCAAAAAGCAGACGCACCCTTTCTTACGTCCTCGAACATTTTTCCGCATCGATCGCCAGCACAAACATTAATGCATCCAGTGCATATTCCGGCTCATTTACCTGAATCACATACGTGTCCGTCATATGGAACAGCTCTTTGCTGACACTGGCAACCGAATATCCCCTTTGATCGAGGATATTATAATCCCATTCCATAATCGAACCGTCGATATGCCAGCCATTGTAATCAATATTGTAATGCGGCATCAGGAAAGAGAATTCTTTACTCAAGCATCCGATATAGGTGCCGTTTTTATATATCTCAAATTTTGGCAGAAATGTCAGTACACGCTGAACAACCATTCCAATTTCATTGCCGTCTGCATCATATATCACCAACTTATGGCCCCAGGACAACTGGCCTTTTACCACATATACTGTATTGCCAAACTCATCATAAATATCATAACTGTCAAACCACGAAAATAACCGCTGTTTAAATAAAAGCTTCATAAAATCACCTCAAATATCATAATCCGTTCTCTTTTGTTCTCGCCCGGAAACAAATCCGATGTGTCAATCTCATCATAAAACATTAGCTGTTCCTCCGTCATCAGACAACTGATATATTCCTCCGATGGATAATAAAAAAACAGCAGTATCTCTCTCGGATTTTCGTAATAGGACTCATATATCCTGGCAAGAACAGAGTGCAATATCTCTACCGAAAATGGATTGAAAAAATAACACCGGTCCACTTCTGGAGGAAGCTCATAGTTCTCCGCACTGCTTAAGATAAAGGAAGTACGGTTTCCGGACACTGCCGTCTCCTTATTTTCTGCTGCCCCCTGATAAATACGTTCATCGTATTCGATTCCGATTGTTTTACTCCTTGTCTGATAGGACAAGTAAAAACAGACTCTTCCCTTGCCGGTCCCATAGTCCAATACGGTATTATTCTTCCGGATTAATCCGCTGTTCGCCAACCGTTCCAGGACCACGTATGCCGTCGGTTCGTATGGGTATCGGTATTGATCCGCATGCGAATCGTCTCTGCCGCTTGTTCGGATTTTCAGGAATCTATCCCATTGGGTTTCATTTTGGTTCATGGTATATCTCCCGTATCATTTACTCGATTCTTATATCTACAGAATATAGGAAATTGGCAGCGCTTGTCAACTTGCAGCTTTGGAAAGAAAAAAATTGCAAATATGTAAATCTCCCATCGTCTTATTATGGACAGATCTTGTTGTTAATTCTTGGCAAATCTAATATTTCGTACTATAACTATTCTGTACCGTTTTCTCTGTACTGGGCATCTGCTTCCGTAAAGAGAATGTGCCTTGTCACATTCTCTCGCCGGGCGCGGTCGCTTGCAGCATGATTCACAAGATACGGAACCATTCCTTAGGTTTTATTACGAAAGAAGGCTTTTTATGATTTCCCGTCTACTTACCTTAACTGCCTGGTCCATGACACCGCCCGCAGTCTGGTCTCCCTTTCATTTAGTATTTATGCTGATCGGCATCCCGCTCGCCGCCTTTGCCGCATGGAAATTGCGGACGCGCTCCGAAGCATTCCGTCTGCATCTGCTCTTTGCCTGCGGTATTTTTCTGGCATTTTCCGAGGTCTACAAACAGCTTTTTCTCTATTACATAGAAAACAACCGGCACTATGACTGGTGGTATTTTCCATTCCAGCTGTGCAGCATTCCCATGTATCTGGGGCTTGGGATCCCCTTTGTCCCCTCTAAGCTGAAAAACAGTTTTTACAGCTTTATCCAGGATTTCGGACTTCTTG
>OGPA01003309.1_pt1 | contig 10250 bp, 9 predicted proteins | sample 1552841 | NCBI WGS metagenome assembly OGPA01 (sample SAMEA2579916, study PRJEB22360) | human gut metagenome | reverse complement strand
CAGCCGCTAGTATCATTGCAGCCAATCCCTTAACTGCCTTGCTCATCTTTTTCTTTAACATAAAAACACCCTCTCCTTGAAAAAATTTTTCTGTTCTGTTTTTATTATGAAATTTTAAGATAGCGAAAGAACTCCATGAATAAAAGTTCTGTGGAGTTCTCTCTGCTATATTATTAATTTGTTGTTTCATCTACCTTCACAAGTGAAAAATCACTTAATGTAATGTCAGATGCCGGTGTATCCTTACCGTCTATTTTTCCCATTGAAATCACAAAATCAGCATTACTGTCTGTCTCTTTACTCATTGTAAATTCACAAACAACGTCTTTTTCATTATTTGCTAGCAACTGGATATCAGCTCCGCCATACCCGTCATACGAAGGGCCTTTACTCATTATAACCAGTTTAATTGTTCTTGCTTCTGTTGAAGTCGCTTTAAATGTGACACGATATTTACATCCTTTTTCCAATGTTAGACCACTCTGTTTCAACTGTACATTCCAGTCTGCCGTACCTACATTGGAAATATGGTAAACAATCGCATGATCAGCAATATCTGTTTTAGCCTCTCCAGGCGCTGTAATTCCCCAAATATTCCAATTGTCTGTCTCATTTGAAAAATCTCCATTTTTCAGAAGATTCTTTCCTGCTTCTTCTGGTTTCATCTCCGGTGCAGCAATTTTTTCAAGCACAATATCATCAATACAGATACGGTGCTGTTTCTTGATTTGTTTGCCGCCAACAGCCCCCATTGCAATATTAAAGATGGTATCCGGATCGGTGTCTTCTGTCATCTGAAACTCTTTTGTGATAGTCTGATACTCACTTGTAAGAGCAACTGTTTTCTGGCAGTAAGGAGTCCAGTCTTCTGTTCCATCTGCATTCTTATGTGTACTTCCATCTCTCTGAAGTGCGTAGGAAACGTTGCGGTCAATTGAGGATTTCATCTTTAAAGAAAGACGATACCACTGTCCTTTCTCTAACTTCACTCCGGTCTGCTTTAACTGGATATGCCAGTCTGCATCACCGGTATCGTTAATGGTGAAATCTGCTGCGTTTTTCTCATTTAGAGAATCCACAACATAAGTCACATTTGATGGTGTATAACAATAGGCTTCAAAACCTGCCAGTCCTGCATTAAAACTTCCGTTCTTGATCAGACTGTCCTCATCAATGCGGACATCATCCAGATATACGGTTGTTCCAAGTCCAAGATCAAAGAAAAGATTTTTGTCTGTCAGACTTTCTGCTGTCTTAAACTTCACACTGTAATTTTTCTCTTCTGTAGTAAGATCAAATACCTTTTCCTGTCCTGCGACAGTAACCTTCATCTGCTTTGCTTCCTCTGCCTGTGCACGAAAACTCAGCTCATAGTCGGTTCCTGCAGTCAATGCAAGATCACTCTGTCCCACAAGAACTTTTCCGTTCTCCGTTCCTGCCGGACTTGTCACTTTCAGACGTCGTCCATCTTCAAGATTTGTCACATCTGCCGTCACATTTTCCGCTGACTCTGCCGTTCCCTGCGCCCCCTGTGCCGCCTCCGCCTGCTGTGCCGTCGAATCAGACTGTGCTCCTGCCGCTTCCGCAGACAATTCCTGTTTTTCAACATTCCCCATCACCGTCTCTACCGCCACCGACGGCACCTGCTCCGTATCTTCCGTCCCCGTGTCCGCCATCTGTTCTTCTGTCACATACCGGGTTCCTTTCATCTGTGCGAGTGTCTGTTCCATATCCGCCATCTTTTCATGATTCAGATACGCGGTCACACCAAGCACACACACAACCGCCCCCAGCAGAACCGTGGCTGCATACGCGGGTCTTTCCCGGGGCTCCTGCCGTCCGGTTTCCTGCTGTATCCTCCTGCGGTAAAGGGCGCGGTATATCCCTGCACTTTCGTTATCGTCCGACGTTTTTTCCATGTCTGCCGGCGCTTCCTGCTCCTCGGCGCTTACGGACACTGCCGGATTCCGCTTCTCCTCTCCTTCCGTATCCATTTCCCGGTAAAATTCTTTCTCCTCTTTTTTCCAGAGGTCTTTTTCCTCCGCCGCCTGCCTGTGCTGGTAATAAATGTAGAATCCGTCTCTTCTGTACAGGTGTCCGTTCCTGCTGCCGTAGACCGCCTCCTCACATTCCAGGCTGTCCATCAGGAAAAGAATCTGGCGCTTTCCGCCGAAATTCCTCTGGTGCAGCGCCTCCAGATGAGCCGTCATATTGGGGAGCTGTCCCTTGATATCCAATGCCCACCCCACAATCACGAACGGGTCATGCTCGGGTTTTAACTGCTTATATATGTATGCCCATGTATGGTCATCCCAGACCGGGACATCGCGGTCAAACAGAATTTCATTCAGCGGAATGACCGCTTCCACAAATGTGCACTCTCTGCCCATGCAGTTTTCAAATTTTCCCAGCAGCACGTATGCCGTTTTTTCTTCGACTCCGCCATGCGGATGCATTCTGCGGTACACGGTATCTTCCACATAGATCCGTTCCCCTGCGTCCGGCGATCCGATCTGTTTGATTTCTCTCGGCAGTTCCCTCTGCACCTTTTCTTCCGTCTGTTCCTGATGAATAATCTCTATCATGCCACACGATTCCCCTTTCCGCATCCGGCTGCGTATCCGCGCAATACGCGCACATGGATTTTACAACCTTTTCTCGGGGAAATCTTATCACAAGCCCTCTGCATATTTTGAAATATTATGGGCTTGTCCGAAAAAATATTTCGACAGCCTTCCGTCTCTTCTGTCAAAACGTTTCCCGAAATCGCAAAAGCCGCGGGGAAATTACAATCCCCGCGGCCTTATCTGCGTTTCTCTTCTCTAATTCTGTTTTACAAACGCCTTTACTTTCTCGTAAATGCTCTGTGCATCCAGTCCATACTTTTGAATCAGTTCCAGAGCCGGACCGGACTCTCCGAACACATCATTGATGCCGATCTTCATGACTTTCGTCGGCTGCTTCTCGGAGAGGACGTCGCATACGGCGCTTCCCAGTCCGCCGATCACGGAATGCTCCTCGATCGTTACCACTTTTCCGGTCTTTGCTGCAGACGCCAGCACCAGTTTTTCATCCAGCGGCTTGATCGTATGGATGTTGATAATCTCCGCGTCAATACCGTCTCCCGCCAGAAGCTTCTCCGCCTCTCTCGCCTCATTCACACACAGTCCCGTCGCAAATACCGAGACATCTTTTCCCTCTTTTAACACAATTCCCTTGCCGATCTCAAACCGGTAGGTCGCCTCGTCGTTAAATACCGGAACCGCCAGTCTTCCAAAACGCAGGTACACCGGTCCCACATGATCGTACGCAGCATGCACTGCTGCACGCGCCTCCACATCGTCTGCCGGATTGAGCACTACCATTCCCGGGATCGCGCGCATCAAAGCCAGGTCCTCCAGGCACTGATGGGTCGCTCCGTCCTCACCCACGGAGATTCCAGCATGGGTCGCTCCGATCTTCACATTGAGGTGCGGGTAGCCGATCGAGTTGCGCACCTGCTCGTAATTTCTGCCCGCCGCAAACATGGCGAAAGAACTGATAAACGGAACTTTTCCGCAGGTTGCAAGACCTGCCGCGATTCCTGTCATATTCGCCTCGGCAATACCGATGTCCCAGTGGCGCTCCGGAAATGCCTTCTTAAAAATGCCGGTCTTTGTCGCACCTGCCAGATCCGCGTCCAGCACGATCAGGTCTTCATGCTCTTTTCCAAGCTCTACCAGTGCGTTGCCGTAACTCTCTCTGGTTGCAATCTTCTTTCCTAATTCTGACATAATGCTGCACCTGCCTTTTCCAGATCTTCCATTGCGATCTTATATTCATCATCATTCGGTGCTTTTCCGTGCCAGTCAACGGCATTCTCCATGAATGAAACACCTTTTCCCTTTAATGTCTTTGCGATAATCGCCGTCGGCATTCCCTTGGTCGCCCGCGCCTCCGCAAAAGCCGCACGGATCTCGTCAAAATCATTTCCGTTGATGTTGATCGTATGGAAATTGAATGCCTCGAACTTTTTGTCGATCGGGTACGGGGAACATACTGTATCGATGGAACCATCAATCTGAAGGTTGTTGTTATCCACGATCACCACCAGATTATCCAGCTTCTTAAAGCCTGCCCACATGGCAGCCTCCCAGATCTGTCCCTCCTGGATCTCTCCGTCACCGCAAAGTGCATATACACGGTAATCTTTCTTATCAAACTTTCCTGCCGCAGCCATTCCCACTGCCACCGAGAGCCCCTGTCCCAGAGAACCGCTCGACATATCCACGCCCGGAATATGCTTCATATCCGGATGTCCCTGCAGATAGGATCCTGTGTGGCGCAGCGTCACCAGATCCTCCTTCGGGAAAAATCCACGCTCTGCAAGCGCAGCGTAAAGTCCGGGGGCCGTGTGTCCTTTGGACAACACAAACCGGTCACGATCCGCCATCTTCGGATTCTTCGGATCAATGTTCAGCTCCTCAAAGTACAGATATGTGAAAATATCTGCCGCCGAAAGCGATCCGCCCGGGTGTCCCGCTTTTGCACTGTGCACCGCAGTTACAATGCTTTTGCGAATTTCATTTGCTGTCTTTTGAAGTTCCAGATTCGTCATGTCGTGTCATGGTCCTTTCTTATATCTGATTGTCATCCGCCCGGTCCAGATGCCGGACAGTCGCATCCTTTTCTCATGCGGACACTACAGTTCCGTGCGCCCCTCAAGCGCGCGCAGAAGCGTCACCTCATCAATATATTCCAGATCGCCGCCCACCGGCACACCGCTCGCAATCCGCGTAACTTTTATACCGGTCGGTTTGATCAGTTTGCTGATATACATTGCCGTCGTCTCCCCCTCCAGGCTGGAATTCGTCGCAATGATGACCTCATCCACATCCTTTTGCAGGCGCTGCATCAGTTCTTTGAGTTTGATGTCCCCCGGCCCGATTCCGAGCATGGGTGAGATCGCGCCGTGCAGCACATGATATACCCCGTCATACTTCTGTGTCTTCTCGTATGCCGCGAGATCCCTCGTGTTCTCCACCACCATAATGACCTTATGGTTCCTGGAACTGTCGCTGCAGATCGGACAGATTTCCTCATCTGTCAGCGTAAAACATTCCTTGCAATACCGCACATTCTGCTTTGCGTCCAAAATCGCAGAAGAAAGCTCCTCCACCTGCTCCTTTGGCATATTCAGAATGTGAAATGCCAGACGCTGTGCAGACTTCGTGCCGATTCCCGGCAGGGCGGATAATTCCTGTATTAACTTGCTGATCTGTCTGCTATAGTATTCCATTCTCTCCCTCAAACTTCCTGTCAACACTGCCGGGCTTTCCCTGCAGCCTTATATATATTACTTGATAACGCCGCATTTTACAAGGCGGTTTTGATTTTTCTTCCTCTGGTATGCTATACTGGATTTATTCACAGAATGTAGGAAAAGAAACGGAGATTACCATGAAAGAAACGATTGCAACCATCCCTTTGATGAATGCCTTCCACGCAGACGACGAATGCCCTTTCTGCTACCTGGAACGCGAGGCCGAGCAGCATGCCATCTCCTTCATCCTCGGCTCTGCCTATATGGAAGATGCTATCCGTGCCAAAACAGACGCCACCGGTTTCTGCCGCCACCACTTCAAGATGATGTACGACTACGGCAACCGGCTCGGCAACGCCCTGATCTTAAGCACACACTTAAAAAAGCTGAATCAGGAGCTCGGCGGTGAGCTGGCACATTTTACGCCCGGCAAATCCAGCTTTATCAAGCGCATGAAGCACACGGATGTCTCATCCGGAAATGCGTCCAAAACGCCTCTCGGCGCATGGATCGCCGCTAAGACCACCGACTGCTATGTCTGCGACCATTTCCATCAGATCTACGGCCGTTATCTGGATACTTTTTTCGATCTGTATAAGAAAAATGAGGAATTCCGCGCACTTTTTGAAAAAAGCAGGGGATTCTGCCTGCCGCACTTCGGCGACCTGATCGAGGCAGCCGAGGACAAGCTGACCGATGACGAGAAAAAAGAGTTTTATCCCAAAGCCTTCTCGATGATGCAGGACAATCTCGACCGGCTCCAAAAAGAAGTGTCCTGGTTTGTCGAGAAAAACGACTACCGCAACAAGGACAAGGACTGGGGCACCTCCGCCGACAGCATCCAGCGCGGCATGCAGAAGTGCGCCGGCGGCTATCCCGCCGACGAGGTATTCAAGGCAAAGCTCTGAGCACCATGTGCCCCCACGCAGGTTGCTCTTGTTTCATGGCACTGCCGCATCAGATAGACATTGCCGTCTGCTGATAAGCAATGTTAAGAAGCACGTCATACTGATTTCAGGCAGAAATGCCACATTTTTTGAACAGAATTTCCATATGCATTCTGCCTGAAAGCAAAAGTCGTGATCTTCTCATCGCCTTGCTTATCAGCAGACGGTATTTACCCGCTAAAGCTGCAGTGCCATAAAACAAAACTGCACCCGTACAGCGCGATCGCCACACAGGTGCAGTTATAAATTCTATTAGAATGGCATTCCGCCAAGTCCGCCCATGCCGCCGGTAATCTTTGCCATGGAACTCTGGGAAAACTCGTCTAACTGACGGTAGGCCTCGTTTGTCGCCGCCATAATCAGATCCTCCAGCATCTCGATGTCATCCGGATCCACAACCTCCGGGGAAAGCTTTACTTTCGTTATCTCATGCTTGCCGGATACCGTCACTTCCACAGCTCCGCCGCCCGCTGCCGCGGTCACTTCCTTCTCCTCTAACTCCTTCTGAGCCTCTTCCATCTGGCGCTGCATTTTCTGCGCCTGCTTCATAAGGTTATTCATATTACCCGGCATACCGCCCGGGAATCCACCTCTTTTTGCCATGTCTGCTTCCTCCTGCTTTTCTCTTAGGACTGTTCCATCTATCATAATATAAATTGTGTGATTCGTCCAGCTTTAAAAATCCTCTTCCTCGATGTCCATCTGGATGAGCGCGCCCAGATCCGGATAGACCTCGTCACTGGCATGCCCCGTGTCATTTAACTTCACCAGAATCGCAACCTCTTTGCCAATCCGGTCCGCCGCTGCCGCTTTTAATGCGTCCTGGCAATCCGAACGGTTCTGCTCGACGTACTCGTAAGCGTTTTTGTCATCGAACACCAGCATCAATTCCCCGTTCGGTCCGAGCGACCGGGTCGCCATCTTAAGATACGTCTTTGTCACGCCGGTAAGCTGCGATAAGATGCCGCCCCAGTTTGTCAGCACCTGCTTCACATCCTCCGGAATCGCCTTGGGCAGTTCTGCCTTGGGCAGCGAGCCTCCCTGTGCCCCCTGCGCGCTTCCACCTACGCCCTGCCTGGCACTCCCCGGTGCCGCCATCACAACGCCTTTTTCCAGTTTCTTCTCCAGGCTGTCGATGCGGTCCACCAGGGACGTGTAATCTTTTTCCATTTCCGGTTTACATAACTTAATTATCGCAATTTCAATCAGAATCCGCTTCTGGCTGGCATATCTGATCTGGCCGCCAAGCTCCGAGAAAATGCGGATATAGCGCATCAGAATATCGGCGTCCACCATAGACGCCTCTTCCTTCAGGAGCGCCAGATTTTCCGAAGAAATGTCAAGCACATCCTCCATATCGTCCGAGCTTTGCACCAACATCAGATTGCGCAGATACCATGTGAAATCCGTGACAAACTGCCCTAACTCCCGTCCTTCGATCACGAGCGTCTCCACGGTCTGGATTGCCCCCGTGATATTTTTATCGAGGATCTGTCTGAGCAGGCGGCTGAAAATCTCTGTGTCGACTGCTCCGAGCGTATCCAGCACCTTGTCGTAAGTGAGCTCCTGTCCCAGGTAAAAAGCGATACACTGATCCAGAAGGCTTAACGCGTCACGCATCGAGCCGTCTCCCGCCTTGGCGATATAGCGCAGCGCCCTGTCCTCCACCGTCACCTGCTCCGCATCCATCAGTTCCCGCAGGCGGGCAGTGATCGTGTCGATCGAGATTCTGCGGAAATCATAGCGCTGGCACCGTGATAGAATCGTGATCGGAATCTTGTGCGCCTCGGTGGTCGCCAGAATAAAAATGACATACGCCGGCGGTTCCTCCAGGGTCTTAAGCAGTGCATTGAACGCTCCTATGGAAAGCATATGCACCTCATCGATAATGTAGACTTTGTATTTTCCTTCGGTCGGACGGTACTCCACCTCCTCGCGGATCTGGCGGATGTTGTCGACGCCGTTGTTGGAAGCCGCATCGATTTCAATCACGTTCATGGAATTGCCTGCCGCAATCGCCCTGCATGTCGGACATTCCCCGCACGGACTCCCGTCCACCGGATGCTCACAGTTGACCGCCTTCGCAAAAATCTTGGCAATCGTCGTCTTTCCCGTTCCTCTGGTTCCGCAAAATAGATAAGCATGTCCGATTCTGTCTGCTTTAATCTGATTCTTTAACGTTGTTACAATATGATCCTGTCCTTTTACATCGTCAAACTCCTGCGGACGGAACTTACGATATAATGCCTGATATGACATGCTTTTCCCTCACCTTAATCTCCAAAGCTGATTCCAATCCGCTTTGCTTCTTTTATCATCTGGTCGTTCGGATCGACCGTTTTTAATTTGCCCGCCACGTCTCCGAGCGGTACATATTTGATCTTGCCATTGACCATGGCAACCATGTTGCCGTAGTTCTCGTCCATGATCGCTTTTGCCGCCGCCGAACCGAGTCTCGTGCAGAGCACACGGTCATACGGACATGGGCTTCCGCCGCGCTGTGTGTGACCCGGTACAGTCACGCGCACCTCGACGCCGGTCTCCTTGAATATACGGTCTGCAATCTCGTAGGAAACAGACGGATATTTCCGCTTTGCCACTTTTTCCTTGTACTCTTTCTTGGAGAGCGCCGCATCCTCCTTGGAGATGGCTCCCTCGGCAACCGCAAGTATGGTAAATCCTTTTCCTGCCTTCGTGCGCTTGTTGATCGCGGCAATCACTTTCTCGATGTCGTACGGTATTTCCGGAAGCAGAATAATATCCGCGCCCCCCGCAACGCCAGCATAAAGCGTCAGCCAGCCGACTTTATGCCCCATGACCTCAACAATAAAGACGCGGTTGTGGGACGCTGCCGTCGTGTGGATACAGTCAATGCAATCTGTGGCGATATTGATGGCACTCTGAAATCCGAATGTGACGTCCGTCCCGTAAATATCGTTGTCGATCGTCTTCGGCAGATGGATAATATTTAACCCCTCTTCCCGAAGCAGGTTCGCCGTCTTCTGTGTTCCGTTTCCTCCGAGGATCACCAGACAGTCCAGGTTGAGCTTGTGGTAGGTCGCCTTCATCGCCTCCACCTTATCCAGTCCGTTTGCATCCGGCACACGCATCTGCTTAAACGGCTGTCGCGATGATCCGAGAATCGTGCCGCCTTTCGTCAGAATACCGGAGAAATCCGCGGATGTCAGCAGCCGGTAGTCCCCGTAAATCAGACCTTTATAGCCATTCAAAAAACCATATACTTCCAATTCATCCACGTTCTCGCTGAGTCCTTTAACAACACCGCGCATGGCAGCATTCAATGCCTGGCAGTCTCCGCCACTCGTCAACATACCGATTCTCTTCATCTGCTTCTCCTCCTGTTTCCGTCTTTTCGTACCATCAGTTCATGGTCTGTGGGTCCGCATCCGGACCGCAGTTTTTCTATATAGAATATTACCCTCTTCGACGCCATTTTGCAACTGTGTTTCACAGCACCAGCGCGCCGCAGCGCCTAATAGCGCACGGAAAATGCCCGCTCCTCTTCGTTTAATTCGAGTTTCTGCCGGCTCACTCTGTCCAGATAAATATAGGAATCCTCCCTAAGGCGCGCAATGATCTCGTCGATCGCCTCCCGTCTCCCCTGCAGTTCTGCCGAGACGCTTCCATCGTACTCATTTCTGACCCATCCCGTCACATCGTAGTGTCTTGCAAGCTGTGACATCCGGTAGCGGAATCCAACGCCCTGCACGCTTCCCTCAAACCGAATTGCTTCCCGTGTCTTATTTTCCATACCTTACCCTCCTGTTATGCTATAAAAATAGTATCTCCCGAAAAAACTTATTTCAAGACTTTTCGCGAAAGCATCTTGCAAAATAAACCAGATATGATATACTAATCGAGTGTCTCACAGTAGAATCCTCTGTGATCCATTCATTCGGAGACGTATCGAAGCGGTCATAACGGGGCGCACTCGAAATGCGTTAGCCCTCCGGGGCACGCGGGTTCGAATCCCGCCGTCT
>OGPA01003292.1_pt1 | contig 10299 bp, 10 predicted proteins | sample 1552841 | NCBI WGS metagenome assembly OGPA01 (sample SAMEA2579916, study PRJEB22360) | human gut metagenome | reverse complement strand
ATAATTAAAAATATGATAACAATATATTAAAAGAAATGTTTCTTATATCTGACGCAATTGACATGATTTTATCTAATCAGGCAGTTGCTTATCAAAGCTGGATAGTCATTCAGCAATAACCCATTAACACATAATTGAATAATGCAGGCTTGTTTTAGATATCTGTAGATGCTAATATATTTATATAGACAATATTAGTATATGTGCGTGGATATCTGCCTGCGAAAGAGACGAGGAGGATATCTATGGCAGAGAAGAAAGACAATGTAACATCTAAATTTAAGGACAATGTATTCTGTATGTTATACAGAGATAAGAGAAATCTTTTAGAACTGTATAATGCACTTAACAATTCAGCTTACACGAATGTGGATGATTTGCAGGTGACTACATTAAACGGCGGTTCATATATGAAGTATAAGAATGATGCTTCATTTTTACTATGTATGAGCTTGTATATGTTTGAGCAGCAGTCGAGTAAGAATCCTAATATGCCGTTAAGATTTTTGCACTATGTGTCGGATGTGTTCAGAGAGCTGTTCAGTAATTCCATGCTTCACAGAAGAAGTATGATTAAGATTCCTGTTCCGCATTTTGTGACATTCTACAATGGTCTGGAAAAATGGGTTGAAGATGAGGATGAAATCAGGCTGTCAGATATGTACGAGATTCCGACAGAAAATCCGGAACTGGAGCTTAAGGTGCGTGTTATCAACATTAACGAAGATGTACATATCCTTAATAAGTGCAAAACGCTGCGTGATTACATGACATTTGTTAAAAAGGTAAGATTCAAGATGGGTGTTGAAGGGGACGATGTCAGGATTGCAGTAACAGAGGCGATGGACGAATGTATAGATGAGGATATACTTGTCGATTTCTTTGAACAGCACAGGGAGGAGGTCGTCGAAGTGAGTATATATGATTATGATGAGGAAGATGTCAGAAGGACATTATTTGAAGAAGCAAAGGAAATGGCTAAAGAAGAATTAAAAGAAGTTGTTAAAGCGGAGGTCATGGAAGAAGTTAAATCTATAGTAATTAATCAGGTCATAAAGAAAGTAAAGAAGTCAAAAACTCTGGAGACAATAGCCTCAGAACTAGAGGAAGAAGAGGCAGATATAAAGCCAATATACGATGCAGTAGTCTCATCTGCCCCAGATTATGATATTAATGTAATTAAAGATAGATTAGACAATATGTGAGGAAGCTATTTCTTCATAAATGAAACAAAATCAAACTTCTTATCAAGCCATCTGCCGACAAGGCCGATGGCTTTTCCCATTGTAAATGCAGCAACAATAGTACCGATGCCAAGACCCTTAATATGACCTAATATCAGGCCGGTAAGACATGCAGTTACGGCAAGGCATATAACATCGAAAGAAATCTTGATGCGTGAATATGCAGCATCAGTGATGTCAGCAAGTTCACGAGGGAACAGGTCAGTAGGAATAATTGGAAGTTTGCATCTGTTAGAAAGAGCTATGCCGAGACTTATCAGGCAGTAGCTTATAATAAAGTACACAATTCTGAATCCGATTGCAGTTGGGAGCATTGGAACCCACATATTGTGCATGTCGATGCACTCACCAAATATGAATCCGACAACGAATGAAAACAGATATGATGGTACGAACTTCTTACGCAGAATCATAAGGCTGAGTACAAGAAGTCCCTGGAACATATATGTAAATGTACCAAGAGTAATCTTAGGGAAGACTTCGGAAAAAGCATATGGAACGCTTGAGATTGCAGATATTCCAGTTCCTGAGTAAAGCATAAGCACGACTCCAAGGCTGTTGATTATAACAGCAAAGGCAAGAACAAGCTCACCTCTAAGCGTAGTCTTAACATTTTCAGAAACAGAACCAGCATTTAAATCTATTGCACTATCAATTGAACTCATAATGAATCCCCTTTCCTTTTTAATAAAGAACATAATCACAGTCTCTAAGTGTAGTTTCATTATTGATTAATAACAAATGAATAATTTTAATGAAATCATAGATTTTGTCTATAGAATTGTTTATAATTAAGATAATAAATGTGCTCAGGAGGCTGTCTATGAATATATATAATCTTAGATATTTCGTTACACTTGCAAGAATCCGTCAGTACACGAAGGCGGCAGAAGAATTATGCATTACACAGCCGAGTCTTAGTCATGCAATTTCACAGATGGAAAAGGAACTTGGTGTTAAACTCTTTGAAAAAAACGGACATAAGATAACTCTGACTCAATTCGGAGAGGAGTTTCTTTCTTATGCAGAAAAGACTCTTGATGTGTTAGATGATGGAATCGCTTCTATTAAAAGAAGTGCAATGGGAAATGGAACCATAAGATTAGGACTCGTAAGACCATTGGGAATAAGCTATGTTCCAGAGATGGCGGCAGCATTTATAAAGAAGAATCCGAAGCTTGATATAGATTTTACGTTTCACACAGATGTTACGGGCAGGCTGCTTGACGATATGCAGCTTGGGAAGTATGATTTGTTGTTCTGTTCTAAGCCATCAGAAGAATATCATTTTACGGCTGAGTCTGTTATGAAGCAGAGACTGGTGCTTATTACGCCTAAAGGACATCCGCTGGCTAAGAAAAGGAAAAGGAGCATTAATCTTGCAGAGACAGCCGGGTATTCATATGTATGTTTTGACAAGAACTCTGGAATAAGAAGCATATTTGATGAAATGTTGAAAAGATCGGACATAACAGTAAAGGTTGCATATGAAACTGAGGAAGATCAGGTTATAGCCGGGCTGGTTGCTAATGGATTCGGAATAGCGGTAGTTCCATATATGGATATATTGGAAAAGATGTCTGTAGAAATATTTGAAATCGAGTCACCTGAATATGAGAGAAGCTTTTATATGGTTAATGATAATAGTACATACATGTCTCCTGCTGTAGAGACGTTCAGGAACTTTGTTATAGAGAATACAAGTGTTTTAACGGCTTTGTAGAGATTAATATAATTAATGAATAACCGGTTATATCTTAATTAAATGACAAATTTGTAGAAAAATTAACAGATTTTATTGATACATTTTTGACAAATTTTAATGAAATTATTAAATAAAAATAAAGTTTGCCATAATTCAATGTAAAAAATAACAAAAATGAACGCTGGTCATAAATGATTTTTTGTTAAAAATGTACGATTATTAAAGGAGAAAATAGTGTCAAACCTAGGCAGAATCTAGGCTTGACATTATTTTTTTTGTGGAATAAAATCCGTGAACAGAAAAGAAATATGTTTCATATTTAGAAAGGAGGTCGTGCAGATGGATGCTTTGGTAGAAGGGCTTATGGAAGAACTTAATTGCGAGACAGTGTTCACTATACCTTTGTTTGGTGGAATCCCAGTATATGAATCCGTTGTTGTTACATGGATTATCATGGCTGTTGTGTTTCTGTTGTGTATTCTGCTAAGCCGAAATCTAAGTGTGGAAAACCCCAGTCGCAGACAGGTAGTTGTAGAAACAGCAATAAAGGGGCTCAATGATTTCTTCACTGAGACGGTAGGAGAAAAAGGAAAGGCATACATTCCATATCTGTCAGCAATTGCTATTTACATAGGAATTGCGAACCTGATAGGACTGCTTGGTTTCAAGCCGCCAACTAAGGATATGAATGTTACAGCAACACTGGCATTGATGAGTATTGTGCTTATTGAGGTCGCAGGAATCAGAGCCAGAGGAACTAAAGGCTGGCTTAAGAGTTTTGCAGAGCCAATGCCTATAATACTTCCTATTAATATTCTGGAAGTATTTATCAAGCCCTTATCACTTTGCATGCGATTATTCGGTAATGTTTTAGGTTCATTTGTAATCATGGAATTATTAAAGATGGTAGTTCCAGCAGTTTTACCGGCAGTATTCAGTTGTTACTTCGATATATTCGATGGACTGATACAGGCGTATGTTTTCGTATTCTTAACTGGTCTTTTTATAAAAGAGGCTACAGAGTAAGAGTATATGTAACAAGAATAAATGTTTTAAAAAGGAGATTATTATTATGTCAACAATTTTAGTAGCAATCGGAGCAGGTATAGCAGTATTAACAGGTATCGGTGCTGGTCTTGGTATCGGTAAGGCAACAAGCAGTGCAGTAGACGCTATCGCAAGACAGCCAGAGGCAGAAAGCAAGATTAGTAAGTCACTTCTTTTAGGTTGTGCCCTTGCAGAGGCAACAGCTATTTATGGTTTCGTTATCGCCCTTCTTATAATCCTTTTCTTAGGCTAATAACATTTATGGGAAAGATAACTAAGACAAGATAGAAAGGAAGGCGAAGCTAGTGTTAAGTATAGATCCATGGAATATATTATGGACAGTAGTCAATCTGCTCGTCTTATATCTGGTGTTTAAGAAGTTCCTGTTTAAGCCTGTTATGAAAGTAATCAATGCAAGAGAAGATATGATTAAGCAGCAGTTTGATGATGCTAAGAAGAGTCAGGAAGAAGCAGATGCATTAAAGGCTTCATATGACGAAAAGCTTGAAAGTGCGAAGACTGAAGCTGATGAGATTATTGTAAATGCTAGAAACAGAGCACAGGAAGAGCATGAGGCAGCTTTGGAAAAGACCAGAAAAGAAACAGAAGTAATGCTTGAAAAGGCAAAGGCTGATATAGCTACAGAGAAAGAGAAAGCAACGGAAGCTGCACAGGCAGATATTGCAAGACTCGCTCTCATAGCTGCAAGAAAAATCGTAAAGACAGGTGATGCTCATGACGCAGGCAGCAGTAAATAATGCAATAGTTTTACACCGGTTGTCTGTGAGCAGAGAGGATGTAAGAAGGGCTGATGAGTTATACAGCAAAACTTCAGAACTTCAGAAAATTCTCACGAATCCTGAAATACCTCTTGCAAAGAAATACGACATCATTGATAAAGTGTTTGCACTTGATGATACTAAAGAACTTATGAAGAATTTCATTAAAGAAATGTGTAAGCTTGGTTATTGTGATGAGATGAGAGACATATTTGATTCATATTACAGAATTGATGATGAAGCAAACCACATTTTAAAAGCAGAGCTTATAAGTGCAGACATCAGTGATGAAGATGATAATGCAAAGCAGGTACAGGATTTCTTAAAGAGCAGATATCCGGATTATACAATTGAACTGACAAAGACAGTGGATGCGGATCTCTTAGGCGGATATGTTATAAGAGCGCATCACAAGGAATACGACAGAAGTTTTGAAGGACGTTTTTGTCAGCTTGAAAGAAAATTAACTGGGAGGTGACCCCTGTGGGCGCAATTAGTGCAACAGATATTATCTCCATTATCCAGAGTGAGATTGAGAATTTCAATTGGGATGAAGCAAGCCGTGAGACTGGTAATGTAATATGGGTCGGTGATGGAATTGCTACTGTATACGGTATTGACCATGCAATGTATGGTGAAATCGTAGTATTTGATAATGGAGTAAAAGGAATGGTTCAGGATATCCGTGAGAATGAGATAGGCGTTATCTTGTTCGGCAGGGATACAGGAATCAAAGAAGGAACTAAGGTTGTAAGAACCAAGAAAAAAGCCGGAATTCCGGTAGGCAGCGCATTTGTAGGAAGAGTAATCAATGCACTTGGCGAGCCTATTGATGGAAAAGGCGATATTAAAGAAGAAGATTACAGACCAATTGAGGAAGATGCTCCTGGTATCGTAGACCGTAAGTCTGTAAGCATACCAATGGAAACAGGAATACTTTCAATTGATTCAATGTTCCCAATTGGCCGTGGACAGCGAGAACTTATCATTGGTGACCGTCAGACTGGTAAGACATCAATTGCCACAGATACAATTATTAACCAGAAAGGTAAAGGTGTTATCTGTGTGTATGTTGCAATCGGACAGAAGGCATCTATAGTTGCCAAGGTTGTATCAACACTTACTAAGCATGGTGCAATGGATTATTCAATTGTTGTATCTTCAACAGCGAGTGATCCTGCATCACTTCAGTATATAGCTCCATATGCAGGTACTGCAATGGCAGAGCATTTCATGCATCAGGGAAAAGATGTTCTTATTGTATATGATGATTTGAGCAAACATGCGGTAGCGTATAGAGCACTTTCCCTTCTGCTTGAAAGATCACCTGGACGAGAGGCTTATCCTGGAGATGTATTCTATCTTCATTCAAGACTTCTTGAAAGATCAAGCCGTTTAAGTGATGCGTTAGGTGGAGGCTCAATAACAGCACTTCCTATAATAGAGACACAGGCTGGTGATGTATCAGCATATATTCCAACAAATGTTATCTCTATCACAGATGGTCAGATATTCCTTGAAACTAACCTGTTTAATTCAGGTATGAGACCTGCCGTTAATGTAGGTCTTTCGGTTTCACGAGTTGGTGGTGCAGCCCAGACTAAGGCAATGAAGAAGGCATCAGGAAGCATAAGAATTGACCTTGCACAGTACAGAGAGATGGAAGTATTTACACAGTTTGCATCAGATCTTGATGATGCGACTAAGGCACAGTTACAGCACGGAAAAGCCCTTATGGAGCTTTTAAAGCAGCCACTCTGCCATCCACTTTCAATGCATGAGCAGGTTATGACACTTGTTATGGCTAACAACGGCGTATTTGATGAGATACCTACTAAGGAAGTTAAGAAACACCAGACAGAATTACTTGAATTCATAGATCTCAAGCATCCTGAAATAGGAAAGCAGATTGAAGATAAGAAAGAGATTAATGATGAGCTGGTTAAGAATATTCTGGAAGCAGTAAAAGAATTTGCATAATGCATGTGTGCTAAAAGAAAGGTAAGCGTATAGATATGGCAAACACAAAGGAAATTCAGGATCGAATAAAAAGTATCAATGATACATTAAAGATTACTAATGCCATGTATATGATTTCTTCTTCCAAGCTTAAGAAATCTAAGAAAATGCTTTCAGACACGGAACCATACTTTTTCACTCTGCAGTCAGAAATGAGCAGAATCTTAAGACATATACCTGATATAAGCAGTATATATTTTAAGACAAATGAGGATAAAGACGCAGCGGATAAAAAGGTAGGCTACATAGTTATTACTGCTGATAAAGGACTTGCAGGTTCATATAACCATAATGTTTTAAAGATTGCGCAGGAGCAGCTTGAAAAGAATCCTAATCATTCATTATTCGTATTAGGAGAACTTGGACGACATTATTTTGAACAGCGCGGTATTGAGATTGAGAAGCAGTTCCACTATACAGTTCAGAATCCTACTCTTAACAGAGCAAGAAATATTTCAGAAGAAATAATAGAACTGTACAGAAAAGGTGAACTTGATGAGGTGTATATCATATACACAAGTATGATTAATGCTATTCAGGAGGAAACACAGATTGAACAGCTTCTTCCTCTTAAGAAGGCAGATTTCAATATCCAGATACCGGTTGATTTCAAAAGAGAGGAACTTGCATTAAAACCTTCCCCAGAAGTAGTTATGGACAGAATTGTTCCTGATTATATAGTTGGTTTCGTATACGGAGCTTTGGTAGAGTCATTCTCCTGCGAACAGAATGCCCGTATGATGGCGATGGAGGCTGCATCAAAGAGTGCAAAGGATATGCTGCACGATCTTGATATACAGTATAACAGAGCCAGACAGGCTTCAATCACACAGGAAATAACTGAGGTTATCGCTGGTGCGAAGTCGCAGAAGAAGAAACGAAAGAAATAATGCGACGGATAGGAGATAATATGAGTAATAAAGGAAAGATTATACAGGTAATGGGACCTGTTGTCGATGTAGCGTTCGAAGATGAGAACCTTCCGGCAATCAGGGACGCACTTGAAGTTAATAATGGTGATAAAAAATGTGTAATGGAAGTTGCACAGCATATCGGTAACGACACAGTCCGCTGTATTATGCTTGCTTCCAGTGAAGGTCTTTGCAGAGACATGGAAGTAACAGCTACAGGCAGTGGCATTAAGACTCCTGTTGGAGAGAAAACTCTTGGCCGTCTCTTTAATGTATTAGGAGAGGCTATTGATGGTGGAGAGCAGCCAGACACAGAGGAGAAGTGGGAAATCCACAGAGAACCTCCAACATTTGAAGAACAGAATCCTGCAGAAGAGATTCTTGAGACAGGTATCAAGGTAATTGACCTTTTGGCACCTTATGCAAAGGGTGGTAAGATTGGTCTGTTTGGTGGTGCCGGAGTTGGTAAGACAGTTCTTATTCAGGAACTTATCAGCAATATTGCAACAGAGCATGGTGGATATTCAATATTCACAGGTGTAGGAGAAAGATCAAGAGAAGGTAACGACCTCTGGACAGAAATGAAAGAGTCGGGCGTTCTTGAAAAAACTGCCCTGGTGTTTGGTCAGATGAATGAACCACCTGGAGCACGTATGCGTGTTGCTGAGACAGGACTTACAATGGCTGAATATTTCCGTGATGAGAAGCATCAGAATGTGCTTTTATTCATTGATAATATATTCCGTTTTACACAGGCTGGTTCAGAGGTTTCAGCACTTCTTGGACGTATGCCTTCAGCCGTAGGTTATCAGCCAACACTTGCAACTGAGATGGGTGAATTACAGGAGAGAATTGCTTCTACAAAGAATGGTTCTGTAACATCAGTACAGGCAGTATATGTACCTGCCGATGACCTTACTGACCCTGCACCTGCAACAACATTTGCACATCTTGATGCAACAACAGTATTATCAAGAAAGATTGTTGAACAGGGTATTTATCCTGCAGTAGATCCTCTTGAATCAACATCACGAATTCTGGAAGAAGACATTGTAGGAAAAGAACATTATGAAGTAGCGCGTAAGGTTCAGGAAATTCTTCAGAAATACAAGGAATTACAGGATATTATTGCAATTCTTGGTATGGAAGAACTTTCAGATGAGGATAAGACACTTGTGTACAGAGCAAGAAAAATTCAGAAATTCTTATCACAGCCATTCCATGTTGCTGAAAACTTTACAGGTGTTAAAGGTGAATATGTTCCTTTGAAGGAAACCATTAAAGGATTTAAGGCAATTATTGATGGTGATATGGATGAATATCCTGAAAATGCATTCTTTAACGTTGGTACGATAGAGGATGTTAAGAGAAAAGCTGGCAGAATGGAGTAGGTTATGGCAGATACTACATTTTATTTAAAAATTATTGCTGCAAATAAAGTATTTTTCTCCGGGAAATGCGTATCTGTAATAGTACCGGAGCATGACGGACAGGAAGAAATCCTGGCACATCATGAAAATATGGTTAGCGCAGTAGAGAATGGTGAATTAAAATTTAAACCGGAAGGTGCCGATAAACATGAAACAGTTGTTGTTGGAACAGGTTTTGTTGAAAGCATAAACAACCGTGTGACGGTTTTAGTTGAAACAGCAGAACGTCCGGAGGAAATTGATGAAGTCCGTGCTAAGGAGGCATTGGAGAGAGCTGAAGAACAGCTGCGTCAGAAACAGAGCATCAGGGAGTATTATCATTCCCGTGCTTCTCTTGCCAGAGCCATGACAAGACTTAAGGCTACAAGCAGAAAATAATATATAAAATATATCCATAGAGATTTGAAAGGAAGACTGTGTGTGCGGTCTTCTTTTTTTTGTTTAGTCATTGTTTGAATTTCGGGGAAAAAGTACACAAACAGTTAAATATTTTTATTGTTGTAGGGTATGTCAGCGTGGTATATTAATAGTAAAAGATGGACGGTAATTATATTAGGCAGATAAGGCAGAAAAGGAGGCGGAAAACATGCTTAATGAAAACAGGAAAAGAGAACTTATAGCTATTGCAATGGAACAACTGAAATATGCTTACGCACCCTACTCAAATTTTAAAGTTGGAGCTGTGCTTGTAACTAAAGAGGGAAAAATATATAAGGGATGCAATATAGAAAATGCAGCTTATACCCCTACAAACTGTGCGGAGAGAACAGCTTTTTTTAAGGCAGTAAGTGAAGGGGAGAGAGAATTTGAAGCAATAATTATTGTTGGAGGTCAGAATGGAGTGGTGACAGATTACACGACACCTTGCGGTGTTTGCAGACAGGTAATGATGGAATTCTGTAATCCCGATGAATTTAAGATTATTATTGCAAAAAATGAGAATGACTATAAGGAATACAGTTTAAAACAGCTTTTACCTATGGGATTTGGCGCAATTTTAGTTAATCTGCCTTATTCAGGTGTTTTAACACAGCAGCTTACCGATGAAATATCCTCTACCGGTATTATACAGTGGCTCTTTGACATTGGTATTGAGGCCTCTGAAGCTATGCCGCTTCTTTTATTTATCGGTATCGGCGCAATGATTGATTTTGGACCTCTGCT
>OGPA01003287.1_pt1 | contig 10319 bp, 9 predicted proteins | sample 1552841 | NCBI WGS metagenome assembly OGPA01 (sample SAMEA2579916, study PRJEB22360) | human gut metagenome | reverse complement strand
CACAGGCTGCAGTAGTTTTCCTGCCATATTTGTATGAATCAATATTCCTGTCAATATCAGAAATGGCAGCAAAACAGGCAGAAGAACATTCAACCACAATTGCATCCCTTCTTTTGAAGCTGCAAGTGCTTCCTGTGGATACAACAACAAAAAACATATTTGTGAAATACTGAAAACGGTATAAAATATTTTTCTCATAAATACAGCTTTTTATATTTTTATTCTTTACTTTATGCTGCATATCAGACAGATATGTCGATAAAATAAATATACACGCAACAATTCATTAATGGAGGAAATCAATATGAGAGTATTAGAAAACTGCGAACCAAAGCAGGTATTTTATTATTTTGAGGAAATCTGCAAAATCCCACACGGTTCCAGAAACACCAAACAGATCAGCGATTATCTGGTAGCTTTTGCAAAAGAACATGGTTTTGACTACGTGCAGGATGAAATGAACAATGTAATCATTTATAAACCAGCAACACCCGGCTATGAGAATGCACCAACTGTTATTCTGCAAGGTCATATGGACATGGTTTGCGAGAAAAGGCCCGATGTACAGCATGACTTCGAAAAAGACGGACTGAATCTTTCTGTAAAAGATGGATATGTCACAGCCAACGGAACTACTCTTGGTGGTGATGACGGTATTGCAGTAGCGTATGCACTGGCACTTCTTGACAGTACAGATCTGCCACATCCGGCACTGGAAGTGCTGATCACTGTAGATGAAGAAATCGGTCTTCTTGGTGCTGTAGGGCTTGACTGCAGTGTACTCAAGGGTAAACGTATGATCAATATGGACTCAGAAGCAGAGGGCAGCCTCTGGATCAGTTGTGCCGGTGGACTTTCTGCTGTCAGCCATATCCCGGTTGCACGCGTAGACGCAGAAGGAGAAAAACTTCAGATAAAAGTATGCGGCCTGATGGGTGGTCATTCCGGTTCTGAGATTGACAAAAAACGAGCAAATGCCAATGTAGTCATGGGGCGTTTTCTGTATGGACTCAAAAGAGAAGCAGATTATGAGATTATTTCCATGACTGGTGGACAGAAAGATAATGCCATTACACGAGAAGCAGTCTGCGATATTCTTGTATCCAAAGAAGAAATGGATGCCGTCAAAGCATATGCCTCCAAGGTTGAAAAAGGTCTTCGCGAAGAATATAACGGAAGTGATAAGGGTATTTCTATCCAAATCACAGAAGCAGGCCATGAATCTGCAAAAGTCCTTCACCCGACAAGCCGTGAAAAAGTTCTGTTCTATCTGATGGAGGTTCCTTTCGGTATCCAGAAAATGAGTGCAAATATCGAAGGCCTTGTAGAAACCTCTACCAATATTGGTATTGTATCTCTCTCTGAAGATGAATTTTTTGCAAGTTCAGGTGTCAGAAGTTCCGTAGAAGCAGCACGCAATGCTCTTTCCGATAAGATTCAGTATCTGACAGAATTCCTTGGCGGAGAATATGAAATTCAGGGTGCTTACCCTGCATGGGAGTATCGCAAAGAATCTCCACTTCGCGACAAAATGGTTGAAGTATATGAAACCATGTACGGTCAGAAACCAGAAGTTGTAGCTATTCATGCCGGTCTTGAATGTGGTCTGTTTTATAAAAAAATCGATGGCCTTGACTGTGTATCTCTCGGACCGGATATGAAAGACATCCATACTTCCGAAGAAGTGCTTGACATTGCTTCTACAGAACGTGTATGGAAATATCTTGTAAAAGTTCTTGAAGAGTTAAAAGACTGAGCTTAAGCAGTCAAAATTCTATTATAAATTCAATTACTCAAAAAGGCTTCGCAGATATGCGGAGTCTTTTTGGCATATAATAATCTGAAAACCACTCAGAAAGTATAACATCTATGTCACGTTCTTCTTTTTTCTTTGTATTTTTCATTCTGATACTGTCTAACAGCATACTGTCCTACATTTCATTCAGTCGAAGCACTGTCTCTGTTCTAAAAAAAGACTGTGCCGCCTCTGCTGAGTTCCGACAACAGAATCTGTCCCCGGAACTTTATCGTCAATTGACAGAATCCGGTCTTTATCCTTCAGACTGGTGTGATCTTCTTACCACAACCATGTTAAACAGTCATTTTCATCCTCAACATATTTTTCCTGATAATACCTTTTATCTCTTGTACAAAAAAGACTGCTATCTGCAGCTAAAAAAATATTATGAAGCAATCTGGAGAAATCTGCAGTATTTTCCTGTTGCCTCTGATGACATCAGCTATGAAGACAGTTGGATGGACTCACGTACATACGGTGGAAATCGCCATCATGAAGGAACCGATCTCTTTGGTCCCGTCAGTCAATCCGGCTATTATCCCATCATCAGCATCACAGACGGCATTGTTGAACAAAAAGGCTGGCTACCTCTTGGCGGATACCGAATTGGTATCCGTTCTGACTCTGGCGGATATTTTTATTATGCGCATCTTTCCTCCTATGAGGAAGATTTTACTCCCGGTGATAGAGTGCAGGCCGGAGAAATTCTTGGTTTCATGGGAAATACCGGATATGGACAGGAGGGCACTTCCGAAAGGTTTCCGGTGCACCTTCACCTTGGCATCTATATCACCACCCCAGAAGGACAGGATATCAGCGTAAATCCATACCATGTTTTACAATGTCTCCGAAAAAAAATCAGAAAGTATACATATTACTAACAAAAATTGTACAAATTGTGTTATACTGTATGGGAAGTTTTGTCTTTTCGTATTTCAGGTCTTAACTTCAAAGCAACAATCCTGCAAGGAGCGATATTTATGGAAATACAGTTATGGAGAAGTATTTTATGTCCATATGAACTTGCTGTCAAAGAACTGATGGTAAAGTTTGAACATATTATAGATGAACACAAGCAAAATGACCTGTATTCTCCGATTGAACAGGTCAGTGGGCGTGTCAAGAGTCTTCCAAGTATCCTGGAAAAAATGCAGCGCAAACATATTCCCATGGAAAAGATGGAAGAAGAGATCGAAGACATTGCCGGTATCCGCATCATCTGTCAGTTTGAAGAAGATATTGATACCGTAGCCTCTATTATCCGTAGCCGCAGTGATATGACCATCAAAAGTGAAAAAAACTATCTGAAGCATATCAAGCAAAGCGGTTACCGGAGTTATCATCTGATCATTTATTATACTGTAGATACGATCAATGGCCCCAAACGCCTTCAGGCCGAAATTCAGATTCGCACAATGGCTATGAACTTCTGGGCTACGATCGAACATTCTCTGCAGTATAAGTACAAAGGCGAGATGCCTTTACATGTAGCCGAGCGACTGAGCAACGCAGCTGATGCAATCATTGCACTGGACCGTGAAATGTCATCTGTTCGTGATGAGATTATGGATGCGCAGAATTCTTCACAGACACAGTCCAATCTGGTAAAAGACATTTTGCTCAGCATTGAAAACCTGTACAAGATTTCCAATAAAAGAGAAGTTGAAAAAATCCAGGATGAATTTCTACGGGTATTCCGCACAAAAGATCTTCAGCAGCTTGCCCGTTTTCATCGTCAGCTCGACATTATTGCGGAGGGTTATAGAGCCCAGTCCGTTTCATTTTAGGAGTATATAATGCAAAACTTTTTACCCGTAACAAAGCAGGAAATGCAGCAGCGCGGATGGGATCAGGTCGATTTTGTATATCTCACAGGAGATGCCTATGTAGATCATCCTTCTTTCGGTTCTGCCATTATCAGCCGTCTCCTTGAGAGTCGTGGATACCGTGTGGGAATCATCCCACAGCCGGACTGGCGTCATAAAGAAAGCATTCAGACTTTTGGTGAACCGCGCCTTGGTTTCCTTGTAACAGCCGGAAATATGGATTCCATGGTCAATCATTACACAGTCTCAAGGAAACATCGCCAGAAAGATTCTTATTCTCCGGGCGGCGAGATGGGACTTCGGCCGGATATGCCAACGGTCGTATACAGCAACCTGATTCGTCAGACATATAAACATACTCCAATTATCCTTGGCGGTATTGAGGCAAGCCTCAGACGTCTTGCTCATTACGATTACTGGGATAACCGCGTGCGTAGAAGTGTCCTTATGGATTCCGGTGCGGATCTGATTTCTTACGGAATGGGAGAGCATTCAATTCTTCAAATTGCCGAAGCACTACAGAGTGGACTGCCAGTTGAAGAGATCACTTACATTCCTGGTACTGTGTACAAGTGCAAAGATCTGTCCCGTGCATTCGAACCAATCGTTCTCCCTTCCTATGAGGAAGTTTCGTCTAACAAACACACTTATGCTGACAGTTTCGCAGTTCAATACCGTAATACAGATCCTTTTACCGCCAAACCACTTGCTGAGAGTTATGGAACCAGAGGCTATATTATTCAGAATCCTCCGGCACATCCGCTTTCACAGCAGGAAATGGATGATGTCTATGATCTGCCATATACTGACACCTGGCATCCGATGTATAATGCCAAAGGCGGTATTCCGGCACTGGAGGAAATTAAATTCAGTCTCACCAGCAACCGTGGCTGTTTCGGTGGATGTAATTTCTGTGCACTGACATTTCATCAGGGCAGAATCCTTCAGACCCGAAGCCATGAATCGATTCTGAAAGAAGCCATCAAAATGACAAAGGATCCTGATTTTAAGGGTTATATTCATGATGTAGGCGGTCCGACCGCAGATTTCAGACAACCATCCTGTCAGAAACAGCTGACAAAAGGAGTCTGTCAGAATCGCCAGTGTCTTTTTCCGAAGCCATGTGGAAACCTTCAGGTAGATCACACAGACTATGTTTCCCTTCTTCGAAAACTGCGCAAAGTACCCGGTGTCAAAAAAGTCTTTATCCGTTCTGGTGTACGTTTTGATTATGTTGTCGCAGATAAAAGTCCTGTATTTATGCAGGAACTGGTCAAATATCATATCAGTGGACAGCTTCGTGTTGCACCGGAACATGTTTCAGACCAGGTACTTCACTATATGGGTAAACCATCTCATCAGATCTATCAGACGTTTCTCAGAGAATATGACAAAGCAAATGAAGCTACCGGCAAGAAACAGTATGCTGTTCCATACTTTATGTCTTCTCATCCAGGATGTACGATCAAAGATGCCGTAAAACTCGCTGAATATGTGCGTGATCTTGGCTTCACCCCGGAACAGGTGCAGGACTTTTATCCAACACCATCCACACTTTCTACCTGTATGTATTATACCGGTATCAATCCACTGGACGGAAAATCGGTTTATGTACCGAAAGATCCTCATGAAAAAGCGATACAACGTGCGTTGATGCAGTACAAGAATCCAGCCAACCGTAAGCTGGTTCTGGAAGGACTGCAGCGTGCCGGACGCATGGATCTGGTCGGTTTTGGTCCGAAATGCCTAATTCGTCCGGAAAAGAAAAACAGTTTTTCTCCAGGAAACAAAAACTCTGGTTCATCACGCAGACCAGCTCACAGAACCACCATCCGCAATACACATAAGAAAAAAACGAAGAAATAAAACATTTAAAGGAGCATTACATGAGTAAAACAAAAAAACGTAATTCTTCCAGAAAGGGAGATTATGGATATCTTGCCTCCGAAAAGAAACGGCGGATTCTTATTACAGCTGTTTTATTTGCAGTACCTTTGCTGATTTTTTTCTCAGCAATGCTATATTTTCATACAAGACTGACTATCTGGACTGTGATAGCTGTTGTCGGCTGCCTTCCAGCCTGCAAATCTCTGGTCAGCCTGATCATGATCTTTCGCGCCAGACAAGTAGAAACATCTGTATACCGTAGGATTCATGAACATGCCGGCGAACTTACCATGTCTTATGAAATGTACATGACTTTCTATGAGAAAAGTGCAAACATTGACGCATTTGCAATTTGTGGAAACACTGTTGTCGGATATAGCAGTGATCCTAAAATTGACGTAACTTTCATGGAGCGAGAATGTCAGAAGATTCTCAGAGGAAACAGTTTCAAAGCAACCGTCAAGATTTTTACCCGACTGGATCCGTTTCTGGAACGTCTTGATTCCATGAATGCACACAAAGAATCTCTGGAGGAGGGAATTAAATTCCGCCCGGACGAAAAATATCCGGAACTTTCCAGAAATGAACTGATCAAACACACTATTCTGGCAATCTGTCTGTAAAGGAGCTTTATGAAAGAATTCCAAATCACCGAAAACGAGGCCGGACAGCGCTTTGACAAATATCTTGCAAAACTACTCCGGAATGCACCCAAAAGCTTTTTTTATAAAATGCTTCGCAAAAAAAACATCACATTAAATGGCAGAAAAGCAACTGGAAACGAAAAGCTCAACACCGGAGACCAGATCAGACTGTTTCTCAGTGATGAAACTTTTTCAAAATTCAGTCAGCAGGAACAGACAGCAAGGGCCGTAACTGATCTGGATATCATCTATGAAGACACTGATATTCTTCTGATCAACAAACCGGCAGGTATGCTTTCTCAGCCAGATGATACCAAAGAACCTTCCATGGTAGAATACCTGATTGGATATCTTCTTCAAAATGGTTCACTGACAGAAGAAAATCTGCGGACCTTTCATCCTTCCGTATGCAACCGTCTGGACAAAAATACAAGCGGTGTTATCGCAGCCGGAAAATCTCTTGCAGGACTGCAGGAACTGTCAACGTTATTTCATGACCGTACCGTTCATAAAGACTATTTATGCATCGTTAAGGGAAAGCTTACCCGCTCGCGGCATATCCGTGGATATCTGCATAAAGATGCAAACCTGAATAAAGTAAGTGTCTCACCGACAAAAGAAAAAGATGCCCAGCCAATCGAAACACAGTACACACCTATCTGCAATAATGAGCATGCAACTCTTTTGAAAGTACGACTGATCACGGGCCGTACACATCAAATTCGTGCGCATCTGGCATCTGAGGGACATCCTCTAGCCGGTGATGCAAAATACGGCAGCCAGGAATTCAATCGATATTTCCGTGATCATTATGGGCTGAAACATCAGCTTCTCCATGCTTATCGCCTGACTTTTCCTGAACTTGAAGGAAAATTGCATAACCTGTCCGAAAAACATTTTGAGGCAGTTTTACCAGTGCAATTTCAACATATATTAAAAGAAGAACATTTAGAGGAGTGTAGTTATGAAAATCTGGAATGAAATCTGGGATTATGTAAAAATGATCATCATTGTTGTAGTAGTAGTTCTTGTTGTAAATAATGTTGTTCTCATCAACGCCAAAATTCCGTCTGAATCCATGGAAAATACGATTATGACCGGTGACCGTATCTTCGGTTTCCGCATGGCATATGGTCTGAACTTCGATTTCTTCGGCAAACACATTTCCTACAAAACCAAAGATCCGGAACGCTTTGATATCATCATCTTCAAATTTCCGGATGATGAAAGCCAGCTGTTCATCAAACGTCTGATCGGACTTCCTGGTGAAACCGTTGAAATCCGTGACGGTAAAGTATACATAAATGGCTCTGATGAACCATTGGATGACAGCTTCGTACCGGAGGTTCCGACCGGAAATTATGGTCCCTATAAGGTACCAGAAAACAGTTACTTTATGCTCGGTGACAACCGCGAATATTCCAGAGACTCAAGATTCTGGAAAAACACCTTTGTATCCTTTGATGAGATTGTCGGAAAAGCCATCGTACGCTATTATCCATCTATCAAACTTCTGAACTGAGAGGATTTTCCAATATGGCTACATGGAACAGCAGGGGCCTCCGGGGTTCAACCCTGGAGGATCTCGTGAACCGAACCAATGAACAATATGCAGAAAAAAATCTTGCTCTGATTCAGAAAATTCCAACGCCGATCACACCAGTCCGCATGGACAAAGAAAACCGTCATATCACACTCGCATACTTTGAGCAACGCAGTACAGTCGATTATATCGGTGCTGTTCAGGGAATCCCGGTCTGCTTTGATGCTAAAGAATGCAGTGTTGATACTTTTCCGTTAAGCAATATCCACCCGCATCAGGTCGAATTCATGAACGCCTTTGAGCAGCAGGGCGGAATTGCTTTTTTTCTTATTTTTTTCAGTCATGCAGATCTGTTTTATTACCTTCCGCTCCGTGACCTGATGAAGTTCTGGAATCGCATGCAGTCCGGAGGGCGCAAAAGCTTTCGGCGCGAAGAATTGAATTCCATTTACTATTTACAGAAAAAAAATGGATTTCTTGTTCCCTATCTGGATGGAATCCAGACAGATCTGAAATTGCGGGATTGACATTTTCTATTTTTTCTACTATAATTTTCTTGTTTTTACATAGTAGCATGGTAGCACGTTAAAGTGTTTATCTGTAATGAGGAGGAAACGACTATGCAGCGAATTTTTCATACACCTGAAGGTGTTCGCGATATTTATAATGGAGAGTGCAGCCAGAAGCATCATCTTCAGACAGAAATCCGCAAAGTATTTGATTCCTATGGATATGAGGAGATTGAAACTCCTTCCTTTGAATATTTTGAAGTATTCAGCAGAGAAGTAGGTACAATTCCTTCCAAGGATCTGTATAAATTTTTTGACCGTGAAGGAAATACCCTGGTATTACGCCCGGACTTCACACCATCCGTATCAAGAGCCTGCGCTACTTATTTTAATCCGGAGCACCAGGTTATAACACTTTCTTATACAGGAAACACTTTTATCAATAATTCCAGCTATCAGGGCCGACTCAAAGAGACCACTCAGATGGGTGTAGAACGTATCGGTGATGATTCTGCCGAAGCAGATGCAGAACTTCTCGCCATGACAGTTGAATGCCTTTTAAAAGCCGGATTAAAAGAATTTCAGGTCAGTGTCGGACAGGTTGACTATTTCAAATCTCTTCTTCAGGATGCCAATCTGGATATCGAAGAAGAAGAAAATCTCCGTTCCCTGATCTCCCAGAAAAACTATTTTGGTGTAGAAGATCTTGTACGCAGCCAGAATATTCCGGAATCTCTGGAAAAAGCTTTTCTGGAACTTCCACACCTGTTCGGCTCTTCAGAAATTCTTCAGAAAGCACGCAGTCTGACAGACAATATCTGTGCAATCAAAGCGGTAGAACGGCTGGAAGAAATCTATGAAATTCTCAAAATTTACGGATATGAAAAGTATGTCAGCTTTGATTTCGGTATGCTCAGCAAATTTCAGTATTATACTGGAATCATTTTCCAGGCATATACTTATGGAACCGGTGAACCAGTTGTAAAAGGAGGACGTTACAACAATCTTCTGAAACATTTCGGCAAGCCTGCTGCCTCCATTGGTTTTGGCATCACTGTCGATAATCTCCTTATGGCTCTGTCCAGACAGAAGATTTCACTTCCTGAAAAAAAAGCACCAGTCATTCTTACCTATACAGAAGCTAATCGCCGCGAAGCCATCCTGGAAGCGCAGAAATTGAGAAGCGAAGGAACGGCTGTAGCTCTTCGCCGTGAAAAGGAGGACTGCTGATATGAGATATCTTACCGTTGCCCTTACGAAGGGAAGACTTGCACAGAAAACGCTGGATATGTTTGAACAGATTGGAATCACCTGCGAAGAAATGCGTGACAAAGATACCCGCAAACTGATCTTTGTCAATGAAGATCTGAAATTGCGCTTTTTCCTCGCCAAAGGACCTGATGTACCAACTTACGTTGAATACGGTGCTGCCGATATCGGCGTCACTGGCAAGGATATCATTCTTGAAGAAGGACGTAAGCTTTATGAAGTAATGGACCTCGGATTCGGGAAATGTCGTATGTGTGTCTGTGGACCGGAAAGTGCCCGTGAACTGCTTCAGAACAACCAGTTGATCCGCGTTGCAACCAAATATCCAAACATTGCCAAAGACTATTTTTATAATAAGAAACATCAGACAGTAGAGATCATTAAGCTGAACGGTTCCATCGAACTGGCTCCGATCGTCGGACTTTCCGAAGTGATCGTAGATATTGTAGAGACAGGTTCTACCTTGAAGGAAAATGGACTGGTTGTCCTGGAGGATGTCTGCTCTTTGTCTGCCCGCATGATTGTAAATCCAGTCAGCATGCGTATGGAAAGCGAGCGGATCAAGAATCTGTTGATGAAGCTTCGCACACAGATTTAAAATAATAAATGGTTTCTGGACAGAAAAAGCGAAAAGACATGTAAGATGATAACAGGAGCCTTGAATATAGGAGGAAGAACGGCAATGAGAATACAGAAGTTAGATGAAAACAGCAGAAAAAATCTTTTAGAAGATCTGTTAAAGAGAAGCCCGAACAATTATGGACAGTATGAGCAGGGAGTGACAGAAATTCTCGCAAATGTAAAGGCAAACGGAGATCAGGCTCTGTTTGAGTACACAAAAAA
>OGPA01003286.1_pt1 | contig 10319 bp, 9 predicted proteins | sample 1552841 | NCBI WGS metagenome assembly OGPA01 (sample SAMEA2579916, study PRJEB22360) | human gut metagenome | reverse complement strand
ACCGGCTCCGGCGGCGGCAGGTGCTGCGGCGGCCGGGGCTGCTGCCGGAGCCGGCTGCTTTTTAGCGACCTTCTCCATGATGAGGCCGAGGATCTTGATGATAACGATCAAGCAGATCAGGACCACGAACACGGTAATAAGGCCCATCAGAACAACCTGAACGGTGCTGATGTTGGTCTCCATAATCTTACCTCCTTTCACCGAAGCGTTATGGAAATAAAAATAGAAAATGTAATTTGCATTCTGAAAAAAACACCACATTCCCGCATTTTATCAGAATGGTTATATCTTAACACGGAATTCAAAATTTCGCAATGCTTAATTCAACTTTTTTAACCGATATTTTCGGAACGAAAGTCTGTTTGGAGTAATTCCTGTTTGAACGCCGAAAATCCGGCAAGAACACGCCGCTTCTCTCCGGTTCAAAATATTGACGAAAAACTTTCTTTTATCCCGTTGCATTTTAGTAGAAAACATAGTAAAATTGAGTTATCTGTTATTTAGCATGGGCTTTCTTTCCAAAAAAGCGAATAGACTGCCCAAAGTATTGAAATGAGGCGAAGACGTGTTTTCAAACAAAGATCTGCGGAAGCTCATCATACCCCTTGTTATTGAGCAGCTTCTGGCCGTAACCATCGGTATGGCGGATACCGTAATGGTCTCCTCCTGCGGCGAAGCGGCGGTTTCCGGCATCTCCCTTGTGGACTCCATCAACTTTTTGCTCATCACGCTGTTTTCTTCTTTGGCGACGGGCGGCGCGGTCATTGCGTCCCAGTACATCGGGCGCGGCGACCACAAAAGCGCGAGTCTTGCGGCAAAGCAGCTTTTCTATGCCAGCCTTGCGCTTTCGGCCGTGCTGGGCGTCATCGCCGTATTCTTCCGCAAGCCGGTGCTGAACATGGTTTTCGGCTCCATTGAAGCGGACGTTATGGCGCACGCGCAGATTTATTTTTTGCTTTCCGCGATCTCCTATCCGTTCCTTGCGGTCTATAACGCCGGTGCAGCGCTGTTCCGCTCTATGGGCGATTCGCGCACGACGATGCTCATTTCCATTTTAATGAACACCATCAACACTGTGGGCAATGCGATTTTAATCTACGGCTTCCAGATGGCTGCGGCGGGCGCGGCGACGGCTTCTCTTGTTTCCCGTGCAGTAGGCGCCATCATCATTACGGTGCTGCTTTTGAACCCGCGCCGTATTATTTTTTATGATAAGCTCCATAAGCCGGAAATCCACCTCTCCATGTTGAAGAGCATTTTGCAGATCGGCGTGCCGAACGGCCTTGAGAACAGCATTTTCCAGATTGGCAAAATTCTGGTTGCAAGCATTGTTTCGGGCTTCGGCACCATTTCCATCACAGCGAACGCCGTGGCGGGCAACCTCGCTTCCTTGCAGGTTATTCCGGGCATGGCGCTCGGCATGGCGATGATCACGGTCGTCGGCCAGTGCATCGGCGCAAAGGACTACGAAGCTGTGAAAAAGTATACGAAGAAGCTGATGCTCATCACCTACGGTGTCGTCTGGGCTATGACGCTTTTGATGCTGCTGTTCAGCAAGCAGATCCTTTCGTTCTACTCACTCTCCGAGGAAACGACCACGATGACGATGGAGGTCTTCATTGTGCACGGCATCTGCGCCGTCATTGTTTGGCCGCTGGCCTTTGCCCTGCCGAACGCCCTGCGCGCTGCGAACGATGTGCGCTTTACGATGATTGTTTCCCTGCTTTCCATGTGGATCTTCCGCATCGGCTTCAGCTACGTTCTGGCGATCTACTTTAACATGGGCATTTTGGGCACATGGATTGCAATGTGCATCGATTGGTTCTGCCGCGGCGCCTGCTTTGTCATCCGCTTTGCGCGCGGAAAATGGAAGAATATCAGCTTTATTGATAACTAAGAAGGAGGTAAAACCGTATGGAATATGATGCTTTTACCGGCGGCGTTGCGCCGGGCGGACTGCGCTCGAAAAGCGATATCCGCATTTTGATCTGCTATATGCTCAAAAGCGTGAACGCGCCGCTTTCGGGCGATGACATCATCAAGGTCTTGCAGGAAAAATCCCTTGCGAATTACTTTGAGGCGAGCGATGCACTCTCTGCCCTTGTGAGCCTTGGCAATGTCACCCGCGAGGAGGACAACACCTATGTGCTGACTAAGCGTGGCAAGAGTGTGGCGGACGACTTAGAACAGCTTATCCCCTCTTCCGTGCGTGATAAGGCCGTAGCCGCCGCCACGGCTCTGCTGGCTTCCGCCAAGATGGAGCGCGAAAACGTGGCGACCATTGTCCGCACCGAAAACGGCTACAACGTGACATGCCACATTTCCGGCGGGGAAATGGAGCTGATGAGCCTTACCGTGTATGTGCCCGACCTCTATCAGGCACGCGAAGTGAAAAAGAACTTTCACCGCGACCCACAGCGCGTGTATAATCTGATGCTCGCGGCGCTTACCGGCGACGACGAGATGATGAAAAGCGCCGTAAACCCGTGAGTTTCCGTCACATTTAAAATTCCGAAAAGCCGCAGTTTTTGCGGCTTTTCTTTTTCTTCACTTCCTGTTTTTCCGAACATTCTGCACTTGTCGTCAAAAACCGACATTTTTCTGTATGCGTATTGTGTATACTTGTATATGAAGACAGTTTGAGTTTGCAAAGAATATACACATCATTCGCGTGAATATTTCTCACGTAGTCGTGCATAATGGCGCAAATAGCGTATACTATCATTGTATCTTTTGTTTGTATCTCACGCAAAAGATACAACACAGTTATGTGCACGATTTTCACAGAATGGCACAGCGGATGGTGAACAGCAATGGAAGAAATAGACTCTAAAGCAAGCTTCGGCCGACGTCTCAAGCGTTTCCGTGAAGAAAGCGGCTACACGCAGTCGATCCTTGCGAATATTCTTGGCGTTGAACGTTCCACCTACACGTATTATGAGACCGGCAAAACGACGCCCGTCATCTTTGACCTGATGCGCCTTTGCCGTCTTTACCGCATTTCTTTGGATGAGCTGTGCGGATACAGCGCAAACTCTGCAGACGCGATGCGTCTGAGCGACTCCGGTCAGCGCGTGAAAGTGTATGCACGCCGCAAAGAGCGTCGTTACCTTGCCGATTCTGTGCTGGATCTTTCTACAGATGAACAGCAGCTTTTGGCGTATTATCGTTCCGCTTCCCCGGAAGATCGTGCGGAGCTTTTTGAACATCTGCGCAATGCACGGTACCGTGACCGCCGCCACGCAAACGCAAAATAACCTTCAAAAATTTTATATGCGCTTGTAGCCCAGTTGGATAGAGCGACAGACTCCGACTCTGTAGGCCGCTGGTTCGAATCCAGTCAAGCGCGCCATGATTGGGTGACAAAAAATGTCACCCAATTTTTCTTAGTATTCATGCGGATTTTCGGGCTTTTGGGGACAAAATCCGACAAACGTTTTTACCGTAGATATCCAACCAGTAAACCGCAGCTGAATCCGCCGCAGCGGGGCTTCCGCCTGATTTTTCAGGTTGGAAGCCCCGCTTTTTTGCATTTTCCCACCTTTTTCCCGTTGTCGGAAGTGCAGAAGTTTCCGGCAGTTTCATAGATAGATTGACGAACCCCAAAACGGGCGAATTCTAAGCCCTCAAGATTCAAGGGGGTAGTGCGCCCTTTTTTAGAGCGGCCCGGCCGGCCAGCCGGGGCGCTCTCTTGTTTCCCCCTCTCCCAGACCCTCACCCCCGGATTACTTACCAGCTGGGAAAGAACAATACTCTCTAAGCTCTTAACCAGCAGGAATCTTAAGTTTTCAACACACAAAGAAAGGATGCGAAAAAATATGAACATCGGCATAGGCCACGGCTACTACGCCATCAAAACCCGGCATTTTTCTTTCCCAGCCGGTATCTCGGAGTATTCCCATGAGCCTTACACCTTGCAAAACACGCTGGAGTACGGTGGGAAGTTCTTAGTGTGCGGGACCGGCAGACAGCCCATCCTGCGCAACAAAATGGAGAACGACAACTACTACCTGCTGACCCTCGCCGCCATCGCCAGGGAGATCAAACAGCGCGGCGGAAAAACGGAGTGTTCCGTAAACATTGCCGCCGGACTGCCTCTAGCCGGGTTTGGCCGCGAGAAAAAGTCCTTTCGGGAATACCTGCTGCGTTCTCCCCAGCCGGTCGGTTACCAATTCGAAGGAATCCCCTACAAAGTATGTGAAGCTGTTCCCACAGGGGTACTCCACCATCGCTCTCCACCCCGAACTCATCCAGAACGAGCCGTCTGTCCTTCCGATGGACGTCGGCGGCTGGACGGTGGATTTCATGCGGCTGGACAACGGCATTCCCAACGCATCCACATGCCGCAGTCTGGAACTCGGCATGATCCGCTGCATGGATGAAACAAAAGAGCAAATCCGCCGGGACATCGGACTGTCCGTCACCGACGCGCAGGTAGAGCGTGTTCTGGCCGGAAAGCCCTGCAGCATGGACGAGGATGCACGGAGCATCATCCGGAAGCAGGGGCGAATTTGCACGGAGCGCCTTCTTTCCGCAGCCATGGAATCGGGATTTGACCTCAAGGCCATCCCGGTCGTGATGCTGGGCGGCGGCGCGACGGTGGTCAAAAGCAACGTGAGCCCCCAGAACGGCCTGTGTCGGGTTTTTGCCCTCCCGGACGACAAGGTAAACGCCAAAGGATTCGAGCGCATTTTGGAGCAGTTTGCGGGCCGTTTGGGCAGCAGATGAGCAGACCTTTATTTGGCTTCCGCCCCAACCTCCGGAACAAGGCGCACCGCAGAGCATGGAAAATTCTGCAAGCTGTGCCGGAAGGGCGGAAAAACGCCTTTCTGGTGCAGGCAATTCTGGAGCATGAAGAAAAGGAAGCTTTGGAATCTACTCTGCGGCGGGTGCTGCGGGAAGAACTTCAATCTGTTCCTTCCCAGCCCGTACAGCAGCCGGAAGAAGCGATCCCACTGGAGATGCCTTGCAGTAGACGAAAAAAGGTTGAGCTTTGGAACACCCAAAAGCAAAACTATAAAATCACGTTGCAAAAAAATAAATGCAAATCTCTCCTGAATCCAGAAGTCTCTCTTTTTTGCAGGTATCTTTTTTGCCAAAATGGCGTCAAAAAATTCCAAGTATTTTTGTCGCTTTTTTTCTTGAAATGTAGTACACAAATTTAACCTCTCGTTTTCTTTGGATAAACCCAATATTCAATAATTATTTCAAGTTCAATTGCTCTCGAATCTGTCGTGCAATCAATTTGATATTGTCAATATCAATGTTCGTGCTAAAATGATATGACCCAAAAAAGAAGAGAAGTTAACCTCAAAGTGGTATAGCAGAATCACCACAAACCACCAAAACGCCACAAAGAGGTAACTTCTCATGAACAGAATAACACAAGAAGCATATAAGCGTCAAGCCGTAGTGAAAACAGCACAATAACTGCCTGAAAGGCGCAGCAAGACGGGACGGAAAGCACTTTTACCAATGGACAGCCATAGACGAATGCACCAGAATACGATTTATTTACGGGTTTGAGGAGCATACACCGGAAAACTCGGTAAAGTTCTTCAAAATGCTTCAAAAAATATTTCCGTTCAAGATTCAGACAATCCAGACGGATAACGGGACGGAGTTTACATACAAGTAAATCAGCGATATGGAACTCTGTCCGTTTGACATTGCTTTGAAGAACGCCGGTGTGCAGCACAAGCTGATTCCACCCAGAACGCCTTGGCACAACGGCAAGGTAGAGCGGAGTCATCGAAACGACCGGCGCTATTTTTACAACTGGGAAAAGTTTGCAAGTGTAAAAGATCTAAATCGAAAGCTCAAAGATCATTTGCACTGGAGCAACAGAAAGCCCATGCGCACGCTGGGCGGCAAAAGCCCGCTTGATCTCCTCCGTGAAATTCTTTCTAACGCCTAATTCTTTTCTACCCCTCTTTTCTTTACCTTCTGTGGGTCATATCTATTTACAACGCAGCGGATATCCGGAATTTATTTACGGAACACCTTGACTTTGACTGTTTGATTGGATATACTGTAGGCAAAGAGGTGAATGTCATGTTAAAACTATTTGAAGTGTCCGGATTCAAAAATTTTAAAGATACTGTCAGATTGGACTTTTCTGACATTCGGGACTATAAATTTAATCCCCAGTGCATCACCAATGGGCTGATTGGAAAAGCCATCATCTACGGAAAAAACTCTATTGGGAAATCCAATTTTGGTTTAGCGGTGTTTGATATCGTTTCCCATCTATCTACAAAAAATGTCGGCCCCAACCTCTATGACTACTATCTCAATGTCGCCACTTTGGATGATTACGCTTCTTTTCACTATGTTTTTCAATTTGATAACAACTTGATCGACTATCGTTACCGGAAAGACGAAAAACAATCCCTGTTGTACGAACGCCTTGATCTAGACGGTGCTTTACTGTACGAGTACGATTATTCTAAGAACCGGGGAAACACACAGGGAATCGAAAGGCTTGCCCCTACACTCAATTGGGCTTTTCAAGACACAGACTGTATTTTGAAGTATGTGATCAACAACACCGTTCTGGAGGATTCCCACCCCTTACGGCAGATGATGCGCTTTGTCAATAACATGCTCTGGTTCCGCAGCTTAGATGAAAACCGTTACATCGGCTTCAAGAACAAGAGCAGCGATTACTACGACTTTATTTTCGAGGACAACCTGCTAAAAGAATTGGAAGGGTTCCTTCATAACGCCGGTATCGAAGAAAATTTGACGATCAAAACAGATGTGGACGGCAAAAAGCGTTTGTACCTTGATACAGAAACGCCTCTCCCTTTCTTTAAGGTAGCTTCTAATGGTACCAAGGCCCTCTACACGTTCTTCTATTGGTACAAGACATCCACGGACGTGTCTTTCATGTTCATTGATGAATTTGACGCCTTTTATCATTTTGAATTAGCAGAGAGCATCGTCCAGGTTCTGGAAAAAATGGGAAACACCCAAGTAATCCTCACTTCCCACAATACCAATTTGCTGACAAACCGGATCATGCGGCCGGACTGCTACTTCATTCTCACAAAGGACAAATTGACCTCCCTGGCCAACGCCACCTCCCGGGAGCTGCGGGAGGGCCACAACCTGGAAAAACTCTATATGAGTGGTGAATTCAATGGATAAGGAAAAAAGCCAAATCCTCGTGCTGGTGGAAGGGAATAAAACCGATTACAACCTAATGAACAAGCTTTTAGAAATTTATGGCATTTCCGACAGCCACGAGGTGGTCTCTTACCATACCAACATTTACACCCTATACCAAGAGATGTTTCAAGAGGGTGACCCCGCCTCTGTTGACCTCCTGCAAAATCTCAAAGAGCATGAACCAAATCCCCACTTAAAAGAGCTATTCGATAGGAGATACTCCGATATTCTGCTGATTTTTGACCTAGATCCCCAAGACCCCCTATTCTCAGTGGATAAAATCACGGAGATGGCCTCCTACTTTGTGGAGTCCTCCGACATGGGAAAGCTGTACTTAAACTATCCCATAGTAGAGGCTTACTATCACATGAAAAGCATCCCTGACCCAGAGTTTGACAGCTACACGGTTTCCCTAGAAGAACTGACAGGCCACACATACAAAGGCCGAGTTAACCGAGAAAACCGCGATCATGACTATCGGAAGTTTGGCGTGGACAAAAAGGAAAATGACATTGTGATTCGCCAGAATATCGCTAAAGCATGGCGGATCGCAAAACCAGAAGCTCTGTCCCCTCTGTCAATCACCCCACTAGAGGCCGGGGATATTCTTCGCCGGCAACTGGAGATGCTTTCAAAGGAAAATATTCTTTCTGTGCTGTGCACCTGTGTGTTCTATATTGCGGACTACAACCCTAAATTGCTAGAATGAGTGAACAGAGGCCGAAAGCCAAGGATTCGCCCCCTTGCTCAGGGGGGCTATCTCTTGTAGAAACTGGACATTCAAAGGCAAAACTATAAAATCACGTTGCAAGAATGAATACAAATCTCTTCTGAACCCAGAAGTCTCTCTTTTTCGCAGGTATCTTTTTTGTCAAAATAACGCAACGAAAACCCGCATGAACGCTGATGTTCTGCGGGTTTTTGATTTATCTGTAACACACTTTATATTTTGAGCCCCCCGCTTTCCGGCTGATTGGCCGGGCAGAAGACTTTTCAAAAGGAAAAAAGATGAACAGGAATGGTAACCCCCGTTCCTGTTCACTAAATTATTGGAATTCTAAAAATAGACCACTACTACCACTAATTGGTCAATAGAGCCATTTTCATTTTCTTCACATATTCTCCGATGTATTTCGGCGCGTCCTTTCCATACTGTTCAAGCAGCTTGATGATTGCTGAGCCGACAATGGCACCGTCAGAGATATTCGCCATTTTCTTTGCCTGCTCCGGTGTGGAAATACCAACGGCTTGCCGAAATCATGCGGGAAATTTGCAGTGAGGATACTCAAAATTACTAGGCGCTGGGTGCGCCACCATCGTTTTGAAAACACCGTATCGTAACCTCCTTTGAAAAAGGAAAAACTCCTTTGACGTTATATCTTCCGTCAAAGGAGTCTCAAAAAAACGTCCTTGACAGAAATATACTTTCTGTCAAGGACGAACAAAACACTTATCCGCGGTGCCACCTTGATTCACGGCATGACCCGTGCACTTAGCAGGATACCTACATATCCCCGGCAAATGACGTCTGCCTGCAACGTCGCAGAATACTTTGTGAAATCACACAAGACATTTACGACCGTGGAGGAGAACCAACGGCAGCGGAAACAAGTTTCAGCGCCACTGCGGCTTTTGCTGTTGCGTTTACGGGCTGCCAAGCCTGTATTTGAAATCTCTGTAGCCGAACGACGCTAACTTGCGGATATCGCCGCCCGCTGTGCGGGAATAAATGCCGGGCAGGGGCATGCCGTTGAAGGTATTGTTTTTGCAGGTGGTGTAGATTGCCATGTCACCAAAGACGAGCAGGTCGCCGACCGCGGGCACAGCGTCGAAGCTGTAATCGCCGATAACGTCGCCTGCAAGGCAGGTTGGGCCGGCAAGGCGCACCGTGTACGGCTTCTCCTCCGGCTCACCGGCGCCGAGCAGCGGCGGGCGATACGGCATTTCGATGACATCCGGCATATGGCAGGCGGCGCTGGCATCGAGAATTGCGATGGTCGTCTCGCCGTTTCGCACGACATCGAGCACGCGGCTGAGGAGGTACCCGGCGTTTAACGCGCAGGCTTCTCCGGGCTCGAGATACACGGTGACATTCCAGTCCTGCTGTGCGCGGCGGATGCAGCGCTCCAGCGTTTCCATATCGTAGTCGGGACGCGTGATGTGGTGGCCACCGCCGAAGTTGAGCCACTGCATTTTGGGCAGAAGATCGCCGAACGTTGAAGCAACGGCGTTTAAGGTCGTTTCCAGTGCGTCGGCATCCTGCTCGCACAGCGTGTGAAAATGAAGGCCGTCGAGCAGTTCGGGCAAATGCGCGTCTTCTTGAACGGCTTTATCCCACTGCGCACAGGTGGTGCCGAGGCGGCTGCCGGGCGCACAGGGATCGTAAATTTCGTGTCCCTCCTGCGTAGAGCACTCCGGGTTGATGCGCAGACCGACGCTTTTGCCCGCAGCTTTTGCTTTGGGCGCGAACTTTTGCAGCTGTCGCGGCGAATTGAACACAATGTGATCCGCATAGCGCAGCAGCTCGTCCATTTCGTCCTCACGGTAGGCGGCGCAAAACACATGCACCTCGCCGCCCGGCATTTCTTCAGCGCCGAGCCGCGCTTCAAACAGGCCGCTCGCTTCCGTACCGACCAAATGCGGCGCGAAAATCGGATAAAGATCATAATTGCTGAACGCCTTCTGTGCCAAAAGCACCTTGCAGCCCGTGCGCTTTTGCAGCGCGCCGAGCACCTCTGCGTTATGCTGCAGGACGGCCTCGTCCATGAGGTAGCACGGTGTGGACAGCGTTTTAAATTCCGGCGGAATTTCGCCGTTGATGCCCGCAAACGGTGGGCGTGTATCCAGTAAGTTCATCAGTCCACCAAAGCCGGATCGTGGTTTTCGCTGCGCGGCAGGCCGTATTTATCAAGGGCATCGAGGAACGGATCCGGATCGAACTCCTCGACGGTGTAGACACCGGGCTTTGTCCACTTGCCGGTGAGCATCATCAGCGCGCCGCACATGGCCGGCACGCCGGTGGTGTAGCTGATCGCCTGACTGCCGACCTCGCGGTAGCATTCCTGGTGGTCACAGACATTATAGATGTAGTAAGTCTTCTCTTTGCCGTCCTTTTTGCCTGTGAAGATGCAGCCGATGTTCGTCTT
>OGPA01003279.1_pt1 | contig 10339 bp, 11 predicted proteins | sample 1552841 | NCBI WGS metagenome assembly OGPA01 (sample SAMEA2579916, study PRJEB22360) | human gut metagenome | reverse complement strand
GCTGCCAGTCTGCTCAGCATCCCATTATCCAAAACAGTACCATCCTGTCCGGCTTCTTCCTCCAATTGATATTGCCCCTGCTGATAAATCACTTTATAAAATTCCATGTAGTTCTTGCTCCCATTTTTTTATTATTTTCTGCAAAATCTGTTCAAAGGTTTTATCTGTTGTGTCAATAACCAAATCCGCTGCTGTTTCCCAACACTTCTGTTCCTGATGAAGCAGGCAAATATCTTCCATTACATAGCCTTTTCGCAAAAATGGACGATTATTTTTGCGCATTACCCTGCGCTGAATCGTTTCCGGATCGGCCTTCAAACAGACAATCAAACCGGATTGCCGCATCTTTTGCAGCCGTTCTTCATAAAATTGCAACGTACCCCCAGTGGAAATCACACAATTTTCTTTTTTCAAAAATCGGTTTAAGGCCAAATCCTCCTCAGACTGAAACCGTATTTTACCATGCTTATGATATAAGGTGATCAGATCCATTCCCGCAGCGGCTACAATTTGACGATCGGTATCACAAAATTCCATATTCAGCCGCTGCGCCAGACGAAAACCAACAGAGCTTTTTCCGGTTCCCATAAATCCTACCAGAATAATATTTTTTTTCATATTGATAACTCCCAACCTAAAAACTGAATCCAACATGAAAAATAGACCACACTGCTGGCCAGGTGATCTATCCTCTTTCTATTAAGCTTCTCCTCTGGTAGGAACGATGCAGATAAACTCCAAGCTCTCATTTCCGGTATTGGTAAAACAATGCTCTGCATTGGAGGGCACATAGGCACACGTCCCTTTTTCGATAGGAAACTCTGTCCCATCTATCATCAACACGCCGGTACCGGAAATCACATAATTGATGTGCGGCCAATCATGGGCATGCTGCGGAGAATTTCCACCTGTTTCCAAGGTCATAATCCGCATCACATAATCTTCCCACCCCTGCTGCGGGCCAACTGCAACCTGTTTTACTGTGCCTTTGGCACCGCCCGGTGTCATATCAATTTTGGGCATATCTTTTACAGTTCCAACAAACATGATTATCACCTCATTATAATATTTGTTTTTATTATAACAATATTTTGTGAGAAGATAAATAAAAATCTCTTAATAATTTAAACGGATACGGTCTGATACCATTGCAATAAATTCAGAGTTTGTCGGTTTTCCTTTTTCTAAATTGATGGTATAGCCAAAATATTCTGTCATTAAATCAATATTGCCTCTGCCCCAAGCCAGTTCAATGGCATGGCGGATGGCCCGTTCCACGCGGCTTGGCGTGGTATCATATTTTTCGGCAATTTTAGGATATAAATCTTTGGTAATCCCACTGAGTAAATGAATATCATCTAAAATCATCAAAATGGCATCCCGCAAATATTGATATCCTTTTACATGAGCAGGTACTCCCATATCATGCAGCAAAGAAGTGACCTCTACTTCCAGCGGTTTTCGTTTTTGAACAGGACGCACCGGCTGATAAACTGCCATTTGATCTGCCAGAGCCAAATTGCCCACAGTTCCGCCGCCCTCCATTACCATACCGGGATAGAAACGGCAAACATCTTTGATGCGTTCATAAATTCCTTCCAGTTCAAATGGTTTGACTAAATAATCGGAAGCGCCTTTCATCATCGCACGCTGGATCATGGTGTCATTGGTAAATGCAGTTAGCATGATAACCTTGGGATGCACTGATAAATTCTGCATACGATCCAAAACACCAATTCCGTCCAATCGCGGCATAATCATATCCAATACAACCACATCAGGCTTTACCGCCTCAATTTTTTCTAAACAATCCCAACCATCCACAGCAACACCTACAACTTCTATATCTCCCTTTTCTTTCAAGAAATTTTCTAAAATATTGGAAAACTGCTGATTATCATCCACTAATAAAACTTTGTACATACCGATACACTCCTTATTTTTTACTCCAGAAACTAATGTAATATGAACACGCAATGATAAAACAAGATACCTCCCTCATAAATTGCATTCTTCTATTCTAAATTTATTTTCATTTTTGGTAAATATTTACTGTCTATATTGTACCTATTTCTTCCAAAAATTGCAAGATATTTTTTCCTAAAATTTACAATTATTTTTCTCACAACCGCAAATCTAACAGAAAATGCAGTATCCCGGCAAAGAAAAAGGCCAATCCATAGGATTTGGCCTCTTTGATACATAATAAAATTCGATTGTTATGCACCCGCTTCTTTTTCTTTCAACAATTCTAATGGATTAATGGGTTCTCCTAAGTAACGGGCAGCAAAATAAAAGTTACCGTCTTCCTGCTCTGTCTGCTGCGTTGTTCCGATTGCCTGCCCTTTTTCTATCGGTTCATTTAACTGTACATAACATTGGGCACATTTGCCGTAAATGGTGACCAGACCATTGGCATGAGAAATCTCTATGGTATAATCGCCATCTGTCTCCGTAAGATTTGTTACTGTGCCGTCATAAGCCGCTTTTATTTCTTCAGCCGGTGCTGTAGCAATCAATAAACCATCCTGAAATGCCGCAGCCAATTGAGTCTGATCCCAGCCATATTCATTCACCACTTTACCAGTCACAGGAACTGCCATTGCCTCCTGAACCCGATTGACAGGCGCATTTACACTGATTACATCGCCCTCCGGCAGGCTGTCCACCGAGAAGTCGCCAAAAAACTGCATAACCGGCGCTAAATCAGCATCCACAGTAAAACTTTCCCGCAAAAACTGCTGCCATTTTAAACTGCCTGGCGAGGTGCTTTGAAAAATAGTCAGCACCAGAAAAAAAACACCCAGCGAACCTGCCATCTGGGCACAAAACCGCCAGAAGCCTTTGCTTGGTGTTTTTAATTTATGATTCTGATATACTGCCATCATACTCCCCCCTTTTCTCTATCTTATACCCATGTATATACACGTAAGAGGAGATGTATGACAACATTTTTTAAGCTATATTATTCGCCGTCAGCTATCAACTGCTCATTATAGCTGCCTAAAAATTTAAAATATCCCAACTGATGATTCAGGTCGTTCAACAGCCAACGAACCTGAACATCACTGCACTTTCCTTCGATATCCAGATAAAACAAATACTCAAATTTCTTTTCTGGATAAGGCCGTGACTCCAGCTTACAAAGGTTTAAGCTGTTCAGCGCAAATTTGCGCAGCAGATGATACAACGCCCCTGGTTTGTGAGGCACAGTTAAGCACAAACTGATTTTATTGGCATCAACGGAAAACCCTGGCGTTTTGCTAATGCAAATAAACCGTGTAGCATTGCCTGTAATATCCTGCACATCCTTCTGCAGTTGATTCATATGATAAAGCTGCGCACATTTTTCAGAAGCAATTGCTGCCAAATGGGGATTATTCTGCGCAGCAACAAATTTTGCCGCCGCTGCCGTATTGGAATATTCGTGGAACTGAATGTCCGGATATTGCTCCTGCAGCTTCATGCACTGATTCAACGCCTGCGGATGGGAGTAAATATCTGTCAGCTGACCAACGGCTGTATCCACAGCTGTTAATAAATTATGCCGCACCAGAACCTTGGTATCTTTTATGATATAGAAGTTGTGTTTGCGCATCAAATCATACACCTGCGTTACCGAACCAGCTGTGGAATTTTCAATTGGCAGCACACCGTACTGTACAATTCCATCTTCCACCGCAGCAAACACATCTTCAAACTTATCAAAAAACTGAATATCCGGCTGTGCAAAAAATTGATCGGCTGCTTGGTGGGAATAGGCGCCTTCTACACCCTGACAACCAACCTTCGCTGCTTTCGGCAATTCTGCACGGGCATCCAAAATAACATCCAACTCAGATTGATAGTCCAATCCAAGCGGCGTTTGTATTTTTTCCTGCAATACTTCCGACAGCAAGGCTTCACTTTCCTGCACCAGAAGCTTTCTCTCCGCATACAAATGCTCAATCTCTTTTTCCATTGCTGTAATCTGCTGCTGTAAATTAAGAATCTGTTTTACCTGATTGGATTTCATGGTCTTTCTCCTTCTTCACTTGATACGGGTCCTGCCCTGTGGCAATATAATCGCCGGTGCTGGACGGCAAATCCTTACCTTCCAGCCGTTGTTTAATATAGGCTTTGAATAAGGTATAAATGACAGCCATTGCTGGAACACCCACAATCATTCCGATAAAACCAGCAATGCCTCCGCCGATCAAAATGGCAAACATGACCCAAATTGCCGGCAATCCGGTGGTGCCGCCAAGAATTTTAGGGCCAATAATATTTCCATCTATCTGCTGTAAAATCAGGATGAACAGACAGAACCATACAGCCTGAATGGGGTCCACAATAAAGATAATGAAGGCGCTGGGAATGGCACCTACAAAAGGACCAAAAAACGGAACAACATTGGTCACGCCAATAATCACACTAATTAATAATACATACGGCATTTTCATGATGGTCAGACAGATAAACGCCAATATACCAATAATCAACGAGTCTATCAGTTTACCATTGATAAACCCGTTAAAGGTTCTGCTGGTTAAATTGCCTACATACAACATTTTTTCCACAGTTTTTTTCTGAAAAAATGCGTACAATACTTTGCGCAGCTGGGCAAAAAAGTGTTCCCGCGACATCAGCAAATAAATGGAGATGATCACCGCCACAAAAAAATTGATGACACCGTTGGTAACCTGCCCTGTAAAGCCTAACGCATACTGAAATGCCGAAAGCAATAATGCACTGCCTTTGGACAGAATATCATCCCAGGTTCCTGTAATTTTTTCATAAACAGTCGGATCAATGTGATATTGCTGGTTTAGCACTGAGAACCACATTTCAATATTTTCATCAATATTTAATGCAAATTCCTGAATATTCTTCACCAGCGTAACAGCACTGTCTATCAACTGCGGCACCAAAAAAGCAATCAAAATACTGATTAATACAGTAAAAATCACCATTGCCAGCATCACCGACAACGCACGGCGCACCTTTGCATTTTTTACAGTTGTGCGCATCACTTTATCAAAATATTTTACTGGATTATTTAAAAGAAAAGCTATGACAAAACCATACACAAAGGGCCGCAAAATATCTAAAACCGTATTGGTAAAGCCGCGTAGGGTTTCCAGATGAAGCAAGGCAAAATAAAACGAAATTGCAACTACTGCTACACATATGTTAGCCAGCATTCTATTTCGGGTTTCTTTACTAAAATCCAGTTTCATACTGTTTCTCCTCCGCTCCTGCTAGTAGTTTCTGTCTGTCCACGTTCCAAATGAAACGCTTGCTGATACTGAGAAATCGTTTCCAGCAAAACGGTTCCATATTGTTCAATTTTACTTTGTCCCAATCCAGTGATGGACTCCAAAGCAATGGGGCTGACCGGCTGGTTGCTGGCCAATTCCTGCAGCGTTTCATCGCTGAGTATATGATAGGATGGCACCCCTTCGTCAATGGCCAGCATAAGCCGCAGCGATTTCAATTCATTCAGCAGTTCAACCTCAGGATGCTGTATTACCGGCTGCCCCAAACTAACAGTGCAGCAATTACTGCAGCCCTGACAGCGCTCCCTGGCTTTTTCGCCAAAATACTGCAGAATAAACTGCCGCAGACAACGGCTGGTGCTGGCATACTGCACCATAGTATCCAATTTTTCCAGCTCTACCGCCAATCGTTCCTCCGACTTGCTGCTCTGCTCCAGCAAATAACGGTTTACATGCACATCAGAATAAGAAAAAAACAAGACGCACAAACTGGGCAAGCCATCTCTGCCGGCCCGACCAATTTCCTGATAGTAGGACTCTATATTTTTAGGCAAATTATAGTGTACTACATACCGGACATCCGGCTTATTGATACCCATACCAAAAGCATTGGTCGCTACAATCAAATCCACCTGCTCATAAATAAATTTCTCCTGATTTTCATTGCGCTCCCAGTCTTCCATGCCGCCATGATAACGCAAAACAGGAATTCCCGCCCTGCGCAGCAAATCCCATACCTTATCCACTTCTTTTCTGGTATTGCAGTATATGATGCCCGACTGCCCCCGATGACTCTGCACAAATTGCAGCACCGCTTCTTTTCTGTTGCCATCCCGCTGCACTGCCAATATCAAATTGGAGCGATTAAAACTGGCCCGATAAATATTGGGACGCTGCAACTCCAAACGCTGAATAATATCGGTGCGGGTCTCTGCTGTAGCAGTGGCTGTAAATGCAGCCACTACCGGACGCTGCGGCAAACTTTGAATAAACTGACTGATCCCGTAATAACTGGGACGAAAATCATGCCCCCATTGGGATACACAATGGGCCTCATCTACGGCTACCAACGAAATGTGCTGCCGTTTTAACAAAGATAAAAATTCTCCAGAACGAAGCCGCTCTGGAGCTACATATAAAATCTGCACCTGTTTGGCCTGAATCTGCCGATATAACATTCGATATTGTTCACCATCTAGCATACTGTTCATACAGGCTGCTCGAATTCCCAAACGCACCAGCTGATCTACCTGATCCTTCATCAAGGAAATCAGCGGAGAAATCACCAGCGTCAGCCCTTCCAGCATAAGCGCCGGAATCTGATAACACAGCGATTTCCCTCCGCCAGTCGGCATAATTACCAGCGTATCCTGATGATTCAGAATTGATAAAATGGCTTTCTGCTGAATGGGCTTAAAAGAATGATATCCGTAATATTTTTTTAAAACCCCTTCTGCTTCTTCCAGTCTATCCATTTGATTCATCTCCATGTTCTGCAGACAAAGGCTGCCCCAGTGCTTCTGCAATCTGACCTTTTACCAGCGCAGCCAGCTCTTTGGTATCCATGCTCTGCACCGTTTCTGCTGAAATCATAGGCAGTACAGTCACTGTGGCCTGCGCTTTATAAATCCAAAAACTGTTGCGCGGCATAATGTCCCGGGCGCCCTGCAAGGCAATGGGCACAATTGCCACTTTCCCTTTTTGCGCAGCTTTCAAACTGCCTGCTTTAAATTCGCCCAAATAACCATCTGCGCTGCGAGTCCCCTCTGGATACAGCACCAGACTATGTCCTTCCCGCAGAAACTTACCTGCCTGTAAAATGGCAGTCAACGCTTTGCGGGCATCACCGCGGGTAATCAATACGCATTTCATGTGTACAATCCATTTTGAAAAAAACGGAATTTTTCCGATTTCTTCTTTGGCTACAAAACCCACCGGCTGCTCAATCACAGACATCATAACAGGAATATCCATATAGCTTTGATGATTGGCAACATAGAGAACTGTCTGATCCTTCGGTAAATGTTCGCTGCCCTTCACAATAATATCGCTGCCTGTCAGCGCAACAATCCGACAAGCCATACCGCGGGCATAAGCATAAATTTTTTGCATAACCGCCTGGTCTCCGCCCAACTTCTCTTTCCTTTTTTCCAGATGCTTAAAGTAAGGTACACCCAGCACCACAATCCAGGCCAAGTACAGATACACAGCCAGAGTTCTTATCAATTTCATACTACGTTTCTCTCCTTTTCTGATACCTCTGTTATTTTAGCATCTCTGCCGTGCTTTTACAACCATTCGTTATCCCTGTCCGGCTACTGCATAACTGCTTTGCTGCACATACTGGGCAATCAACAAATCAAGAGACTGGCTTTTTTCAATGACAAGGGCATCTTGTATGGACATCCCCTGTTCTTCTACCATAGCAACCATTTCTTTTCGCATCGTATCAATTTGCTGTAATAATGTTTGATTCATATGACACCCTCTCTCGATCCATTCTATTTAAAACTGTTCCTTGTGAATTTTTTTATAGGCAAGCTTGTCCAGCTGGTACGGTGTTTTTTTCTCATCAGGTTCACCCAACGCCAAAATAGCCAGCACATCATATTGTTCAGGCACATTCAGCAACGCCTTTACAAATGCATTGCTGCTTTGCTGCCCTCCCTGCGCCTGTCTGTTGCGAATCTGCACCCAACAGGAACCCAGCCCCAGTTTTTGCGCTTCCATCTGCATAAGCGTCAGCGCAATGCTGCAATCCTCCACCCACACATCAGTCATTGCGGTATCGCCTAAAACCACAATGGCAGCCGGTGTCTGCGGCAAAAATACCTGCTGCGGATGACGGCATTTGCCCAGCTGCTGCAAAGTATCTTTATCCTGCACTACAATAAATTCCCACGGCTGCTTGCCCCGTGAAGACGGAGCCAATAGACCGGCCTGCAAAATTTGTTCCATTTTCTTGTCATCCACCGGCGATGTTTTATATTTTCTGATACTTCTGCGGTTTAATAGTAACTCTAACATGATAATTTCTCCTTTTTTCTCAGTAAAAATTGCTTCTTATACTTTGTGTGTTTCTATCTATTATTATACCGAAAATTGTTTCAAATTCCTAATCAAATATTCCACAAAATTCTCGCAAGATTCAGCAATATCAATTGATTATTTTCTATCTTTTCTCTTTTTCTCCCTTTTCAGACCGACAAAAAAGGAACTACTCTGCCCATTCTGCTGTAGAAAATCACGAATACTGTCTGCAAAAAAATATCCTGCCTGCCAAAAAAGGCAAACAGGATATTTTTGTAATTTCTATATTATTTCAAATTACCGATTCAACCCCAGAGTTTCGCTGGTAGATGCTTGAATTTGCCGGAACAACTCCGGATTCTGCGCCAGAGAAATCCCATAAGACGGAATCATTTCCTGAATTTTAGGCTGCCATTGTACAAATTCCTGCGGGAAACATTTTTTCATCACATCCAGCATGGTGTGTACAGCAATGGACGCCCCCGGAGATGCGCCCAGCAATGCAGCCACCGATCCATCAGCAGCATTGACCACCTTGGTGCCAAACTGCAGCTTTCCTTTGCCTTCAATTACCTGCACACGCTGACCGGCCACTAACAAGTCCCAATCCTCCAGCTTGGCAGTAGGAATAAATACCTGTAATTCTTTCAAACGCTGTTTGTCTGTTAATAACAACTGCTGAATCAAATATTTCACCAGACCGAATTCTTTCAAACCGGACAAAATCATGGTAAAAATATTATGCGGTTTTACAGATAGAATCAAGTCAAACATAGAACCTGTTTTCAGGAACTTTGGTGAAAAACCGGCAAATGGCCCAAACAACAAAGACTGTTCGTTATCAATATAACGAGTGTCCAGATGAGGAATGGACATTGGTGGGGCACCGATTTTCGCCTTGCTGTACACCTTGGCGTGATGTTTTTTCACAATTTCAGGGTTTTTACATACCATAAACAAACCACTGATCGGGAATCCGCCAATACCTTTGCCTTCAGAAATACCGGATTTCTGCAGCAATGGCAAACTACCGCCGCCGGCGCCGATAAATACAAATTTAGCAGTATGCAGTTCGGTTCTTCTGCCATTTTTTACTTTCAGCTGCCATAACCCATCACTGGTGCGGGTCATATCTTTTACAGTACAATTATACTGTACATTGACACCCTGCTGCTGCAAATGGGTAAACAGCATTCTGGTCAGCGCGCCAAAATTTACATCTGTCCCTGTAGTGATACGAGTAGCTGCAATGGGATCGGTGCTGGTGCGGCCTTCCATAATCAGCGGCACCCATTCTTTCAGCTTTTCTAAATCTTCTGTATATTCCATACCCTGGAACAACGGATGATGCTCCATCGCAGCATACCGTTTCCGCAGAAATTTAACATTCTTTTCCCCTTCCACCAAACTCATATGGGGCAATGGCATAATAAACTCTTCCGGATTGTGCAGCAGATTTTTGCTCACCAGATAAGACCAGAACTGTCTGGACAGCTGGAACTGTTCACTGACATTGATAGCTTTGGTAATATCTACAGATCCATCTTTCTGTTCCACACTGTAGTTCAGTTCACACAAAGCAGAATGGCCTGTCCCGGCATTATTCAGTTCATGGGAGCTTTCTTCCCCCGGGGAGGACAATTTTTCTAATACAGTAATATTCCATTCCGGCGCTACCTCTTTCAGCAATGCGCCCAATGTAGCACTCATAATCCCAGCGCCAATCAAAATGACATCGGTTTTTTTCTCTTTTGCCATAAACCTTTATTCTCTCCTTTTTATCATCAATCTTTCCGGTGTATGCAGCCTGCTATTTTTGCCATATATCCCCAACAGGAATGCTTTATTGCCAAATACAACAAACACAGCACCATCAGTATGATTACATCTAAAAAACTAGTCCCTGCGATATTGGGCAATCCCCTGCTCATATAAATTATTGCCCTCGCAATCAATCGCCACAATACAAGGCAAATCTTCCACTTCCAAACGCCGGATAGCGCAAGTACCCAGTCCTTCATAGGCAATTACTTCCGCTTTTTTTACTGCAT
>OGPA01003277.1_pt1 | contig 10347 bp, 9 predicted proteins | sample 1552841 | NCBI WGS metagenome assembly OGPA01 (sample SAMEA2579916, study PRJEB22360) | human gut metagenome | reverse complement strand
TGCCCTTGTACGGGCTCGCCCCGGGGGCGGGGGTCCTGCCGCTGGCCGGACTGCACCTGCTGCTGGCCGAGGATAACGAGCTGAACAGCGAGATCGCCACAGCCCTGCTGGAGGAGCAGGGTGCCAGCATCACCGCCGTTGAGAACGGCAGGCTGGCGCTGGAGGCCATCCAGAACGCTGCGCCGCGCACCTATGACGCGATTCTGATGGACGTCATGATGCCCGAGATGAACGGACTGGAGGCTACCCGGTGCATCCGGGCGTTTGAGGGCAAGGGGCCCGGCGAGGGCACGCCCATCATCGCCATGACGGCCAATGTCTTTGCCGACGACGTGAAGGCCTGCCTGGACGCGGGCATGAACAGCCACGTGGGCAAGCCGCTGGACATGAAGGTGCTGATCGGCGAGATCCTGAAGTACACGGACGCTCGCTGAAGAATCCAAAGTAAAACCCACTTTTTGCAAATTTAATAAAGAAAATATGCCCGCCATATTGCAAAAGCTGTTTTTTCCGATGTATAATGGAAAGGATAATTTTTTGGGATATGGCGGGCGCTGTTGTTTGGCATCCGCCGACATGGAGGGCGAATTATGGCAACGAAGTATATTTTTGTGACCGGCGGCGTTGTGTCGGGCCTGGGCAAGGGCATCACAGCGGCCAGCCTGGGGCGTCTGCTCAAGACCCGCGGACTGAAGGTGGCCAGCCAGAAGCTGGACCCCTACATCAACGTTGACCCGGGCACGATGAGCCCGCTGCAGCACGGCGAGGTGTTCGTGACCGACGACGGCACCGAGACAGACCTCGACCTCGGCCATTATGAGCGCTTCATCGACGAAAATCTGAACAAATACTCGAACCTGACCACCGGCAAGGTCTACTGGAACGTCCTGAACAAGGAGCGTCAGGGCGCTTATCTGGGCCAGACCGTGCAGATCATCCCCCACATCACCAACGAGATCAAGAGCTACATCTATAATCTGGCCAAGAGCACCGAGGCGGACGTCGTCATCACCGAGATCGGCGGCACCACCGGCGACATTGAGAGCCAGCCCTTCCTGGAGGCCATCCGTCAGGTCGGTCTGGAGCAGGGCCCCGAAAACTGCTGCTATATCCATGTCGTACTGGTGCCCTACATCTCCGGCTCCGACGAATACAAGTCCAAGCCCGCGCAGCACTCCTGCAAGGAGCTGCAGGGCATGGGCATTGCGCCGAACATCATCGTCCTGCGCGCCGACGGCCCTGTAGGCAACGACATCAAGCGCAAGATCAGCATGTTCTGCAACGTGCGCCCCGACTGCGTCATTGAAAACCTGACGATGCCGAGCCTGTACGAGTGCCCGCTGATGCTGGAATCCGCCGGTCTGACGAACGTCGTGGCCCGCCAGCTGCACCTGCAGACCCCGCCGAGCGATCTGACCGAGTGGAAGGCGCTCATCAGCCGCATTGCGACCCGCAGCAAGACCTGCAAGATTGCGCTGGTCGGCAAGTATGTCAAGCTGCATGACGCTTATTTGAGCGTTATGGAGAGCCTGTACCACGCGGGCTTTGAGAACGAGAGCAAGGTCGAGATCAAGTGGGTGGACAGTGAGCATCTCGTCGACCAGGCCTGCTGCGCCGACGAGCTGGGCGACGTGGACGGCATCATTGTGCCGGGCGGCTTTGGTGACCGCGGCATCGAGGGCATGATCCAGGCTGCACAGTACGCGCGTGAGAACCACGTGCCCTATTTCGGCATCTGCCTGGGCATGCAGATCATGGTCATGGAGTACGCCCGCAACGTGCTGGGCTACGCCGACGCCAACTCCAGCGAATTTACGCCCGAGGGCCAGCACAACGTCATTGACCTGATGCCGGACCAGCAGGGCGTTGAGACGAAGGGCGGCACGATGCGTCTGGGCAAGTACCCCTGCGTCATCACGCCGGGCACGAAGATGGCCGACTGCTACGGCACGACGGAGATTGACGAGCGCCACCGCCACCGCTATGAGTTCAACAACGAGTTCCGCGCCGAGTTCGAGGAGAAGGGTCTGGTCATCGCCGGTACCAGCCCGGACGGACGCCTTGTGGAGGCTGTGGAGATCCCGGGCCGCGATTTCCATCTGGGCGCGCAGTTCCACCCCGAGTTCAAGAGCCGCCCGAACCGTGCGCACCCCCTGTTCAAGGGCTTCATCGCCGCCGCGCTGAAGTTCCAGAGCGAGCACACCCCGACCGGCCATCCCGCGGTACTGGGAGAGTAAAATACAGTATAAGCCGAGGAACTCGTCCCTTAGTGACGGGCTCCTTTTTGCGGCCCTGTAGGGTCGGGCATGCCCGGCCCCTACCGCTCCGCCATTTGTTTGTTTACAACTCTTTCACATCTGTAACGCATTATTCCCGCGCGGCTATTCGTATTAGTATACAGAAGGCGGCAGGGACAAAATCTCCACAATATCCTGTCGAAAACGCAGCTGCGAATTGTGCGGATTGTCGCTTGTTTTGTGCGCCGCGTGCGGCGTATAATAGTACATCATCGAAAGGGTGTAAATGTATGCGTAACTGGTGTTCGCGCCATCCTGTCTGGTTCATGGCGCTCTATGCTTTGTTTTACTTATCGTTTTTTGCGCTGCTGGAGCGCACGATCCAGACACCGGATCTGTGGGTACACTGCCAGCTGGACGATTTGATCCCGTTCTGCAAATATGCCATTGTACCGTATATTTTGTGGTTTCCGTGGATCCCGTTTACGCTGTTTTATCTGCTGTATAAGGCCCCGCGGGAGGATTTCTGGCGGCTGTGCATTCCGCTGTTCACCGGTATGACGATGACGCTTCTGTTCTATGCCATTGTGCCTAACGGCCTGGCCCTGCGCCCGAAATACGTGCCGGGCACCGACATTTTTGCGCAGCTTGTGCGGATGATCTACCGCAGCGACACGCCGATGAACGTCTGCCCGTCCATCCATGTGTTCAATTCGGTCACGTTGATGCTGGCGTACTACCGCAGTGCAATCTTTGATGCCCCGCGCCGCCGCTGGATGCGCCCCGCCGCCATGGTGCTGTGTGTGTCGATCTCGCTGTCCACGATACTGCTCAAGCAGCACAGTGTCATTGACGTGGTGTTTGGCCTGCTGCTGGCGCTGTTGCTGGATCAAGCCGCCACCGTTTTGCAGAGAAGCCCGGTGCAGCGCCGCGAGCGCCGCGTACCGGAAAGGCTGTAATAAAGAGTACGTAGGTTCTTTCTTTGCAAAGAAAGAACCAAAGAAATTCCAAATTTCCAAATATAAAACGTCCTGTCTGCGCAATGTTGCAGGCAGGACGTTTTTCGTTACAGCGCATATACAAGGATGCCGACCAAAATCATCGCCAGTGCGGCGAGCTTTTTGGGGTTCATCTTCTCGTGGAAGATCGTAACGCCAAAAATCGTGACGTAAATATAGCCTGTTGCTTCCAGTACAGGCCCGACGTTGAGCGGTACGCCCTTGTAGGCCAGCATCGTTAAGAGCGTGCAGCCCACAAAAAGGGCATATCCTAAAATCACCCGCCAGTCGGTGTACTCGGCCAAGACCGACTTGTGCTCCCGCAGCGCGGCCTTCTTCAAAAGCACCTGCGAGACCGCGGAGAGGAACGTGCTGCACAGATACAGCAGCACATAGGGCAGCTGTGCCTGACTCATTTGCCGCCCTCCCCCTCATTGTCGGCCCGCACAAAAAGCACGATGCCGCATATAATGATGACCGCACCGATGACCCGGCGCGGCGTGACGGCCTCACCAAAAACGGCCAGACCCAGCAGAATGCCCCACACCACGGTGACGGCCTTGTTCGCGTAGGCCGTCGTCAGCGGCAGATGCTTGATGACCTGCTGCCAGCCCACCGCATAGGTGACAAGCGCCAGCAGCATCAGGCCGTACAGCACGATAAACGCCGCGCTCAAAAACGGCTGCTGCGCGGCCAGCTTGCTGCACACGCTGCTGCCCGCATAGATGCCCAGGATCACATGCAGCAGCAGAAACCATTTTGCCTGCTTCATGCGTCGTCCTCCACATGCCGGATGACCTCGCGCTCGACGTATTGGGGCGCGGCGTTGGCGCACATGTAGATGCGGCCCACGTACTCGCCCATAATGCCCAGTACGACCAGGATCATGCCGCCGAGCAGCAGCAGCAGCGCCGTGGTGGACGCCCACCCGATGGGGGCCGCCGCGCGGGTAAAGTGGTCGATGATGATATAGATAAAATAGAGAAAGCCCGCCACGGCAAACAGCGTGCCGATGTAGGTCGCAATGCGCAGCGGCTTGACGGAAAACGACGTAAAGCCGTTCATCCAGAGATTCAGCAGCTTGCTCAGCGTGTAGCCGCTGCGGCCCTCCTCACGGGCGCGGTGATGCACCGACACGTTGCAGATGCGCTTGGTGGAGCGCAGCACCAGCCCGATGACGTAGGGGTAGCAGTGCTCATAGCGCAGCATCTCATCCACAATGAAGCGGCGCGCCGCAAAGTAGCTGTTGACGACGAGCTCCGGCGGCTTGCCCAGCATGATCTCGGTCATTTTGCTGTTGACCCAGCTGCCCAGGTTGCGCCAGCCGGCCTGACGCTTCGTGTCATAGCTGGCGTAGACGACGTCATAGCCCTCGTCAATTTTTGCCAGCAGCTTGCCGACCTCGTCCGCCGGGGTCTGACCGTCGTCGTCGAGGCAGACGACGATGTCGCCGCTGCACTTGTGAAAGCCCGCCATCAGCGCCGCATGCTGGCCGAAGTTTTTCGCCAGATCGACGCCCACGACATGGCTGTCCGCCGCCACAAGGCTGCGGATCGTGCCGAAGGTATCATCCGGCGAGCAGTCGTTCACCAGAATGACCTCGTAGTCATACTGCGGCAGGGTCTGCATGGTGGCGGCGATCTCCGCCACCACGCCGCCCACCGTATGCTGGGAGCGGTAGCACGGGATCACGTAAGATATTTTCTGCATAGCTGTGTACTTCCTTCTGCGCTCACGGGCGCTTATAGATCACCAGATCCTCGGTGGAGACGACCTGCTGCCAGTTCTCGGCCAGCAGACGGGCGGCAACACGGGTGTCGTGGCCGCACATCACGTAGCGGGAGGAAATCGGGTTTTCCTCGTCCCAGAGGTAGCTGTTTTTATCAAACTCAATGCCCATACCGTCCGGCACGGCGTAAAGATACCCGTGGAACACCCCGTCGTCATAGGCGTAGGCCAGCGTGTGGTCCCAGGGGTCGGCCCCGGCATCCTGCACGCTGGCGGTCAGGGCGGCCTCGACGGTCTGCATCTGGGCGGCCATTTCGGCGTTTTTCTCGGGCAGGCTGCCGCGCTGGAAGTTCATCGGCAGCAGCAGGACGACGAGCACCGGCAGCCAGACGGCAGCGGGCGCGGCGTCCTCGATAACGACGGCCCCCAGCAGCAGGATGGCCAGCAGCATCATGTGGCGCGGGTCGATGTTGTACATGAACAGCAGCACCAGCGCAATGACCGCGCTGCAAAACAGCGCACAGCCCTTGAGCACCAGCGGGCGGCCTTTGTCCTTATCCCAGACAAGGCAGACCACCGCGACGAGCACAACGGCCAAAAACGTCACACAGCCGCCGCCGATGTAGGTCGTCTCACCGTGGAGTGTGGGCAGAATATCGTCCCGCCAGGCCGCGTGCAGCAGGGCCGCGGCGCGGGCGCACTCATAGCGGACCGCCGCCACGGGATGGAGCTGCAATAACAGACGGATGCCGTCAAAGTCCATGCCGCCGTCGCTGAAATAGGGCGCAGCGAGCTTGGCCATAGCGAACAGCGAAACCGCGAACCCGCCCGCTGCCGTGCCCAAACAGGCCGCGCGGCGGCGCTTATTCTGCCAGACCGCCGTGAGCGGGAACACCCAGAACAGCAGCGCGTAGGGGCGGAAGATCGTTTCCACCGCGCAGGCCGCGGCACAGGCAATCAGCCAGCCAGTCTTGCCGCTGCGGTGCAGGGCCGCCGCCGTGCCGACGATGAGGAGCGCCAGCATGTAGTGCATGGCCTCCGACGCGCCGCTGACGCAGGAGCGAAGCGGCAGCATGATGCTGAACAGTGCGCCGCACAGCGCGATGCACTGCCAGTAATTCAGCCGCGCGCAGCGGGCAAACACCGCGATGCCCACGGCAATCAGCAGCAAATTGCACCACAGCACGACGTTTACGCTGGCACCGAACAGCAGACCCGGCAGCGCGTAGGCCCAAATCAGCAGCGGGCCCCAGGTACCGTAGCGGCCAATATCCGCGGTGGATTCCTGATAGCCGAAGTACCCCTGCGGCCCGCCGTGGGTCAGCACGCTGACGACCTGGCGGTTATAGAGCGCCTCGTCGTTGTTCATCGTGGTGGGCAGCCAGACCTCGTTCAGCGGCGTGCGGTAGCACAAAAAGTAAAAGCCCGCAAGGAACACGACTGCCCCCAACACGCAGAGCAGCGCATTGGGGGTCTTTTGCAGGCAGGTTCGGATTTTCTGCATCGGTTTTTTCACGTCAGTTCTCCGCCAGCTTGGCCATAAAGACGACGTCGCGGTAGGCTCCGTCCAGCAGCTCCATATCGCGGAAAACACCCTCCTGCACAAAGCCGGCCTTTTCATAGCTGCGGCGGGCGGCGGCATTTTCGGCCAGCACGCGCAGGCTGATGCGGTGCAGATGCAGCGTATCAACGCCGAATTGTGTGAACAGGCGGGCCGTCTCGGTGCCAAGGCCCTTGCCGCGGGCGCTTTCCTCACCGATGAAGATGCCGTACTCGGCGCTGCGGTTGTGGTTGTCAATATCGCGGTAATAGACCGACCCGACGGGCTTGCCGTCGGCGTTGTCGAGGATGATATACTGCACGACCTGGCCGGTGGCGACCTTCGTCGCCAGCCAGCTGCGGTGCATCTCCGGCGTGAAGGTCTGGCGGAAGATGAAGTTCTGCACGACAGACGGCGTGTTGCGCCACTTGACGATAAGGTCCGTGTCGGCGTCGGTGATGGGGCGCAGCGTGACCGCTGTGCCGGTTAAAGTGGGGAGGGTGGGGGTGTTCATGGAGGATTCTCCTTGCTCTTTTTACCTTGCTTGTTGGGGCGGGCATTGCCCGCCCGTGCCCGTTTGCCACGGGAAGGGCCATCCCGAAAGGACGCTGCTACGTCAGGCTTGCGGGCGAACAATGTTCGCCCCTACAGTCTCTACAACGCAAAATCGGCGTTTGGGGCAGACGGCCCGGGCGGATATGGAATCCGCCCCTACGGTGCGGGGGCGATGCTTGCATCGACCCACAGCTATAGGACGGACGCCTGTGGGAAGGCCGCGGGCCGGGCATGCCCGGCCCCTACATTGTGCCGTGCTCGTACAGCACGCCTCTGTCGCTCTCGTACAGCACCGTCCAGCCGTCGGCTTGTAAGCGGGCGGCGGTGGGGGTGTCGGCGGCGGTCAGGACGTAGCGGGAATGAATCTCGTGAGCCGGGTCGGTCAGGTAGGCGGCCTCGTCAAACTGGATGCCCATGCCGTCCGGCACGCCGTAGAGCAGACCGCAGTGTACGGGGTCGCCAAAGGCGTAGGCCACGGTGCTGTCCCAAGGGTCGGCGCTCGTCACAGCGGACCGGCTCTCGGTCAGCGCGGCCTCGATTTGCTGCACCGCGGCGTCCCATGCGGCGCTGTAGCGCGGCATGGTGAAGCCGTCCGCCAGATTCAGCACGCCAAGCGCGGCCAGCACCAGCGCGGCGGCGGCCGCGCCCGCGGGGGGGGGGGGGGGCGCCTGCGCACCGGGCGTCCTCCACAAGGAGCGCCGCCAGCAGCAGCACATCCAGTACAACCGTATGGCGGGAGCCCTCAACGGGGCGGTACATCAGCAGCAGCGCCAGAAAGACGATGACCGCAGTCACGGCGGCGCAGCCCTTCCAGAACACGGGCCGCCCGGCGCGGGCATCCACGATCAGGCAGACCAGCGTTACGCCCAGCAGCAGGAAAAACAGCAGGTACTGTCCCCCGCTGCGGTTTGCCAGCTGGTCGGCCAGCATTTCGGCCACGGTGCGCAGGGCGTCCAGCAGCTTGTGTGCCACGTCCCTGACGGCGGAGACCACCTGCCCGCGGGCCAGCTCCTGCAGCGGGCTTACATCGACATTGGTAAAGAAGTAGGGCGCGTAGAATTTGGACATCAGCACGAGCGTGCCGCCCAAGGAAACCGTCCCGCCCGCCACGCAAACAGCGATGCGGCGGCGGTCCTGTCGGCACAGCGCCAGCGGGAACAGCCAGAGCACGGCCTCATAGGGGCGCACGAGCGTGGCCACGGCGCACAGCACACACAGCCCCGCCCACGCGGCGCGGCTTTTGTCCCGCCGCGCCAGAATGCCGCAGCCCAGCACCGCCAGCATGAGCGCATAGTGCAGCGGCTCCTGCATGGCGGAGAACACATAGCGGATCGGCGCGTTCATGGCGGCCAGCGCCGCGGCAAAGGCCAGCTGGCGCTTCCAGCCAAGCCGTGCGGCCCGGGCGAAAAACGTCCAGCCCAGCACGACGAACAGCAGGTTGCACCACAAAAAGGCATTCTGCCCGCGCAAAAGCAGCCCCGGCAGCGCATAGACCAGAAAAACCGCCGGCCCCCACGCGGCGTAGGTGCCGACGGCGGCGTGCGACTCATTGAAGCCGAAGTACCCCTGCGGTGCGCCGTACTGCACGGCGGCGGCCAGCTGCTTGCTGTAGATGACCTCGTCGCTCCAGGAGCTGACCGGCAGGAAGATCTCCGTCACCGGCACCCTGTAGACGACCAGCTCATACGCCAGCAGGAACACCAGCGCGGCGGCAGCGGTGCAGAGTGTGTGCGTCCAGCCGGGCAGGGCCTTACTGCGCATAAAATTCCAGGACCTTGGCAATGACCTTATTGCGGTCTGCCTCGGTCAGGCCGTAGTACATCGGCAGGCGGACGAGGCGCTCGCTCTCGGCGGTGGTGTAGACGTCCGCGCCGTCAAAGCGGCCAAACTTCTGGCCCGCCGGGGCGGAGTGCAGCGGGATATAATGGAACACGGCCAGAATATCGTTTGCCTTCAGGTGGCGGATCAGCGCGGTGCGCTCCTCCAGATCCCTGCATTTCAGGTAGAACATGTGGGCGTTGTGCACGCAGTCCGCCGGGATGGTGGGCAGCTCGACCCTGCCCGCGTCGGCCAGTGGCCGGAAGGCATCGTGGTAGGCGTTCCAGGTCGCCATGCGGTTGTCGTTGATCTCGTCGGCGTGGAGCAGCTGCGCCCACAGATAGGCGGCGTTCAGCTCACTGGGCAGGTAGCTGTCGCCAAAATCGACCCATGTGTACTTGTCCACCTGACCGCGGAAGAACTTGGCGCGGTTCGTGCCCTTCTCGCGCAGGATCTCCGCGCGCTCATTGTACGCGGGATTGTTGATGACGAGTGCGCCGCCCTCGCCCATCGAGTAGTTCTTTGTCTCGTGGAAGGAGTAGCAGCCGAAATCACCGATGGTGCCCAGTGCCTTGCCCTTGTAGCTGCTCATAACGCCCTGCGCCGCGTCCTCGACGACCTTGAGGTCATGGCGGCGGGCAATGTCCATGATGGTGTCCATCTCACAGGCGACACCGGCGTAGTGCATGGCGACGATGACCCGCGTCTTATCGGTGATGGCCTGCTCGATCTTCGTCTCGTCGATGTTCATCGTATCAGGGCGGATGTCCACAAAGACGAGCTTCGCCCCGGCCAGCACAGCGGCGGTGGCGGTGCTGGAGAAGGTGAAGCTGGGCAGAATGACCTCGTCACCGGGGTGAATATCGCACAGCAGCATGGCCATGTCCAGCGCCGTAGTGCCGCTGGTGGTCAGCAGGACCTTCTGGGCGTGGAAGCGCTCCTCCAACCAGGCGTTGCACTGCTTGGTAAAGGCGCCGTCGCCGCAGATTTTATGAGAGTCGATGGCCTGCTTGACGTAGTCGAGCTCGTCGCCCACGCAGGGCGGTACGTTAAAAGGGATCATAGTAAAAGCCTTCCTTCCGGCTGGATTTTTATAATTGTATTTAGTATAACACAGTTTGCGGTATTTGTCACTTTATCGCGGAACAGATTTGCGCAAAATCGCCTTATTTTTTTATGCGTGCGTCGTTGTAGGCGCGGATCATGATGGCCGCAAACCAGAGCATGACGACGCTGAACACCACAAAGCTGACGGCGGCGACGGAGGTCAGCGACGGGATAAAGTGCGTGACGGTGTAGACGGCCAGCGGCACGGCGGCAATGTACGGCATTTTGCTTTGCTGCCGCCCTGCCAGCCGCACCAGCACGAGCGCCGCGCCCCAGAACAGCCACAGGTCTGCCGCGCGCAGCGCCGGGGCCAGCCTTGCCCCCGCCCCGCCGGTATGGCTGCCGCAGAGGATCAGCTTCAGCA
>OGPA01003276.1_pt1 | contig 10354 bp, 9 predicted proteins | sample 1552841 | NCBI WGS metagenome assembly OGPA01 (sample SAMEA2579916, study PRJEB22360) | human gut metagenome | reverse complement strand
TCATTCATCTTCGCTGCCTGGCCGGAGGATGTATGGAGCAAATAATTGCTTCCCTGATACTAAAAAAGACGGCGCTGGGGTTATATGTACAGAGTGTTGGTATCAACAAAAAGGCTTCCCGTATTGCAGGTATCAAATCAGAAAGAATTATTTTCCTATGCTACATTGTCTGTGGACTTTGCGCCGGAATTGCCGGAATTGTGGCATCTTCCCGTATCAGTTCTGCAGATTCTAACAATATCGGATTAAACTTTGAGCTGGATGCAATTCTTGCAGTTGCACTTGGCGGTAACAGTCTTGGCGGCGGAAAGTTCCGTCTTACCGGTTCTATTATCGGTGCATATACGATCCAGGCGATCACGACAACACTGTATGCGCTGGGTGTTTCCACCGAACAGGCACCGGTATACAAGGCGGTCATTGTTATCATCATCGTTGCGATCCAGGCGCCTCCGTTTAAGGATTATATGAAAAAGATGTCTGCAAAAAGACAGCTGGCAAAAGGAGGTGTCGCATAATGAAGAAAAAGAAAATGAATGGAAACACGGTACTTTTGATCATCACAATCGTTTTATTCTTCGTCATGTATGCAGTCGGATGTGCGATTTATGCAAATAAGGGATTTACACACCTGCAGACATTTTTAAATGTACTGATCAATAATGCGGGACTCTTATGCATTACCTGTGGAATGACATGTGTTATGCTGACAGGCGGAATCGACATCTCGGTTGGTTCTCTTGTAGCTATGGACTGTATGTTTCTTGCGGTCGGAATGGAGAGATGGAACATGAACGCAGTGGTTCTTTGTATTCTGGTCCTTTTGATCGGCGTTGTATTTGGAATTGTACAGGGTTTCTGTGTCGGATATTTAAATATCCAGCCATTTATTGTGACGATGGCGGGAATGTTCTTCGCAAGAGGTATGACGGCTGTGATCTGTACGGATCAGGTATCGATCAGCAGCAATGAATTTTTTGTAAAACTTGCAAATGCCAAGATCAAACTTCCGTTTGGATCTTATGTCAATGGTAAAGGCGTGGTACAGGTACCGTTTATCCGTATTTCTGTGGTTGTGGCACTGGTAGTGTTAGTCGTGGTATTTCTGATGCTCCGCTACACCAAATTCGGAAGAAGTCTTTATGCAGTTGGCGGCAGTGAGCAGTCAGCGACCATGATGGGACTTGATGTGAAAAAGACAAAATTAAAAGCTTATGTGTTATCTTCTTTCCTCTGTTCGATCGGCGGTATCTGCTATTGCTTGAATACCATGTCCGGCAACGTGCAGCAGGCACTTGGATTAGAGATGGATGCCATTGCATCATCCGTTATCGGTGGAACGCTCCTGACCGGAGGAGTTGGAAATGTGATCGGTTCCTTCTTCGGTGTACTGATCAACGGTACAATCTCAACTCTGGTAAAGACCAATGGTAAGCTCTTAAGTTCCTGGTCGAGCATCGCAGTTGCAGCATTACTTTGTTTCTTTATTGTGTTACAGAGTATTTTTGCAAAGATGAAAGAGAGCAGTAAATAATAAAGTGAATAAGAAAAAGCTGTCGCACAGAGAAAATTCTCTATTTATGTGCGGCGGCTTTTTGGTATATAATGAAAAGCATAGGTTATGGTTTCGGAGGAGATATGTTAAACAAAAGGTGGGTATCAGCAGGAATCTCGGTACTTGGGGCGATATTTTTGCTGGCAGGATGTGGAGAAAAAAGAGGGCAGCGTACGAATGGACTGGACACGGAGGAGATGGCAGGTCATGATGGGTGTATTGTGGTAGGCTATGCACAGGTCGGTTCAGAGTCAGACTGGAGAACAACGAATACGCAGTCATTTAAAAATATTTTTACGGAAGAAAACGGTTATTATCTGATTTTTGAGGATGGACAGCAGAAACAGGAAAATCAGGTCAAGGCGATCCGCAACTTTATCCTACAGGATGTGGACTATATTATTTTAGATCCGGTTGTGGAAACGGGATGGGAAGCGGTGCTTGAGGAGGCAAAGGAGGCAGGAATCCCTGTCATTCTCTCTGACCGTACCGTGGAAGTCGGCGATGAAAGCCTTTACAGCTGCTGGGTAGGAAGTAATTTTTGTGAAGAGGGAATAAAGGCGGGGGAGTGGCTTGAAAATTATTTAAAAGAACAGGGAAGAGAAGATGAGACGATCCATTTAGTCACACTGCAGGGGACGTCAGGTTCCTCCGCACAGATCGGGCGGTCGGACGGTTTTGAAAAAATATTAAAAAAACACTCAGACTGGGTGATGCTTGAAAAACAGTCGGGCGATTTTACACAGGCAAAAGGTCAGGAAGTCATGGAAGATTTTTTAGAGAAGTACGATGATATCGATGTTGTGATCAGTGAAAACGACAATATGACGTTTGGCGTGATCGATGCGCTTGAGGCGGCAGGAAAGAAAATGGGAACAGATGGTGATGTGATCGTGATCTCATTTGATGCAGTAAAAGATGCGCTTACGGTGATGCAGGATGAGAAGATCATGGCTGATTTTGAGTGCAATCCGCTGACAGCCCCTTTGGTCGAACAGACGATCCGGCATATGGAAAACGGGGAAGAGGTCGATAAAGTCCAGTATGTGGAGGAAGGATATTTTGATTACACGATGGATCTGAAATCAATCCTGAAAGACAGATCCTATTAGACAATAGGGAAAGTGTGTATATTGCTTCTTTGGTTTTATTTTTGTATAATATTGAAATAAATTATACTGGGAAATCAAATAAAACAGAGGAGAAGAGCAGTATGGCAGAAGAGGAATTTCAGGAACAAAGTTCCGTGAAAACTGAAACTGAAAAAGAACAGAGTGCCGTGGAAAAGAAAAAAGCAAAAGAACAGAGTGCCACAGAAAAGGAAAATGTAAATGTAGAGAATGTTATGGAACAGGAACAGGTAGAAGATCCGGTTATCATAGAGAGTGAAGATGTGACGGAGGAAACAGAACCGGATTACATGCAGATGGAAGTCAAAAATCCGCGCATCGGGAAAGTTTTAAAGCTTGAAGAGGAAGCAAAGCGGCAGAATGAATTAGAGCAGCTTCGCAGCAAGCGGATCAGACAGCAGCAGGAATATATCAATCAGATGATCGACTCCGTGGAAGCAAATCTGAAGAATACAAAAGAAGAACAGAAGCTAAATGAGGAGTTTGAGCGCCATATCAGAACGGAAGTTTACCGGATGCATGGTATTAGTGAGGATAAACTTCAGGGCATGGAGGAGCGGCGCAATGCATGGTATCAGGGGGCTGCGTTTGCGCTGTTTTTTTTGTCGCTGATCTTAGTGGCAGTGTGTGGTGTTTTACATGGATTTGGTTCGGAACTTTGCATTTTTATGGCATTTTATACGGCAATCGAGGGCACACTTCTTTCAAATGGCAGGAAACAGGCAGCGTTTTTTGAGGTGCTGATCAAGGTTTTATATCTGTTACTTTACCCTGTGATGCTGACGGTGTTTGTGTGCTACGAACTGAAATTTAAGGAATATGATATGTTAGTTCCAATCTTTGTGATCGCTGGTGTGGTTGTTCTGATGCTTGGGGCTATATCTTATTTTGCTTACGATCCATACCGCGTGGATAAGCGCAACCGCAAAAAGGCAAACAGTTACATAAAAGAAATGGAGAAGGCGGCTTTAAAGGAAGTGCGTCTGAAAGAAAAAGCGTTTGAAAAACTGCAGCGGAAAAACGCGAAGAAGGCACAGAGAGAAAAAGTGCGCAAAGAAAAGGAAGAAGAAAGGCGTAAGAAACGGGAAGCACGCAAAGCGGAGCGGGAAGCAGCACGGCAGAAATCAGAACAGGAACAGCCGGCAGAAAAAATCATTGGATGGTGGGAAAAAATCCGTCATAAGAATGAGAAGAAAACTGAAAGTGAAGTGAAAGAGCAGATGACAGAAAACATTGCGAAAGACAAAAATGAGAGCGCAGAATAAAAGTCTGTTATGGTCAAAGACCAATAACATATAGAAATGCAGGAAGAAAGGACAAAATGAAACATGGAAGATTTTAAATTCAGCACACTGGAATATAAAAGACCAGATTTTGAAAAAACAGGTGCATTTGCAGAGGAGATCACGGAAAAGATCAAAAATGCAGCATCCTATGGAGAATTAAAAGGATATATGGAGCAGATGGAAGAAATGTCGAAAAATTTTTCGACGGACTGTACGATCGCATCCATCCGCCATACATTAGACACTACAGATGAGTTCTATGAAAAAGAAGATGCATATATCAACGATATGGTGCCGACCGTTATGCCGAAGCTTCTGGCTATGAATGATGCCCTGATGGAATCAAAATTCCGCGGCGATATTGAAAACGAATATGGAAAACAGTATTTTGCACAGATGGATCTGCAGAAAAAGACATTCTGTGAGGAAAATATCCCATTGATGCAGCAGGAATCAAGACTGTGCAAGGAATATGAAAAAATGATGGCAACCGCAGCAATCCCATTTGATGGAAAAACATTAAACTTGTATGGGGTACAGAAGTACTTTGAACATGAGGACCGTGAAGTACGAAAAGCTGCTGTGAAGGCTTACTCTGATTTTTACCATGGCAATGAAAAACGCCTGGAAGAGATCTGGGATGAACTGATCAAAATCCGTACACAGATGGGAAAAAATCTTGGTTATGAGAACTTTATCCCGGTTGGATATATGCAGCAGGGACGTACCGATTACGGTATGGAGGAAGTGGCAGCTTTCCGCGAGCAGGTGCGCACAGTGTTAGTACCTCTGTGTGAAAAATTATATGAGGCACAGAGAAAACGTCTCGGCGTGGATACATTGATGTTTTATGATGAAAAACGTGTATTCCCGGATGGTAATGCAGTTCCGGCAGGAGATGATGATTTCATGGTGGATCAGGCGAGAAAAATGTATCATGAATTAAGCCCTGAGACAGGAGAATTCATTGATTTTATGATCGATCATGAGCTGATGGACTTGAAAAATAAACCGGGCAAAGCATCCACCGGATATATGACATCACTTGACCGATACAAGGCACCGTTTGTATTTTCCTGTTTCAATCAGACGATCTTTGATATGCAGGTACTGTCACACGAGTTAGGTCATGCGTTTGCAGGATATATGGCAATGCGCAGCCAGCCGATCGCAGCATATTACAGCGAATCCACGGATATTGCAGAGATCCATTCCATGGCGATGGAACAGTTTGCTTATCCGTATGCAGAAAAATTCTTTGGAGAGCAGGCAGATAAATACCGTTTTGCACATTTGCAGGATGCACTGACGTTCGTACCGTTTGGCGTAGCCGTAGATGAATTCCAGCATATCTGTTACAGCAATCCGGATATGACACCGAAGGAGCGCACGCTTGCATGGAAGAAATTAGAGGAAACCTACATGCCGTGGAGAAAATATGAGGCGGATGATTTCTTTGACCGCGGCGGCTACTGGTATCACAAGCTGCATATTTATCTCTACCCGTTCTATTACATCAACTATACACTGACGACGATGGGAGCGATGGAGTTTAAGACTAAGGACAGAAAAAATCATGAGGATGCATGGAAAGATTACTTAAATCTCTGTAAATGCGGTGGAAGCATGAGCTATTTAGAGACACTGCGTTATGCACATCTGATGAATCCGTTTGAACAGGGCACAGTGGAAAAAGCGATTGAACTTGCGAAAAATGATTTGTTAAACAGCAAATATATGTAAGAAAAAAGCAAAGAAACGGCGGTTATTTCCGTTTCTTTGCTTTCTTTTTTGCAACACTGTATCCGAAGGTGCCAAGCTTTTTGCCAAGCAGGAAATAGGCACCGTGGGAGTAAGTGACAAGTCCGGTGTCATTGAGATGAAAGGTATTTTTTTCATCAAAAAATTTATCGTCTACGGTAACATTCACCACATCAGCAAGAAACATGGTGTGACTGCCGAGCGGTTTGATCTCCCGCACTTTACATTCAATGTTGACCGGGCTTTCCGCAATACCCGGTGCAGAAATCTCCTTCGAGGGGAGCGGTGTCAGATGCATTTCTTTGAATTTGTCAATATCTTTTCCGGAGCGGACACCGCAGAAATCGGTCGCACGGACTAACTGCTCTGTTGTCAGATTTACAACAAATTCGCCGGATTCTTCGATCATGTGGTAAGAGTAGCGTTCCGGGCGGACAGAGATCGATAACATCGGTGGATTGGTACACACGGTACCTGCCCACGCTACGGTGATGATATTCGGTTTCCCGGCAAGGGCTGGATTGGTGCAGAGCGCATCCTCTTTTCCGGCAGGATACTGGCAGCTTACCATGACGGCAGGCAGCGGGTAGAGCATGTTGCCGGGTTTGAAATATTGTTTTGCCATAAAGCCTCCATTTATTTCAGCAGAAGATCCATGAGATATGCATAGACGTCTTCATTTTGTTTTTTCCAGTTATCACAGATCGCCTGCGCCTGTTCCCGGGTTTTTACGGTAAGTGTCAGGTCGATCAGGTTGGTTTCATGTACACGGAACTGACAGCGCGCTGCATAATCCTGATTTGGTGTTTTGTAATAATCAGCAAGGATGGAGTTAACGCTGCGCAGTTCTAATTTATTTTTTTCTAAGAATGCAGTGGTGTCGCGTTCGATTGCAGGCGTGATCTTATCTTTGAAAAAACCAAGCGTCTCCTTACCGGCAGCAGTAATGGTATACTGTGTATTGCTGTGTGTGGATTCTGCGTGGATGAGACTTGCGTCCTCAAGATCGCTTAATACCTGCTGGACGCGGAAATAATCCGTGTAATCCTGCTCTAAAAAGAAATTAGATATCTGTGTGTTGGTCAATGGAAAATCCACTTTATCGAGCATGTTTAAAATTGTCAGTTTATAGATTGTGATTGGTTCTGCCATAATATAGATGCCCTCTTTCTTTTATAATCAGATATTCTTTCCCTGCCAGAGGTCACGCTCACGCAGGCATTTCTGGATCGTATTTAAAACTCTTTTTTTGTCGGTGCTCCATAAGGGTGCAAGTAAAAGATTCCTCGGCCCGTCCCCTGTGAGCCGGTGGATGACGATCTCCGGCGGCAGCAGTGCGATGCAGTCTGCAATCAGGTCACAGTATTCCTCCAGTGTAAAAAGTGGAAACGGATCTGCCATATAGGCAGTCCCAAGATCGGTTCCTTTCAATATATGAAGGAGCTGGAGTTTTATTCCGGTGACCGGAAGGCTGCCAACATAACGGACGGAGGAGAGCATATCTTCTTTTGTCTCACCCGGAAGTCCAAGGATCAGATGAGTAATGACCGGAATGTTTCTTTTATGCAGATCAGATACTGCCTGCTCAAACTGGGAGAGGGTAAAACCGCTTCGGATCGCGTGAAGTGTTTTGTCGTGGATGGTCTGAAGTCCAAGTTCAATCCAGACCGGTTTTCTGCGGTTTAACTCGTCGAGGAGATCTAAGACATCCGGTGGAAGACAGTCACAGCGGGTCGCGATGGACAATGCCACCACATCCGGTTCTTCAATGGCTTCCGTAAAGATCCGTCTTAAATATTCTACCGGTGCATAGGTATTGGTATATGCCTGAAAATAAGCGATGAACTTTTTACAGCCTGTTTTTGCCTGAATCCGTTTTTTGGCGGAAAGAATCTGCGCATGAACAGACAAGTCAGGCGCGGCGGCAAAATCCCCGGAACCGCCAGCGCTGCAGAAGATGCAGCCGCGGTCGTCTAAGGTACCGTCGCGGTTTGGACAGGTCATACCGCCGTTTAAGGAGAGGCGGTAGACCTTTTCCCCGAAAGTCTGTTTTAATTCATAATCTAAAGAATGATACCGTTTGTCGCCCCAGATCATCATTTGATATGGGATTTGACAGCTTCGCTTACAACTTCTGCGACACGCGGGTCAAAAGCCTCCGGCATGATAAATTCGTCACATAACTGATCCTCGGAAACAAGACCTGCGATCGCTTCTGCGGCGGCAAGTTTCATTTCTTCCGTGATCTGTGTGGCACGTCCCTCTAAGGCGCCTTTGAAGATACCAGGGAATGCGACAACGTTGTTGACCTGATTCGGGAAGTCACTTCTTCCGGTTCCGACCACGCGTGCACCGGCTGCTTTTGCAACGTCCGGCATGATCTCCGGTACCGGGTTTGCCATTGCAAACAGGATGGAATCGTGATTCATGGAAGATACCATCTCCGGTGTTACAATGTTTGGTGCGGAAACACCAACAAAAATATCAGCACCTTTTAATGCATCGGCAAGTGTTCCATGCTCATTTGCAAGGTTTGTTACTTCGGTCATTTTCTGCTGCATCCAGTTTAAGTTTGGATAATCTTTTCCGATGATGCCCTCACGGTCACACATGATCACATTTTTAAAACCGTATGTTAAAAGTAATTTTGTGATGGCAACGCCAGCAGATCCAGCACCGTTTACAACGACGCGGCAGTCCTCTTTTTTCTTGCCGGTCACCTTTAATGCATTGATGATACCTGCAAGTACTACGATGGCAGTACCGTGCTGGTCGTCATGAAATACCGGAATGTCGAGCATTTCTTTTAAACGTTCCTCAATCTCAAAGCAGCGTGGTGCGGAGATATCCTCCAAGTTGATACCGCCGAATGCCGGTGCAATGTTCTTAACGGTAGCGATGATCTCTTCGGTATCCTGTGTGTCAAGACAGATCGGAACAGCGTTGACATTGCCGAATTCCTTGAATAATACGCATTTGCCCTCCATAACCGGCATACCAGCCTCAGGACCAATATCGCCAAGTCCTAAAACAGCAGTACCATCTGTGACAACAAGACAGGTATTCCAGCGGCGTGTCAGACAGAAGGAAAGTTCAGGATCTTTCTGAATAGCAAGACAAGGTGTAGCAACACCAGGTGTATATGCAAGGGAAAGGTCCTCGCTTGTTTTAACCGGAACGGTAGGAACGATTTCAATTTTACCACGTTTTTCATAGTGCATATGGAGACTTCTCTCTCCATAATCATGTGTGTTAGCCATGAAAAAAAACCTCCTTAGAATGATGTGCAATAATAAGATACCAGGGTCAAAAGCTCCAAATGAGCAATTAGTGGATATCATAGTAAATTGCATGTAATATTAAAATAACATTGAATGAGAGATAAGTCAATTAGAAACGGTTGGAAGTAAATGAGAAGATGTATCGTTACAATTCACACGTCATGCTACGAAAGCCCTTCGATGTAATGGTTTCGTCGCCGGACCAAACTCCGCAGGCTCATTTTATGTTTTTTCTTATTATAAATTACTTTGAAAGACCTGCTCCAAGTGTCCGGCTCGTGAAAGCCATTTACCTTCGGGCTATATTGTAAATATTGGGCGTCCCGTGAATTGTAACGATGTATATCGCGAAGTTCACACGTCATGTTACGAAAGCCCTCAGGTGTAATGGTTTCGTCAGCAGTAATACATCTCACCCATACAATTTACTTGCATAAACAAAAATTTGCTAGTATAATTGGAAAAGATAAAATTAACAAGGCAAAAGCAAAGAAATCTGTAAGCATAGGAGGTGGAGCTTGTGGCGATAACGCGAGAAAACATTGCTCATTTTTATGAAAAATATAAGGAAAATTTAAAGACAGAGGAAAGCGTCATCGAGCAGTTCACAAAGGCAGATACAAAGGAAAATTGGGTTGCTAATTTAAAGAAGAAATATCGCTCTATGAGACAGCTGTACATTGAAAATGAAGCACTGTTAAACTTGTATATACGCCCCTTTACAGAAGGAAGAATGGAGCTGAATGATGAGCTTGCAGATGAATTTCTAAAGCAGATTCGTGATGCATCAGCGCAAGGGTATGAAGACAGTCTTTCTATGCTGGAGCTTGCAGAGGTTTTGGAGCAATATTTTCTTAAGCATGGCAAGCGTGACAATTATATTTGGACGATTAATCTGTTGGGGGCATTCATAATGCCATGCCAGATAGACAGGACGGAGAAAAGGCAGCCTGGTATTTTCAAAAGCTTCGTTCTTTTAAGGACTGTTATTTCGAGATTGAAAATGACGATGTCAGTTCTTTTTGGGAGAAATCAGCTGTACAGAGTTTCTTGAGGGCTACAAAGCATTTTGTGATTATGCAATTGCACATGATACAATGGAGCATGAAGATGGATTTACGGAGAGTCGTTTGTTTCAGGTTGCTATCAATCACCTTCCAAGTATTATAGATATTTTAAATCAATATGAGGCTGAATATCATGGCGATCCAGGTCTTAGAAAGAGCTGTGTGGACGAATATTTAAAAATGATTCGTCAGATTCCGCGAACAGGAAATTCTAATTTTTTGACATACTCCCACGGTTAAAACCGTGGGATTCCTTAACTAGTTCCGGCAGCAT
>OGPA01003274.1_pt1 | contig 10359 bp, 7 predicted proteins | sample 1552841 | NCBI WGS metagenome assembly OGPA01 (sample SAMEA2579916, study PRJEB22360) | human gut metagenome | reverse complement strand
ACGCCAAGAGGTTGCCGGTAGAGGCTGCCGTGGAAGCGGAACCGCCGCAGGCGGCCAGGCTCGCGGCCATGCCGAGTGCCAGAACGGTGCTGATGAATTTTTTCATGATACTTCCTCCTATACTTCGCACAGATCCCTCACACTGCCGGTTTAAAGCGGCGGTATGCTTTAATAGTAATGCAAAACCGCGGGTTATGCAAGAGGTTTGGGGGATTTTTGCAGAAAAAAGAATATTTATGCAGGGAAGAGGCGGCAGGCTGCGGCTTGACAAAGGGACTGCACAGCGTTATAATAGGTATAGAAAAAGGCACTGCGACAAGCGGTTGGTCTCTTTCAAATTGGGTTGATAGGTAAGAACCTAAGAACCGTCACTTGGCCGAGTGGCGGTTCTTGCTTTTTACAACGATGCTCAATGTAATAGTCTTGCGACCAACATAAAACGTGAATGTAAAACGCATGATCTCACCTCCTTTCGGAGGGTAGAGACCAACCGCCTGCCGTATGTGCAGTGCCCGCCGCATAAAGCGGCATAAAAAGAATACCATGTTTCGACGGTTTTTGCAACCAGGAAACATGGTATTTTTTATTGCGTTTTTTACTTGATGACCCGTACCATATCGCGGGTGATGGCGTCCAGCGTGGGCGCACCGCACAGGCGCATCGTGTCGGCCAGCTCATTGCCGAGCTGGGCTGTGTAGGCGGCGACGCCGTCGGCACCGGCACCGTAGACGGCGGTGACGAAGGGCCGCGCGATCAGCACGGCGTCTGCGCCGAGGGCCAGCGCCTTGAACACGTCGCTGCCGGTGCGGATGCCGCCGTCCACCAGAATTTTGGCGCGGCCATCCACGGCGGCGACGATGTCGGCCAGCACCTCCTGCGTGGCGGGGCAGTCGTCCAGCACGCGCCCGCCGTGGTTCGAGACAACAATACCCGCGGCACCGGCCTCGATGGCCTTTTCCGCGCCTTTGACGGTCATGATGCCCTTTAAGATAAACGGCACGCCCGCGGCCAGGGCAATTTCTTTTAACTGCTCAACAGTCTTGCTGCCTGCGGGCGGGTCAAGGTGCTGTAAAAACGGCAGGCCCGCCGCGTCGATGTCCATGGCGATGGCAAAGGGATCTGCGGCCTTCACCAGGTCCATCTTCTGCCGGATGGTCTCCAGGTTCCAGGGCTTGACAGTGGGCACGCCGCAGCCGCCGTTCTTGGCGATGGCCGCCGCAGCGCCCTCCATGACCGCGGGGTCCGTGCCGTCGCCGGTGAAGGCGGCAATGCCAGCCGCCGCGCAGGCGGGGACAAGGATATTGTTGTAGTCCAGATCGTTGTACTTGTCGCCGTAGTGCAGCGCCATGGCGCCGACAGGCCCGGCAAAGAATGGATATTTGAAGCTACGGCCAAACAGCGTCAGGGATGTGTCCGGCTCAAAATTTTCATGGATGGTATCCATGTTCAGCCGTACATTGCGCCAGGCGTCAAAGTTGCGGACGGCCACCGTGCCGCTGCCCTTGGCACCGGGGCCGGGGATCGTGCCGCCGCAGGCGCGGCCGTTGCAGACCGGGCAGGCGCAGCAGGGGCCCATCTGACCCTGGGCAGCCTGTAAAACTTCTTTATATGTCATCTGGATTTTGCCTCCTGTGTTGCGAGCCGATGCGAGCATCGGCCCCTACAAAAATCGGGTAATCATGCTCCGCGCCCATTATAGCGCGTTTTGCCCGCTGCCGCAAGGCCGCTGACGACGACAAGTGCGCACAGTACACAGAGCCCTGCGCCCGCCTGGCCGGTCAGGTCGCCCACAAGGCCCACAAGCGGGCTGGCGGGGATCATCAGCAGACTGTAGGCCATGCTGTCCACGCTGATGAGTGTTGCACGGCGGTCACTGGGGATCGCGTCGTTGAGCCGCTGCATACTGTGCAGGAACCAGACGGAGAGTGCCCCCTGTACGAGTACCGGCCCAGCGGCGCAGAGCAGCGCCGGGGCCGCGCCCGCCAGAAGCGTGCCTGTGCCGACGAGCAGCGCACAGCCGAAATAGAGCGCGCGCAGCCGTTTGGGGTGCAGGCGGCGGCCCAGCGATGCGCCCGCCATGCCCGCGGCCCCGGCCAGCAGACCCGGCAGGAACAGGCATTCCATGACCCAGCCCAGCTCGACGAGCCGCTGCTGGACGAACATCGAGGTCAGGTAGGACGGCAGCGAGATGACCGCGTCGGCCATGATAATGCGCCGCGCCGGCGTGCTGCTGCACAGGCAGTCGAGACTGTCCAAAATGTGCACACGCAGCCGGGCGGGCAATTCTTGTAAGATGTGCTTCTCGCGGGTGGCCTGTTCGTCGGTGACGACAGGTTCGGTCAGGTTGGCCGCGGCCAAGGCGGAGACGGCGCTGACCGCGGCGTCCGCAAGGTAGTAGCCCGCCGAGGTCAGCACCCCGGCCAGCAGGCTGGCCAGTGCGCCGAGGGCGGAGGCTAGCTTCATGAAGATTGACGCTTTGGCGTCAACTTTAATGTAGTCGCGCTCTTGTCTGGCGGTTTTCAGGCTGTCGTAGGTCAGGGCTTCCGTGGTGCCGGAGAGCAGGTTGTAGCCCAGCGCTTTCAGCCCCATGCCCGCGCAGATGAACGCGAGACTGGGCGCAAACGCCATGGTGGCGGCGGAGACAACGCCCAGCGCACCGCCGAAGATCAGCGTGCGCCGCCGCCCCAGCAAATCGGCGGCCATGCCGCTGGGGACCTCACACAGCAGACTGACACCGTGGAAAACGCCCTCGGCCAGGCCGATCTGCGCCAGCGTAAAGCCGCGGGCCGCCAGCAGCGCGACCCAGACGGCGTCGGTGAAGCGCAGGGTAGAGGTAAATGCGTGCAGATACACGCAGCGAAGCTGTTTTTGTAAATTCATGGGGGAACACCCTTTCGTGATAGTATACGAAAACGTGCCCTTAAATTTTGTAAAAAGGCAGCAAAAAGCGCCCCGCGGCAAAGCCACAGGGCGCAAAAACTGCACACTTACAGCGTTACCGAGGTAAAAAAGGGCACACTTACAGCGTCAGTAGGTCAGGGGTTTCCTTTTTTCTGGAACACAACACCAAACTGCCAACGCATAAGGGGGGTGCTCTCCTTCCTCGGTAAATTTGGGATAAGTATAGCACAGCGTTTGCCAAATGGCAAGAAAAATTGTACAATAGGGGCATGATTTTTGAAAGCTAAGGGGAACGGGTATGAAACGTCTGGTCGTCGGGCTGCTGGCACATGTGGACAGCGGCAAAACTACATTGGCCGAAGGGCTGCTTTACCGCGCGGGGGTGCTGCGCAAGCTGGGGCGCGTGGACCACAGGGACGCCTTTCTTGACACCGACAGCCAGGAGCGGGCGCGGGGCATCACGATCTTTGCCAAGCAGGCCGTCCTGACGCTGCCCGCCGCGGACGGCGCCGACGAGACCGAGCTGACGCTGCTGGATACGCCCGGCCACGTGGATTTTTCCGCCGAGGCCGAGCGCGCTTTGCAGGTGTTGGATTACGCGGTGCTGGTCGTCTCCGGCACCGACGGCGTGCAGGCCCACACCGAGACATTGTGGAAGTTGCTGGCACGTTACCGCGTACCTACGTTTGTATTTGTCAACAAGATGGACCTGCCCGGCGCGGACGCCGCCGTGCGCCTGCGGGAGCTGCGCGGGCGGTTCGGGGACGGGTGTGTGGATTTTTCCGCCGCGCCCGACCCGGAGGCGCTGGCTCTGTGCAGCGAGCCGCTGATGAACGAGGTGCTTGAGACCGGCGCAGCAGCGGCGGAAACGATACAGACCGCTATTGCGCGGCGGCAGGTGTTCCCGGTGTTTTTCGGTGCGGCGCTGCGGCTGGACGGGCTGGACGGGCTGCTGCGCGGCCTGCAGACGCTGACCCGCACCCCGGCCCGGTGGCCGGAATTCGGCGCACGTGTGTTCAAAATCAGTGAGGATGCGGGCACGCGGCTGACCTGGCTGAAGGTCACGGGCGGCGTGCTGCATGTAAAAGATGTGCTGCCCGGCGGCGAGAAGGCCGACGCGCTGCGGCTGTACAACGGCGGCAAATTCCGGCTGGTCAGCGAGGCGCTGCCCGGCATGGTCGTGGCCGCAGCGGGGCCGGTCAGTACGCGGCCCGGGCAGGGGCTTGGTGCGGAATCCGACGCCGAGACGCCGCTTTTGGAGCCGGTGCTCAACTACCGCGTGGACTGTGACGCCGACCCCCATACCTTATTAAAGGCGCTGCAAACGCTGGAGGGCGAGGACCCGCAGCTGCACGTCAACTGGCGGGATGACCTGGGCGAGGTACACGTCCAGCTGATGGGCGAGGTGCAGCTGGAAATTTTGCAGACGATCTTGCAGGAACGGTTCGGGCTGACTGTGGCGTTCAGCGAGGGCGGCATTTTGTATAAAGAGACGCTGACAAGGGCGGTGGAGGGCATCGGCCACTATGAGCCGCTGCGCCACTATGCCGAGGTACATCTGCTGCTGGAGCCGGGGGCGCGGGGCAGCGGTGTGCAGCTGGCGGCGGACTGCCCGCCCGACACGCTGGCCGAAAACTGGCAGCGGCTGATCTTAACGCATCTGGCCGAGCGCACCCACCCGGGCGTGCTGATCGGTGCGCCGCTGACCGATGTGAAGATCACGCTGGCGGCGGGCCGTGCCCACCAGAAGCATACCGAAGGCGGGGACTTCCGCCAGGCGACCTACCGCGCCGTGCGGCAGGGCCTGCGGATGGCCGAGGCGAAGGACGGCGTGCAGCTGTTGGAGCCGTGGTATGATTTTACGTTGGAGCTGCCCGCCGACGCGCTGGGCCGCGCCATGGCCGATGTGCAGAGGATGTGCGGCAGCTTTGAGGCACCGGAGACGTCAGGCGGCACGGTGCGGCTGACGGGCCGTCTGCCTGTGGCGACGGCGCGGGGCTATGCGCGGGAGGTCGCGGCCTACACCCACGGGCTGGGCCGCTGGGCTGTGCTGCCTGCCGGGTACGACGCCTGCCATAACGCCGACGAGATCGTCTCCGCCGCGGGGTATGACCCCGACGCGGATGTGGAAAACCCGGCGGATTCGGTGTTCTGCGCCCACGGGGCCGGGTATCTGGTCAAATGGGACGAGGTGCCCGCCCGGGCACATCTGTCCACAGGGCTGGAACGGCGGCTGAACGGCGAGACGGCAACAGAAGAAGCCGACGCTGAGGACGATGCCAACGCGCGCCGCCGCCGTGCCGACGCCTACCGCGGCACGCTGGAGCAGGACAAAGAACTGTTGGCAATTTTTGAACGAACTTACGGAAAAATAAAGCGCCGCGGTGAGACTGGCGACGCGAAAAAGGCGGCCCGCGCGGCCCTGCACACGGCCCCCGCGGCGGCGTCCGTGCCCGCAAAGCCCGTGCCCGCCGGGCCGGACTACCTGCTGGTGGACGGCTACAACGTGATTTTTGCGTGGGATGATTTAAGGAAACTGGCCGACGGCAATCTGGACGCCGCGCGGCGCAGGCTGATGGATATTCTGTGCAACTACGCGGGCTACCGCCGCTGTGTGCCGATCCTGGTTTTTGACGCCTACAAGGTGCGCGGCGGCGCGCGGGAGGTGGAGCAGTACCACAATTTGTATGTTGTCTACACCCGCGAGGCCGAGACGGCGGATATGTACATTGAGCGCGCGACCCACGAGCTGGCGAAGGAGCACCGCACCCGCGTTGTCAGCAGCGACGGCGCGGAGCAGATCATCGTCATGGGGCACGGCGCACTGCGCGTGAGCGCCCGGGCGTTTGAGGAGGAAGTCAGGGCCGTGGAGAAGGAGATACGGGAGTTTTTGGGGGAATAAAACGAAGGAAAACGGGTGCCTGTGGGGAGGTTCTCTTCCTCCCGGAGGCGGCCAAAAAGAAAAGCGCCCTGCACGGTAAAAAAGTGCAGGGCGCTTTGCGGTTTCAGTTGGCGCTGTTCAGGCGGTAGCCGACCTTGTAGACGGTCTGGATGTCGTTTTGCAGGCCGAGCTTGCGGCGCAGGCGGTTGATATGTACGTCCACGGTGCGGCTCTCGCCGATAAAGGCGTAGCCCCAGGCAGCCTCGAGCAGCTGGCTGCGACTTAAAGCTGTGTCGCAGTGGGTCACGAGCACGGCCAGCAGGGCGAACTCCCGCGGGGTCAGCAGCAGCTCATGCCCGGCGCGGGATACGCGGTGGGCGGTAAGGTCAACGGCAAGGTCTTTATACAGAATATCCTGTTTGCGGTTTATGATGGGATTCATAGAGGGGCCTCCTTCCGGCAGGATGTTTTTTGAAAAGGCGTATTATCTATTATAACGACAAATGTTTCCGAGTTGTTACAAAACGCGGGAAAATTTGGACGGAAGTTTGACTTTTGTTTAGAAATTGGCAGAAAAGTTGGCGGCTGGGGCGAACGGGCTGGACCCTTCCGGCCATCTCTGCGCTCGGCCACCTCCCCTAAAAGGGGAGGCTTAGCCGCCGGTTTTCCACATTTCAACAAACCCTGTCTATCGTGCTATTTTGTGGGTTTGCACGGGGTTTTCCACAGTTTCAACATGGTTTTCCACATTTCCACAGTGGAAAGATGTCGAAAACCTGTGCAAAATGTGGAGAAAGCCCGCCGCGGCGGGATTTTTTGCGGTTCGTTCAAAGTTGTTTCACACGTTGTTCATTTTTTGGGAGCATGCTATAATAGTTACAAAAGATAAGGAGGAGGCATTCCCTATGAAAGAGACGACACAGCCGCCGAAGGACCCCAAAAAGAAACTTTGGATCGGCTACGCGGTCATTCTGGCCATCGTCATTTTAAGCAATGTTTTCCTGTTCCCGGCTTTGATGCAGGCGAGCGTGAAAAGTGTGAACTACAGCACCTTCCTGCAAATGCTGGAGAGCAAGGAGCTGGCCACCGTCCAGATCGAAGATCAGCAGATCTACTTTGTGGACAAGAACGACAATTCCTACAAAACCAACGCCATTGCGCAGGACAATAACCTCGTCACCCGGCTGGAGGATGCGGGGGTGGAGTTCGGCACGGTCTATCAGTCGCCCACGATCTGGGATTCGCTGCTGAACCTGCTGATCTCGTTCCTGCCGATGATCATCCTGTTCTGGTTCGTCAACCGCTGGGCGTCCAAAAAGATGCAGGAGATGGGCGGTGCCGGCGGCAACGCCATGCTGTTCGGCGGCAAGTCCGGCGCGAAGCAGTACGTAGTGGACGATGAGACCGGCATCAAATTCAACGATGTAGCGGGCGAGGACGAGGCCAAGGAGAGCCTGCAGGAAATTGTAGACTTCCTGAACAACCCCAAAAAGTATGAGGAGATCGGCGCGAAGATGCCCAAGGGCGTCCTGCTCGTCGGCCCTCCGGGCACCGGCAAAACGCTGCTGGCCCGCGCCGTGGCCGGTGAGGCCGGTGTGCCGTTCTTCTCCATCGCCGGCAGTGAGTTTGTGGAGATGTTCGTCGGCATGGGCGCGTCCAAGGTGCGCGACCTGTTCAAGCAGGCGGGTGAAAAAGCGCCCTGTATCGTCTTTATTGATGAGATCGATACGATCGGCAAGAAGCGTGACGGCGGCTCCAACCTTGGCGGCAACGACGAGCGCGAGCAGACGCTGAACCAGCTGCTGACCGAGATGGACGGCTTTGACGCCACAAAGGGCGTCGTCATCCTGGCGGCGACGAACCGCCCGGAATCCCTGGATCCTGCGCTGACCCGCCCGGGCCGTTTTGACCGCCGCGTGCCCGTCGAGCTGCCCGATCTGAAGGGCCGCGAGAGCATCCTGCGCCTGCACGCTAAGAAAGTCAAGCTCGGCCCCGACTGTGACTTTGGTGTTGTGGCCCGCATGACGCCCGGTGCGTCCGGCGCCGAGCTGGCTAACATCGTGAACGAGGCCGCGCTCTGCGCGGTGCGCCATCACCGCAAGGCCGTGACCCAGTTCGACCTGCAGGAGGCCGTGGACACGATCCTGGCCGGTGCGCAGAAGAAGAACAAGATCCTCAACAATAAGGAAAAGTGCATCGTCTCCTACCATGAGGTCGGCCATGCGCTGGTGGCGGCCTTGCAGACGAACAGCGCCCCCGTGCAGAAAATTACCATTGTGCCGCGCACGTCCGGTGCGCTGGGCTTCACCATGCAGGTGGAGGACGGCGACCACACGCTGATGACGAAAGAGGAGATCCTGAACAAGATCGCGACGCTGACCGGCGGACGCGCGGCGGAGGAGCTGATCTTCCACTCCATCACGACGGGCGCGTCGAACGATATTGAGCAGGCCACCAAGCTGGCCCGCGCACTGGTCACCCGCTACGGCATGACCGAGGATTTCGACATGGTCGCGCTGGAGACTGTGAACAACGCCTACCTGGGCGGCGACGCGAGCCTGGCCTGCAGCGAGCAGACGGCGGCTCAAGTCGATGCCAAGGTCGTGGAGATCGTACAGGCCGAGCACAAGAAGGCCTACCAGCTGTTGGCCGACAACAAGCGCAAGCTGGACGAAATTGCCCAGTATCTGTACGAAAAAGAGACGATCTCCGGCGAGGAGTTTATGCGCATTTTGAACGCACAGCCGCAGTTACCGGCGGGGCCTTCGGCAGATTCCACAAATCAGGCGCAATAAATTTGTGCGGTTGTTGCTGGTTTGCCCCTTGACGGAACCGCTGTGGGCTTGTATGATAAGAACACAAAACTTCCCAGTGAGAGGGGGAAAACGGAATGACCTTTGAAGAATTGCAGGATCTGCTGGCAGAGCAGTTCAGCTGCGACACGGGCGATTTGAGCCGCGGCACAGCGCTGGCTGACCTGGGCGCCGACCATGAGGATATGATCGAGCTGGCGTGGGCACTGGGCGAGGCAATCGGCGAGGAAATCGACGAGAGTGAGCTGAGCGAGGATTTCACCATCGGTGAGCTGTGGCGTTTTGTGCGTGACAAGGAAGAAAACGCACAGGAGTAAAACAAACGAAGGGCCTGCCTTTTGGGGCAGGCCTTTTTGGTATGCAGGTGTGTAAACGAACGGGCGCGCATTCCCGTAGGGGCGGATTCCATATCCGCCCGGGAGGTTTGCGGCGGCGCGAGGTGCGCGGGCGCATATAGAATGCGCCCCTACGGTCAGGCAGACACGGAAAGCGGGAATCATGAAAAACACAAAAACCAAGCGCATGCTGGCGGTGGCGGCGCTGCTGGCCGTGGGGCTGGCGCTGATGCTCTACTACGCGGCACACAAGCAGGGCTACCATGTGGACGAGCTGTACACCTATGAGCTGACAAACTATCCCGGCGGGTTCTACGCGCTGGAGGACGGCTATATGGACAGCTGGCACGACGGCAGCTTTTACAGCGCGGTCCTGACGCCGGGCCGCCTGTTTGACTATACCATCCCGTGGAACAACCAGAAGATCGATGTCCACCCGCCGCTCTACTATTGCCTGATCTATACGGCGGAGTCGCTGTTCCCGCAGCTGGGTCTGCCGTGGGTGGGGCTGCTGCCGAACTTTGTCTGCATCCTGGCGGGCGCGGCGGTGCTGTACTGCACGGCGAAGCGGCTGATCGGGCGGTTCTGGCCCGCGTGGACGGCGGCGGCCTGCTGGCTGCTCTGCGTCGGCGTGCAGGGCATGGCGGTGTTCACCCGGATGTACAGCCTGATGATGCTGGAGGGCATCGTGCTTTTGTACTGCCATGTGGTTTTGTGGCAGGCGCTGCAGGCGGGGCAAAAGCCGCCGCGGGCGGTCTGGCCGGGTCTGTTTGCGGTCACAATGGCCGGGGCGCTGACGCAGTATTTCTTTTTGGTGTTCTGCTTTTTCGTCTGCGGGCTGTTCGGCATCTGGCTGCTGGCTGCGCGGCGGTTCAAGACGGCGGGCGGTTATGTGATCGCCGAGTTTGCCGCGCTGGCCGCGGCGTATGCGGCCTTCCCCACGATGAAGGCCCATATCTTCTCCGGCTCCCGCGGAAAAGAGGCATTTGCGAGCGTCTTTGACCTGTCGGCGCTGGCGGAGTGGGGCAGGAGCATCGGCACGGTGGTGCAGCTGCTGGCGGCCCAGTTCGGCGGGCTCTGGCTGTGGGCCGTGGTTGTGGCTGCCGCGGCGGTGGTGCTGTGGCGGCGCGGCTGCCGTCTGCGCGGCAAGGGCCTGTTTGCCGCCGGGCTGCTGCTGGCGTCAGCGGGGTACGTGGCGCTGATCGATAAGGCCGCGCCGTTTGAGGCGGACCGCTACTATGTGGTGATCTACGCCGCTGTGGTGCTGGCTGTGGCTGTGGTGCTGGCCAGGCTGGCCCCGCAGCACGAGGCCCTGCTGCTGCTGGCACTGGTGCCGATCCTTGCGGCGCACCGGACCGACCCCAACGCCTACCTGTATGAGGACGCCGCCCCGCGCAAGGCTGCGCTGGCCGACACCGAGAGGCTGGGG
>OGPA01003272.1_pt1 | contig 10367 bp, 12 predicted proteins | sample 1552841 | NCBI WGS metagenome assembly OGPA01 (sample SAMEA2579916, study PRJEB22360) | human gut metagenome | reverse complement strand
AAGACAAACGGTTTTCAAGACCGCCCCGTTATGACCACTTCGGTACCTCTCCATAGCTATTTAATTGTGTCGCACCAGCGACTTGATTATATTATCATCACGGTGAAACTTTGTCAACAGCTTTTTTAAAGTTTTTTTATTTTTTTTCAAGCATTTCTGAAGAAGCTTCTGATGGTGCATCATTTTTCGTATGCATATGTGCCGTCATCTGCTTTATATAGCTGGCTTTGGCTGTTCCAACAAGTCCTTCCAGAGGATTTAATACTGCTTCTGACTTGTCTCCTAATACATATGGTCTGAATAACAGTTCATTAATCCAGTATGAGCCAATCATTATTAATATCATTATCAACTCAAGAATAAATCCGAATGCTACTGATGTCTTTACAAACATGCTTGTCTTCATTCCTGAACCACTATACTGCACTGCATATGATATTATTGCCTTGGTATCTTTAATCTCAGAATTGCCAACAATTAAAGCAAGTATGAGACTTATAAAATCAGCTAAAGAAACTATTATAGCTGCAGCTCTCACAAGCTGTGAACTGTTCCACACATATAAAGCCAGAGCTGCTATGGCCAGTATAAGGCACAACACTCCAAAGAAATTATATGATATCATATTTTTTGTTATCGAATATGTATCAGCCTGACTTCCTGCCTGTTGTACGAATGTATCTGATGGTTTTATTCTGTAAAATGGAAAGAACGCAAATATAAACGCCCACACAGACGCTATCGCTCCAACAACGTTTATTCTCTTAACTGAAAAACTGCTCATACCTGTCTCCTTATTAAACATTCAATATTATTATCTATTAAAATGTATCCTTTATAAATATTTCTGCTGTATTCATATCTTCTGGCGTAGTAATCTTAATATTCCTGTAATCACTATTAACCAGTTTTATGCGATGCTCTCCATACCTTTCAAGCACCATTGCATCATCTGCCACCTGCATACAACTTATCATATGATTCTTTTATTATATCATATCTAAACACTTGTGGTGTCTGAATCTGCCACAATGTACTTCTGTCTGGTGTCTCTGCAGCAAACCCTTCTGCATCTGCTATCTTAATTGTATCTTTAACCGGAACTGCCGCTATGCATGCACCATTTTTAACAACATTTGTATAACAATCATCTATAAGTTTCTGGCTTATACATGGTCTTGCACCATCATGTATGAATACATACCCCGGCTCTTTAATGCACTGAAGTCCCTTATAGACAGAATCATAGCGCTCCATGCCACCCTGAATCACCATTGAGACTTTACTCAGTGTTTTATCAAGTATGTTCTCTTTGGCATAATCAATATATTCTTCTGCTGTTACAAGTATTATGTTGTCTATGTGAGAATTATCCTGAAACGCTTTCAGAGAATAGTATATAACCGGTTTTCCAGCAAGCATCAGATACTGCTTGGGAATGTCGCTATTCATTCTTTTACCGCTTCCTCCTGCAAGAACAATTGCTGTATTCATTATATACGCTCTCCTAACTTGAGGTTTGGCACGGCATTGAGATCATAACCATGACGCACTCCTTTTATATACTCATAATATGCTGCTGCGCCTATCATTGCCGCATTATCTGTGCACAACACAGGCGATGGTGAATAAAATCTGATGTTATTCTTAGCGCACTCCTCCTGTACTGCTGCCCTTAACGCTGAATTTGAAGCAACACCTCCAGCTATTGCCAGCTTGTCCATACCACATTCTTTTGCCAGTTTAACAGCTCGCGAAACTAATGCATCCACTACTGCTTTCTGGAAAGACGCAGCTACATCCGCACGATTAATCTCTTTTCCCTGCATATTGGCAGAATTAATATAATTAAGCACCGCTGACTTGATTCCGCTGAATGAAAAATCGTATGGCGCATCATCGACATGTGCTCTCGGAAACTCTATTGCTTCAGGATTGCCTTCCTTGGCAAGCTTGTCTATCTTTGGTCCTCCCGGATATCCTAATCCAATTGCTCTGGCTACCTTGTCAAACGCTTCTCCTGCCGCATCATCTCTGGTTCTTCCGATTATCTCATATTCTCCGTAATCATTAACTTTAACAAGATGTGTATGTCCACCAGAAACAACAAGAGCCACAAATGGTGGTTCAAGCTCTTTGTTCTCAACATAATTGGCGCTTATATGCCCTTCTATATGATGTACCCCAACTAATGGTTTATTCTTTGCAAATGCTATGGCTTTAGCTTCTGCTACTCCCACAAGTAAAGCTCCGACAAGTCCCGGACCATATGTAACACCTATTGCATCTATATCATCAAGCGTAACACCCGCATCTGTCAATGCCTTTTTAATTACCGGATTAATATTTTCTATATGCTTTCTTGACGCGATTTCAGGAACTACTCCGCCATACTCTGTATGTATAGCTATCTGGGTATTGATTACATTAGACAATACCTCTCTTCCATTTTTTACAACTGCCGCTGCTGTCTCATCACAAGAGCTCTCTATTGCAAGAATAAGCACATCTTCTTTATCCATATTATTATCTCCTATCAATATGTATAGCTAATATCTATATATGTCTGCTAATCTTCATCATTAAACTTTAATTCCACTGTTCTTCCGTCGGTTGCTGCTATTGTATCTGGGAATATCTTCCTTGCCTTATCAACATAATCCTGCGGCCTTACTAGCGACGGACTGTAATGTGTCAGCCACATTTCTTTAACAGAAGCCTTCTTTGCAAGCTGTGCTGCCTCTGTGAATGTCATGTGTTTATATTCCCTTGCCTTAGCTTCTTTACCGTCTTCTCCATACATTCCCTCACAGATGAAAAGATCAGAATCCTTGGCATTATCTACTATTGACTGAACAGGTCTTGTATCCGTACAATATGTGACTTTAAGACCTTTTCTTGTCTCTCCCATTACCATATCAGAGGTATATTCTGTATCATCTATTGTAACTGTAATTCCATGCTGCAGCTTATTCCACATACTGCATGGGATTCCCAATGTTCTTGCTTTTTCTACATCAAATTTGCCAATTCTTGGTATGCTTATTGTATATCCATAACATGTAACCGCATGGTTAACCCTGAATGCATCTATCTCATATCCGCATATTTCCAGATGCTCCTGTGGGCCTGTCAGTTCTATAAGATTCAGCTCAAATGGCAATTCTGGTGCAATTACTCTTAAAGATGAAACTACCTTGCCAAGCCCCTTAGGTCCAACAAGTGTTAGAGGCTTTTTTCTTTCTGAATTGCCTATTGTAAGTAAAAGTCCCGGAAGTCCACTTATATGATCCGCATGATAATGTGTAAAGCATATAACATCTATCGGATTAAAACTCCATCCCTTCTGCTTAACTGCTATCTGGGTTCCTTCTCCACAGTCTATCATAAGGCTGCTTCCATTATAACGTGTCATAAGCGATGTCAGCCATCTCCCCGGCAAAGGAAGCATTCCGCTTGTTCCCAGCAGACATACATCTAACATTAACTGCACCTCCTTCTTTTATTGTATATCAACTGTTTTGGACATAATAACTGCGTCCTCAACTGGTTTTTCATAAAAATTTTTTCTTATTCCTATATTCTTATACCCCATTTTTTCATAAAGGGCTATTGCTGGCAGATTGCTCTGTCTGACTTCAAGGAAATATGATGTGATATTCTTGTCATCACCATACTTTTCCATTGATTGCATAAGCATCTGTGCTATGCCGCACTGCCTGTAATCCGGTGATACTGCCATGTTGGTTATATTACCTTCTCCAAGCACAGTCCACATACCACAATATCCGGCAATTGCTCCGTCTGCTTCGCACACCAGATACACATTGTCCTGATTCCTGCACGCATCTGCAAATGATTTCTGCGACCACGGAAGTGAGAATATCCCTTGTTCTATCAGTGCTACTGCAAATGTATCATCTTCCATCATTGGTCTTATCACATATTTAAGACTCATGCTGTGCTTTCTCTCTTTCTGCCTGTGAAGGGCGCAGATAATCAGGCTTTAACCCATCAGCATCTGTATATTGACCATTATCTGCCATCTGCTTTGCTAAAAGTGCTACAGAGCCGGCTCTCTGTGTTTTGATATGAGCTGGTGCAAGTATACATTTGTCGCCAAGCTGCTCTTTAAGGACATCTCCTGCAACATCTACACCATCACCTACTAATACAACCTGTCCATCAAGTCCCACAAGCTCTTCTGCAAGCTCTTCATATGAAGCAAGATTAACATCTCTTACTGTAATAAGCCTGTCACCGTCAAATGTATATATTCCACTGTACAGATGCTTTCTTCTTGCATCCATTACAGGGCATATATATCTGCTGTCTCCATATAAATTATTTGCCATAGCCGCAAGTGTCGGTACTGCCACCATCTTTTTGTCAAGCGCAAGTGCAATTCCCTTGCCTGTAGCCGCACCAATTCTTAGGCCCGTGAATGAACCCGGTCCCTTTGATACTGCTATAACATCAACATCATCAGGCTTTAACTGAACCATTGAAAATATCTCATCTATCATTGGAAGAAGTGTCTGTGAATGTGTCATCTTATGATTAATTGTATATTCAGCAACAAGTGTATCATCTTCAAGAATCGCAACTGATGCTGTAACTGCTGAACTTTCTATTGCTAATATTCTCATACTGCCTCCTGCCCGATAGTTATTTTCCTGTAATCAAAGCCTTTTTCAAGGTCTTTTTCTATAACTATCTCTATCGCATTATCCGGAATTATCTCCTGTATAAGTGTGCTCCATTCAATAAGGCACACCCCGTCTGAATAGAAATATTCCTCATATCCAAGCTCATCCATCTCTTCGACATCGCCAATTCTGTATACATCAAAATGATACAATGGCAGTCTGCCTTCATGGTATTCCTGAATAATTGTAAATGTAGGGCTGTTGACAGGCTCTTCTATTCCAAGGCCTTTCGCAAAGCCCTGCGTAAATACTGTTTTTCCGACACCTAAATCTCCATTCAGACAGTATATCTGCCCCGGAAGAGCCTTCTTACCCATCTCATATCCTGCTTCAAATGTTTCTTTAGCGTTAAATGTTTCTTTAACCATATTATTCCTATCTGCTTACTTAAGCCACAGCTTTAGCAAGCTTACCCATATTAACTTTAACCTGAAAAGGCTTTAATTTCTTCTGACACATTTTAACAAAAGGAACTGCCGCCTCACCCATACTGTTAACTGTAAGCACATTGGCTCTGACAGATGAAAGATACAGAATAAGATTGCTTCCTGTAAATCTTATCTTGTATATCTGCTCCCACGCAAGTTCTTCTGACATATCACCCTGGCTTACAATTATCTTGTCTTCCCCAGCACTATAATGCATAGGCTCTTTAAATGCTGCAACTGTTTTCATCTGCTTCTTAGTTCCAAGCCTCATATTAACAATTGGATAAAAGAAGAAAAATACTCCAAAAAGCCCCATCATGACTATATATTTAGGAGACATTTTGAATATTACCCCAAGCACGCACATAACTATTGCAAATGCTGCAAATACATATCCGAACACTCCCCCAACATTGTGAAAAACATGATACATCTTGAAATCATTAAGTGCTTTCTCTGTAATTACGCTGTCAAATTCAATTCTATCTTCCATACAGTACTCCTATTAATGCATGAACTTGGCAAGACCTGAAAGGTTAAGGCCTTCCTTCTTAGGCTTTCTGTCCTGTCTGTTTCCTTTGCCGTTGTTTCTGTTATTCTTATTATTGGAATTATCCTTAGTGTACTTTCTGTTAGCTGCCTCTTTCTCATCAAGTATCATTGAAAGTGAAATTCTTGCCTTTGGGATATCAACATCTATAACTCTTACATCTACGATATCTCCTACACTTACAACATCAAGAGGGTGTTCGACTCTCTTTGTGCTGCTCATCTGGGAAATGTGTACAAGTCCGTCCTGATGTACTCCGATATCAACAAATGCTCCGAAGTCAATAACATTTCTGACTGTTCCCTTAAGTATCATGCCTGGTGTTAAATCCTTCATATCAAGAACATCTTTTCTTAATATAGGCTTAGGCATCTCGTCTCTTGGGTCTCTTCCTGGTTTTTCAAGTTCCTTGACGATGTCCTCAAGTGTCATTGTTCCTATTCCAAGTTCATCTGCCATCTTGGCAAAATCTTCAACTTTTCCCTTAAGGCCAATAAGTTCTCCTGATGTAATTGAATTAATATCATAACCTAAAAGTGCAAGCAGCTTTGTTGCTGCCTCATAACTTTCAGGATGCACGCTTGTTGCATCTAACGGATTATCACCGCCTGATATTCTCATGAATCCGGCACACTGTTCAAATGCTTTAGGACCAAGCTTTGCGACCTTTAAAAGCTGCTTTCTGTTCGTGAATCTGCCGTTAGTCTCTCTGTATTCAACTATATTCTTAGCAACTGTCTTAGATATACCTGATATATACTCAAGAAGTGAGGCTGACGCTGTATTTAAGTCTACTCCAACCTTATTAACGCTGTCCTCAACAACTCCTGTAAGTGTATTCTCTAACTTCTTCTGGTTCATATCATGCTGATACTGACCTACTCCGATTGATTTAGGGTCAATCTTGACAAGCTCTGCCAATGGATCCTGAACTCGTCTTGCTATTGAAACTGCACTTCTCTGTGCCACATCAAAGTCAGGGAATTCCTCTGTTGCAAGTTTACTTGCTGAATATACAGAAGCCCCTGCCTCGTTAGTGATTACATAATCAACAGGAAGATTCATCTCATGTATCATATCTGAAATAATCTTCTCTGATTCTCTTGAAGCTGTTCCATTACCACACGAAATAAGATTAACGTGGTACTTATCTATAAGCTTCTTAACCTCAGCCTTAGATTCAGCCACCTTATTGTGTGGTTCTGTAGGGTATATAACTTTAGTTGCAAGCACCTTACCTGTAGGGTCTACAACTGCAAGCTTACAGCCTGTTCTGAAAGCCGGATCCCAGCCAAGAACAACCTTGCCGGCAATAGGTGGCTGAAGAAGAAGCTGTTCAAGATTCTTTCCAAAGACTTTGATTGCCCCATCCTCTGCTGTCTCTGTAAGGCTATTTCTTATCTCTCTTTCAATAGCTGGTGCGATAAGTCTTCCATATGCATCTGCTATACAGTTCTTAAGGTACTCTTCTGTAAATGCATTATCCTTTAGAATATTCTTCTCAAGATATCTTAATATTCTCTCTTCTGGTGCTTCTACCTTAACAGTAAGGAACTTCTCATCCTCTCCTCTGTTAATTGCAAGAATTCTGTGTCCCGGAATTGTTGAAAGTGCCTCGCTATAATCATAATAATTCTCGTATACAGACTCAGCCTTTTCATCTTTGGCTGTTACAACAAGCTTTCCTTCTTTCATTGTGATGTCTCTGATATATGTTCTGTAATCTGCAACATCTGATATCTGCTCTGCAATTATATCTAATGCACCTGCTATTGCATCCTGTGCTGTAGCGACTTCCTTACCTTCTTCATCACTGATAAATTCTGCTGCCTTGATTTCTACATCTTCTGTAGCTTCCTGTGCATATATGAACTGCGCAAGTGGTTCAAGACCTTTCTCTTTCGCAATTGTTGCTCTTGTTCTTCTCTTCTGCTTGTATGGTCTGTAAAGATCTTCTACAAGAACCATTGTTTCTGCTGCTGTAATAGCAGCCTTAAGTTCTTCTGTAAGCTTTCCCTGTTCTTCAATGCTTGCGAGGACCTGAGTCTTTCTGTCTTCAAGATTTCTTAAATACTTTAATCTCTCATCAAGATTACGGAGCTGTTCATCATTTAACGCTCCTGTAACTTCCTTTCTGTATCTTGCAATAAAAGGAATTGTGCATCCCTCATCTATAAGTTTAACAGCAGCTTCTACCTGCGTAACTTTAATTCCCAGTTCTTCTGCTATCTTCTTTTCGATATTCATTAATATTCCTCCGTTTTCCTACGCATATCATATCTGATTATATCAATTTCATCAAAGTTTATCAACAGTTGCATAAACGCAAGAATCCCCGCACTCCATGTGCGGGGAAAAGCAATTTACTTCATATTCTTTTTCATCTTGTTAAGTTCATCATCTACACTTGATGTATAACTGCCGCCTGTCTGCTCTGACTTATCTTTCTTGGACTTTTCTGACTTATTGTTAGCAAACAATACCTTTGCAACCAATCCGGCGCCGCCAAATATAAGAACAAGTATAAGAACCCATTCATACATTGTAATAGTTACAAGCCAGATTCTTGTTGACGCAACAATTGCCGCAATTATAAGTATCACTGATAGTACGGTAAATACTTTAGATACAAATGAGCCGCCTGAAGCAAACATCCATACAACTCCAATTATTAATGGCACCATAATAAGACCTGATGAGAACCTGCCACCCCATAATGAGAAGAACCCATATGAAGATGATACCATAACTTTCTGTGACAATATGTACAGTCCTACAACAAGCATTATTACGCCGCCAACAAACTGTAACAGCTCATTCTTAGCTTCTTTCATAGCCCTTATTCCCCTGTTTATCTACTCAACTATTCTTCTGGAACAAATACTCCATAGATAGTCTTAATAGCATCCTCAAAGTATCTGTTTCTTACACCAATGATGATGTTAAGCTCTGAAGATCCCTGATCTATCATTTTAACATTAATCTTAGCTTTTGCAAGTGCTGAGAAGATATTACCTGCTATACCAGTACTGTTCTTCATTCCACGTCCAACTACTGCAATAAGTGCAAGGTTAGCTTCAAGTTCAACAGAGTCAGGATTAACTGCCTTATGAATCTGTGCAAGAACCTTCTGTTCCTTCTCTACAAATTCATCCTGGTGAACAAATACTGTCATAGTATCAATTCCAGAAGGCATATGTTCGATTGAGATTCCGTTATCCTCGAATACTGAAAGAACCTTCCTACAGAATCCGATTTCTGAATTCATCATATCCTTGTCAATGCTGATTGCAACGAATCCCTTCTTACCTGCAATACCAGTAATTGTGTATTCCGGCATATTACATGTTGTCTCAACAATCATTGTTCCCTTATCTTCCGGAGCATTAGTATTCTTAATATTGATAGGAATTCCACCCTTTCTTACAGGGAAGATAGCTGATTCATGAAGCACTGATGCACCCATGTATGAAAGCTCTCTTAATTCCTTATATGTAATAACGTTGATTGGCTTTGCATTATTTACAATTCTTGGATCTGCTGCAAGGAAGCCTGATACATCTGTCCAGTTCTCATACATATCAGCCTTAAGTGCTCTTGCAACGATTGATCCTGTTACATCAGAACCGCCTCTTGAAAATGTCTTAACCTTTCCGTTTGGCATTGCTCCGTAAAAACCAGGTACAACTGCTCTTTCAATATTAGCAAACTTTGCTTCACACACTGCATTAGTCTTTTCTGAATCAAACTCTCCATCCTTATTGAAGCAGATAACTGTAGCAGCATCTATGAACTCATATCCAAGATAGTTAGCCATGATAATACCATTAAGATATTCACCTCTTGAAGCTGCATAATCTTTTCCTGCAAGTGCCTCAAAATTCTTCTTAATTGTCTCGAACTGTTCCTTTAATGAAAGCTTAAGTCCAAGTCCCTTGATAATTTCATTGTATCTTTCCTCAATTGCGTTAAGGCTCTTCTCAATATTCTTACCAGCTTCTGCCTCTGCATAACATTTGTAAAGCATATCAGTAACCTTTATGTCTTCCAGATATCTTTTTCCCGGTGCTGATGCCACAACAAAACGTCTTGTAGGGTCTGCTAAAATGATATCAGCGACTTTCTTAAACTGCTTTGCATCCGCCAGTGAACTACCACCAAATTTTACTACCTTTGTTTCTCTCATTTTTTTATTCCCTTCTCATATTCGTCTATATTTTTTTGATTTTGCCTGCTGATATGCCGGCTATATATAAATTATTTTGATAACAGGTAATTCATCATTTCATGACCATTTGCCATAAAAATTCCACTTTCTTTTCCACATTTTTCATTGTAGTCTAAATTACCGTTTTTAATGTCCGTGCTGTCATAAAGCATATATGGAACAGGATCACTGGTATGAGTTCTCACACAAATAGGTGTTGGATGATCCGGCATTACCAGAAGTCTGTAGTCTTCCCCTGCCTTATCCATTGCTTCAGTTACTACCTTTATTACTCTCTTATCAAGATTTTCTATTGCTTTTACTTTTCTTTCAACACTTCCCTGATGTCCCATTTCATCCGGAGCCTCAACATGAATGTATGCCATGTCATAGTTATCTTTTAACAAAACATCAACTGCTGCTTCTGCCTTTCCTTCATAGTTAGTGTCAAGGCCACCGTTAGCCCCTTCAAC
>OGPA01003269.1_pt1 | contig 10373 bp, 9 predicted proteins | sample 1552841 | NCBI WGS metagenome assembly OGPA01 (sample SAMEA2579916, study PRJEB22360) | human gut metagenome | reverse complement strand
CTCCGGCTTTTCTACCACTGCGGTTCCGATCAGAACCCGCCTTGCCATTCCACCGGAAAGTTCAAAGGGATACATATTATCCACTTCTTTATCAAGACCATACCTTGTCAAAGCCTTCCTGCTTTTTTCCAGGCTGATCCGGTCTTTACCGCCAGCTACCTGCTCTCCCACTTTCATCAATGGGTCCAGATAAGACACACTTTGTGGGACCAGAACGATCTTATTGCCCCGCAGCTGCTTTATCCTTTTTGTGGTCAGCTGCTTTCCTTTATAATAAATATCTCCCCCGCAGCTTCCATTATAAGGAAGGACACCCATGACTGCATGAGCCAGAAGACTTTTCCCGGAGCCGCTGGAGCCAACCACAGCCACCATTTCCCCACGGGAAACCTTAAGGCTTAAATCCCGGATCACAGGCAGTGTTTTTCTGGAAAACCAGCCGTCATACTGGGTAAATGTAACGGATAAATGTTCAATACGAAGAAGTTCTTCTCTTTGTAAATCTTCCATCTGCACCTATGCCTCCCTTCTGCCTTCTTTGCATTTCTCTATTCATGAGCCCTGGACGGGTCCAGAAGACTGTTTAACGTATCCCCGATCACATGAAACATTATGACCACTAACACAAGCAAAAGCCCCGGGAACAAGGCCAGCCACCATTTTCCCATCGTCAGGTATTTCATGCTTTCAGAAAGGATCACCCCGATCGCAGGCTGTTCCGGCGACAGACCAAAGCCTAAAAATGTAATACTTGCTTCATGTAATATGGCATGAGGGAACATAAGCACCATTCCCACCAGCACCTGGGGAAGCAGATGGGGCATCATATGTCTGATCCCGATCTGCCATGGGCTCATGCCCATTTTCTCTGCGATCTTTATAAAATGGCTTTCCCTCAGCTGCAATACTTCCCCCCGGATCAGTCTGGTTAAAGAAGTCCAGTGAGTCAGGATGATCCCCACAGCTACACCCTTTAAGCCTTTTCCCAATGCGAATGAGATCAAAAGCAAAAGCAGAATATGGGGAATACCCATTACCACGTCAATAAGACCGCTTATAAAGCTATCTGCCCATTTTCCACCTGCTGCACAGGCAAGTCCCAGTCCTACTGCAATAACAGAACTGAACACAGATGTGATCAGGCCGATACGTATACTTAAAGATAAACCTGTAAGGGTACGTACAAACATATCACGCCCCATCCAGTCCGTCCCAAACAAATACTTAAGGCACGGCGGCAGGTTTTTGCGTGAAAAATCCGTGACCACCGCCTGCTCCTCCAGACAGATTCCAGACACCGCAACAACTGCTAAAAGCAGCACTGCCACCAGAAGAAAACGCCACATCCACTGGCGCCCGTTGCGTCTGCCCGCCGTGTGGGCAGCAATCGTCATATGACCGGTTTTATCCATGACTTCTGCCCCTCCTTATCTGCGGATCAATCACACCGTAAAGTACATTTGCCGCAAGATTTCCGAGGGATACGAACAATGTGCTGATGACCGTGATCGCCAAAAGCAGCGACACATCGCTCCCCAGTCCGGCATCAATCGCCGCCTGTCCGAGTCCCGGATAAGAAAATCCCTGCTCCACGAGCACCGAGCCGCCAAAGATCTCACTGATGGAACCAAACTGCAGGGTAATGGCAGGCAGTACCAGATTGCGCAGGGCATGTCTTTTTACGATATAGCCGCTGCTCTCCCCGCGCGCCCGCGCAAACAGCACATAGTCGCTCTCCATGATCGCAATCATTTTCTCCCGTGTATGCAGCGTGATGTTTGCCACGCCCGTCAGCCCGAGTGTCAGCGCCGGGAGAAGCAGATGCCGGATGCGCACGCCGATGCCCGCCTCCGCCGCCGTCATGCCTGCCGGCAGATTCATGCCGAACGGCAGCCAGCCGAGCCACACGGCAAAGACCATCAAGAGCAGCAGACCGATCCAGAATGCCGGCGTGCTTGCCAGAAGCAGCGCATACCCGCGGATCAGCCGGTCCGGCAGACGGTTCTTAAAATACCCCGCCACAATGCCGAGCACAAGCCCCAGGATTCCGGACAATACCCACGCCACGCACATCAGCGCAAACGAATTGCCGAACTTCTCCGCAACGACCTCCGCGACCGGGCGGTTATATTTCAGCGAAGTGCCCATATCCCCCCGCACAAAATCCTTCGCCCAGTTCAGATAGCGCTCTGCGGGCGGGACATCCTTCCCCCAGTAGGACTCCATCTGCGCCCGCTTCTCCGGCGTCATGCGCATGTAAGCTGTCGCTCCGACGTTCGCCTGTACCGGATCAATCGGTGACAACGACACCAGCATAAACGCGGCAATGCTGACACCGATCAGCAGTGTCAGCATTTTTATTACATTTTTTATAAAAAAGCTTATGTAATGCCTGATATTCATTCTTCCCTCATCTATTCCCAGGTCCACTGGTCGACATTGTTGACTAACGACCAGCCGTGACCATGCGGATGCAGCTTCTGCTCCGCCACTGCCAAGCCATCCCGCGCAAAGTAGAGATGATCTACGTTGGCAAACCATACCCAGAGCGCCTCGGCATCCGGCCCGACATCCTCCTGTGCCTGCTGCCAGAGACGGTACGACTCATTCATATCCGTCGCAGCAAGCGCCGCATCCAGAAGTTCGTCCGTCTTCTCATTGGAATATCCCGTAAAATTGCAGGAACCGCCGGTATAGTACAGCTGATAATCCTCCACCGGTGAGTTGGAACCCCAGCCCCAGGTGATCGGGTCGGAGTACATCTTTGCATACAGCTCGTCCCAGCTTCCCAGACCTTCGTACAATACGTTAATCCCAACCGCTTTCATCTGGTTGGAGAACTCTGCCGTGAGTGCCTGCCGCACGGAATCGGACGCGGAATAGTACACGGTAAATTCCGCTTTCTGACCGTCTTTTTCCACAATGCCGTCGCCGTCCGTATCACTCCATCCACCGTCCGCAAGAATCTGCTCTGCCTTATCCACATCATACGGAATAATCATGGACTCGCTCGACCACGGCATGTTGTCCGATACGCTGTAAGCGACCTCGCCGTAGCCGTTTAACACATGATCGATCATGGTCTGGCGGTCAAGTGCGTAATTCATTGCCTGACGGAGTGCCACATCGCAGGTTACATCATTTCCCGCCGCATAGACAGTATCTCCGTCAACGACCTCATTTCCTGCTGGAATCGAAGGAAGTGAAATCCCTCTGGAATCCACCGACTTACAGACCAGAAGCTGATAGCCGTCCACCTGCTCGTCGCTGTACACCGCAGACGTGTAGGCGATGTCCACCTGACCCGCTTTTACCGCCGCAAGCGCCGCGTCTTCCTCCATGAACAGGACAATGACTTTTTTCATCTGCACTTCATCCCCGTAGTAGTCCGGATTCGCCTCTAATACCGCCTGCTGTCCCTTGTCCCACTGGGTCAGCACATATCTGCCCGAACCGACCGGATTCTCGCCGTAGGTTGCTTCATCGTAGCAGTGCTCCGGCACGATGCCGAACACCGCCAGTGTATACAAAAATGCATTGTACGGCTTGCTCATATGGAAAATCACCGTGGTATCGTCAAGTGCCTCCACGGAATCGAGCATACTTAAGTCCGCCTCCGAATTCGGCGTGGCAAGCGCCGTGTTAAACGTAAATGCCACATCCGACGCCGTCAACGGCTCCCCGTCCGTGAACTTCACATCATCCCGGATGTGGAACGTCCAGGTCATCCCGTCCTCACTCACACTGTAATCCGTCGCCAGATCGTTCTCGAACTCCATATCCACGTTCGTCCGGATCAGCGTCGACTGGATCAGCGGTTCATGGCAGTGTTCCCCACAGCCCCAGTTGATGCAAGGGTTAAATCCCGCCGCCGGCTCCGACGAAGGACTCATCGCCACGATGACCGTATCTGCGGTTCCTGCCACGCTCTGCGCCCTGCCCTCTCCACTGACACTGTCCTTTCCCTGTGCCGCCTCCGTCGCCGTGCTGCCTGCGTTGTTACCTGTCTGCTCTGCGCCCGTGCTGCTGCATCCGGCAAACAGCGTTGTCGCCACTGCTGCTGCGCAAATCAGTGCTATCCATCTCTTTTTCATTATTTATTCTCCCTTGTTAAAATCGCGGGCATTTCTGCCCAGTGCACAAAGGATAGCATGAAAAAGAGGGGCCGCACAAGCCCCTCGGGGGGATAAAAATGACACAAAATCAAAGATTATGCTTTGTCATATTCATCCAGGAAATGATGGCGGACACCATCTTTTTTATAACCGATCACAGTGTTCAGGTTGACGTTCTCCACACTGCGGAAGATATTCTTCTCAATGTAAGGATTCTTCTTGCGAAGTTCCCGGATCAGATCCTTGATCTCCGCGCGCTTGGAGCCCTTCTCTGTACCGCCGCAGGAAGCACAGCTTTCCGTGAAACGGCAGGCACACTGGATAAAGTGCAGGTCATTATAATTCATCCAGTGGATGATGTCTTCCTCGCGCACCAGATACAGCGGACGGATCAGCTCCATCCCTGGGAAGTTCGTACTATGCAGCTTCGGCATCATCGTCTGTACCTGCGCCCCGTAAAGCATTCCCATAAGGATGGTCTCGATCACATCGTCAAAATGATGCCCCAGCGCAATCTTGTTGCAGCCGAGCTCCTTTGCCTTGCTGTAGAGATGCCCTCTGCGCATGCGCGCGCACAGGTAGCACGGAGATTCCTCCTCACCCGCCACAATGTCAAAGATCTCGGAGGTAAATACCGTGATTGGGACGTTTAAGATTTTGGCGTTGTTTACGATCGTCTCGTAGTTGATCTCATTGTACCCCGGATTCATGACGAGGAATACCACCTCGAAGTTCTTCTTGCCGTGGCGCTCCAGCTCCTGAAACAGCTTCGCCATCAGCATGGAATCTTTTCCACCGGAAATACAGACGGCAATCTTGTCCCCGTCCTGGATCAGCTCGTATTCGTTGATCGCCTTTGTAAACTTCCGCCAGATCTCCTTGCGGAACTTTTTGACAATGCTGCGCTCGATCTCGCTGCAGCGGTCCGCATTCTTCTCCCCGGCGTCCGGCGCTTTTGTCTGCTCCATGGATTCCAACAGCTTCATGCGCAGATACGCACGGTATCCGCCCTGCACACTGTATACCTCATAGCCCTCCTCTAAAAGCTCGCGCGCCAGCTCGTCGCTGCGCTCTCCCGTATAACAGATCAGGTAGACTGGACGGTCCTTGGGCACCTCGTCCTTATGCGCCTCAAACTCCTCCCAGTAGATATGCTTCGCTCCCGGATATGTCTCTCTCAAAAAATCAGCTTCTCTGCGGATGTCTATGATTACTTTTTCCCGCTCGTCCTTCTGCAGTTCTTCTATGGTTCTCTGATACATGCCTGTCCCTCATTCTCTATTCTGCCGCAAGGTCCTTGATGACCTCCGATGCAATGATCAATCCTGCCACCGATGGCACAAATGCGTTGGAACCCGGAATCGCACGGCGCTCCGTACATTTATGCTTCGCTCCCGGCGGGCAGATACAGTGCGCACGGCAGCTGATCGACATATCCTCGATCGGCGTGACCGGCTGCTCCCTGGAATACACCACCTTCAGTTTCTTCACTCCGCGCTTTTTGAGTTCGCGGCGCATGACCTTCGCCAGCGGGCAGACCGATGTCTTATAGATGTCCGCCACCTCAAACATTGCCGGATTCAGCTTATTGCCGGCGCCCATGCTGCTGATGATCGGCGTTCCTGTCTCCTGCGCCTGCATGACCAGCGCAATCTTTGCCGTCACGGTATCGACTGCGTCCACGACGTACGAATAGCTCGAAAAATCGAACTCGTCTCTCGTCTCCGGCAGATAGAAGCACTTGTGCACCTCCACCTTACAGTCCGGGTTAATGTCGAGGATGCGGTCCCGCATGACCTCCACCTTATATTTCCCTACGGTGCTGCGTGTTGCGATGATCTGACGGTTCAGATTGGTGAGGCAGACCTTATCATCGTCGATCAGATCGATGGCTCCCACACCGCTTCGCACCAGCGCCTCTACGGTGTAGCCTCCCACACCGCCAATGCCAAAAACAGCGACCCTCGCACGCGAGAGCCGCTCCATAGCCTCTTTTCCTAATAATAATTCTGTTCTGGAAAATTGATTTAACATAGATACTCCTGTATATTGTAACGTTTACGCCTGTCCGCTTCTATCATATAGCGTCCGCCGCTATTTTGCAAGTTCCAACATGCGCTGCAGCGGCTTTGCGGCACGGGTCAGGATCTCGTCGGAGAGCGTGATCTCCTCAAGTTCTCCGCTGCCGAGCTTCTCAAGCACCTGCTCGACTTTATCGATCGTCACTTTCTTCATGTTCGGGCAGAACTGTCTGTGTCCCACCGAATAGAACTTCTTATCCGGATTCTTCTGCTGCAGTTCAAAGAATACGCCCATCTCCGTGCAGATGATGAACTTTTTGCAGTCGCTCTGCGTCGCAAAATCAATAATCTCCGACGTGCTTCCCACGAAATCGGACATCGCAACCACATCCTCAGTACACTCCGGGTGCGTCAGCACCAGTGCGTCCGGACAGGCATCCTTTGCCGCCTGCAGCTCTGCCGCGTGAATGCTCTTATGCACATGGCAGAAGCCGTCGTGGAAAATGAAATGCTTCTCCGGCAGCTTTTCCGCCACATATCTGCCGAGGTTGTTGTCCGGCACGAAGAAAATATTCTTCTGCGGAATGTTGGACACGACTTTTACCGCGTTGGAGGAAGTCACGCACACATCCGATACCGCCTTAATCTCCGCCGTGGAGTTCACATAGCAGACCACTGCCAGATCTTCGTATTCCTCTCTCACTTCCGCGATCCGGTCTGCCGTAATCATATGTGCCATCGGGCAGTCCGCACACTCGTCCGCCATCACAACCGTCTTATCCGGGTTTAAGATCTTCGCGCTCTCGCCCATAAACGTCACTCCGGCAAACAGAATCGTCTTCTGCGGCACCTTTGTCGCAACCTTGCTCAGATAAAAGGAATCGCCCACATAATCGGCGATCTCCTGCACGGCACCGTCCACATAATAATGCGCAAGAATGACAACATCCTTCTCTTTCTGCAATTCCTTGATCCGCTTCGCTCTCTCTGCTTCCATTTTTGTCTCCGTTCTCTATACATCCGCTTTTCAGGTGACAAGACACCTGTCACGATAGATTGTCATTGTGATACTTTGATATCATATCATGTTTTCAGCAAATGTCCAGAGTTTTCCTGTCTCTGCGCCTGTTTTTCCGGGATGCCCCGCACTTTTCCCATGCACTAACAGACCTTCCGCACTTTCCACGGTCAAAAACAGACCTTCCACACATTTCACGGTCAAAAACAGACCTTCCACACATTTCACGGTCAAAAACAGATCCTCCGGCGGCACAGGCAAAACCGTGCTGCCAAAGGATCCGGCATTTGCTCTTCGAGCAGTCTCCTAGTTCTTTGCAAACAGGGAGGTGGACAGATATCTGTCTCCGGAATCCGGAAGCAAAGCCACAATCGTCTTGCCCTTGTTCTCCGGTCTTGCAGCCAGAATGGCTGCCGCCTTTAATGCTGCGCCGGAAGAGATACCTACGAGGATACCTTCGCTGCGTGCAAACGCTCTTCCCTCTGTAAATGCGTCGTCGTTCTCAATCGTGATGACTTCATCGTACACCTTTGTGTTGAGTACATCCGGAACAAATCCTGCGCCAATACCCTGAATCTTGTGCGCACCCGGTGTGCCCTTAGATAATACCGGGCTGGTTGCCGGCTCTACCGCAACGATCTTGACGTTCGGATTCTTCTCCTTTAAGTACTCGCCGACACCGGTTACCGTTCCGCCGGTACCTACGCCTGCTACAAAGATATCTACCTTACCGTCTGTCTGCTCCCAGATCTCCGGTCCTGTGGTTGCCTTGTGTGCCGCCGGATTTGCCGGGTTCACGAACTGTCCTAAGATCACAGCGCCCGGTGTGGACTCCTTTAATTCCTCTGCTTTGGCGATAGCGCCCTTCATACCCTTCGCGCCCTCAGTCAGTACCAGCTCGGCGCCGTATGCTGCCAGAAGGTTTCTGCGCTCTACGCTCATCGTATCCGGCAGTGTCAGGATGGCATGGTAGCCCTTTGCCGCAGCAACTGCTGCCAGTCCGATACCTGTGTTGCCGGAGGTCGGCTCAATAATGGTTGCGCCCGGTTTTAAGATGCCCTTCTTCTCCGCATCCTCGATCATCGCCAGTGCGATACGATCCTTTACGGAGCCTGCCGGGTTTAAATACTCCAGCTTTCCTAAGATTGTTGCGTCCTTTACGCCCGCCTCCGCAGAATAGCGGTTCAGCTTTAATAAAGGTGTGTTTCCGATCAGATCCAGTGCGCTCTCAGCAATTTTACTCATAATAAAATCCTCCTGTTCTCAATTCATTTCCGTTTCTATGGTGTTTTTGTTTTCCTATAAAACTACTATGTTTTGTATGAATTGATTATAGGACGCGAAATCTTATTTGTCAAGCGCTATTTTCTTATTTATACGATTTATTTTTGCGCGCCATCCAAGATACTGGGAAATCCAGATTCCGGCGAAGATCGCACAAAAGATTGCGACGTAGCTAAGCACGCCCGCGACGCTGCGCTCCATCCAGTATGCCGCATACGCCACTGGAAGCACCGAGCCGAGTGTAATCAGAAAATACGCCGCCGTCTGACCGGCAAGACTCCATCGATCCACTTCCCATACGACCGATCCCGCCGCATACACCATGCCGACCAGCCCGCACAGCACCGTCTGCACCACAACTGCCCGGATCTCGCTCCCCATCGCATCCACAAACGCGGGCACACACGGATAGTAGCTGCCGTCGCCCCAGAACGCCGACATCATGACCGTGATCACATAGCCGATCGCAATCCCGGTTGGAATTCCAAACAATCCTCTCAGTAACACATTCTTTTTCATATCTCTCACCGTTCCCTTTCTCATATTCCCAGCAGCCGCTTGATCTTTGCCACATATCTGCGCGAGACGTAAGCCGTCTGCTCTCCCGCGAGGTTCACGCAGATCGTACCCGAAAAACTCAGGTCAAACCGTTTTGCCATTTTCAGATTGATGATCTCCGAATTTGAGATCCGTACGAAACGCGTCTGATCCAGCCGTTCCTCCGCCTCGTAAAGCCGCATCCGAAGCAGATATTCGCCCTTTGCCGTCACCGCATAGACTTTTCCTTTTGCCGCGTATACGCGGATAATATCCGCCTGCTCCAGTATCTCCAGTGTATCTCCCGCAAAACCGGAGATCATCTGCACCGACGGCTCCTCCAGTTTTTTTAAGATTCCGTTGACTTCCTCGGTCATTTTCGCTGCCCGGATCAGTACCTCGGTCTCCTCCAGTGCATTGTCCAGTTCAATATTGATTTTCACATGCTCCTCCTCTCCAAAATGTCTTCCTCTGCCGGCATGTTTTCGTGTCCTCAAGAACTGTATTTAACATAACAAAAATGAGGTGCCTTTGCACCCCATTTTTCATAAGTGGTTCCTATTTACACACGATCGGTCATTTGACACATTCCCGCACTGCACGCGCGAGCCGCTCTAACGCCTCCGTCAGCACGCTGCGCGGGCATGCCACATTGATCCGCTCGAAGCCTCTTCCCGCCGCGCCGAAGATGTCCCCGGAATCCAGCCACAGTCCAGCCTTTTTTACAATCAGATCCTCCAGTTCCCTCCTCGAGAGTCCCAGACTCCGGAAATCCACCCACAGCAGATACGTTCCCTCCGGCTCCACCGCCTTTACCTGCGGAATCTGTTCTTCCAGAAAATGCTGCGCATAGGCAAGATTCTCACGGATATATGCTTTCACCGCTTCATACCACTCTTCGCCGTGCCGGTACGCCGCCTCACATGCCACAAGCCCCATGGTGTTAAGCTGGCTGTAGCCGGACGCCCCGACCGCCTGCTCGAACTTCCGCCGCAGCGCATCATCCGGGATAAAAATATTGGAGACCTGAAGTCCTGCAAGGTTAAATGTCTTGCTCGGTGCCGTACAGGTCACCACAAATTTCCGGTAGCTTTCTTTGAGCCCCGCCAGTACCTGATGCGATCCCTCAAAGACGAAATCCGCGTGGATTTCATCGCTGACCACAATCACTCCATATTTTTCACAGATGTCTCCCAGCCGCAGAAGCTCCTCCTTTGTCCACACGCGTCCGACCGGATTGTGCGGGTTGCAGAGGAAAAAGAGCTTCACCTTACAGCTGCGTATTTTTTCTTCAAAATCCGTAAAATCGATCCGGTATCTTCCGTCCTCTCCCTGCACGAGCGTGTTATCCACAATCTTCCTGCCGTTATCGCGGATTACCTGCGAAAACGGATAGGA
>OGPA01003263.1_pt1 | contig 10387 bp, 7 predicted proteins | sample 1552841 | NCBI WGS metagenome assembly OGPA01 (sample SAMEA2579916, study PRJEB22360) | human gut metagenome | reverse complement strand
TCTCATCAATCCTTGCGATATACTGCCCTACATCCTTGACATTCTCGCATCTGTCAATGCGGTGTGTGCCATCCGGATTCGGTACGGGCCAGACACGCTTGGTGCTTGCTCCTGCTCCGCACGCCACGATGGTCTGCTTTTCCTCCATTATCAATATGTTATATACGCCGGCCTTGCCCTTTGCCGCATAGCCTACGTTTTCCATGTTACCTGCCATGCCCTTCTGTCTGTAGAGGTAGTATGGCTCAAGCCCCATCTGCTTACAGTAGGCTGCGCAGAGATCCATATGCTCCTGGGTGTTGACCATCTGCATATCACTGTAGCGGTCCTTGAAGATGGTGAGTCTTGCAGCTCGCTTTACTGCGAGTGAATGGATGGTGACGTTGTCAGGTGCCATCTCCTTCACCAGCTCCATTGTGTGCCTTACATCATCGAGTGTCTCCTCGGGAAGTCCCATGATGAGGTCCATGTTTATGTTGTCAAAGCCCAGCTCACGCGCGAGCTTGAAGCTATTTATCGTATCGTCTACCGTGTGGTGTCTTCCTATTATATCGAGAGTCTGCTGCTTCATGGTCTGCGGATTTACTGATATACGGCTGATGCCGTTTTTCTTCAGTGCCATAAGCTTTTCTCTCGTGATGGAGTCCGGTCTGCCTGCCTCCACGGTAAATTCCAGGCAGTCCTTTAAATCAAAGCTGCATTTGATTTTTCTGATAAGCCTGTCAAGCTGCGCAGGGCTTAGTGTGGTCGGTGTGCCGCCTCCTATGTAGATGGAGTTTAGCTTTTTGTGGTAGAATTTCTGTGCCGTGTAGTCTATCTCCTTCTCGAGTGCATCGAGGTAATCGTCTACGCGGTTTTTCCACACACCCAGCGGGTATGACGTAAACGAGCAGTATGCACAGGTGCTCGGGCAGAATGGTATGCCTATGTACAGGCTGTAGCCGTTGTCATAGTCCACCTTATCGAGCAGTGCCTTCTCACGCTTTGCTATGCCTATTGAGAGGTCGATTTTCTCATCGCTTGCGAGGTAGGTTTCCTTCAGATAGTCGTAGGTTTCCTTATCGCTCATGCCGTCCTCTATGCATTTCATGGCTATCTTGGTCGGTCTGATGCCTGAGAGTGTGCCCCACGGAAGACTCTTTCCTGTGCCCTTTTCTATCATGGAATACAGGGCGAGCTTAAGGCGGTTTTTAGTTTCCTTGCGGTCTGCACTGTCTACGGATATTTTTGTGCAGATTCTTTTTCCGGCTCTATTCACCGTCCACTCCACTGCAATTTCATCGCCCACATAGTCTATCTTAAATACCTGTGAGGCATCCGCAAATTCCTTTACGCCATCAGCTGTCATCTCGTGGTGTGTGCAGGCCAGGTTTTTCCCCTCCACCTCATCAGGTGAGCAGCTATAGTACATCTGCACGTCCTCCTGAGGGAAGAACTCCTTAAGCAGTGAGTGCACATCATATTCAAAATCCGGTTTATTAAATACTACTACTATCATAAGTAAGGGTTATACATCCTCTCGTTTTCTATGGTTGTTGTGTCGTTGTGGCCCGGGTACACCTCTGTATGCTCAGGCAGTGTCATTATTTTTTCCTTCACTGTGCGCACGAGGTCTGACATGCTGCCGCCCTTGAAATCCGTACGTCCGATTGAGCCGCAAAACAGTGAGTCTCCTGTAAAGATCACGTCCTCATACGGGAAATAATAGCAACAGCCACCCGGTGTATGCCCCGGTGTGTGAAGCACTACTATGTGAAAGCCTGCGATGTCAATTTCCTGCTTATCCTTCAAAAATACATCCGCATAAAAGGTCTTTGACTGGCCCATCATGTAGCTGACATTGAGCTGTGGGTCATCGAGTGTGGCTTTGTCTGCCTCATGGATATATATCTTGATGCCGTAGCGGTCTGCGAGCGGCTTTGCATCCGTGGCATGGTCAAAGTGTCCGTGTGTGAGCAGTATTGCTACTGGCTTTGCGCCTGACTCATCCACCTTTTTGGCGAGCTGATCCGCACACGCGCCCGGGTCTATTATTATCATTTCCTTTGTCTTTATATTGGTGACAAAGTAGCAGTTGGTCTGCACCGGTCCCACTACGAAGTGGTCTATCTTCATATTTACCATATGAGTGTACTCCTTGTCTGTTATATGTTATGCTTCACGCAAGAACCACCGGGATTTATCCGGTGGTCCTCTCTACGTCTATTACACTTTCTATCTGTCTGAGCTTCTCCACTAGAACCTTTATCTGGTCCCTGCCTCTGATATTGAAAAATACCTCGATTGTAGCGATGCCCTGCTTGCTGGTCTTGGACTGGATACCACTGATATTTATTTCCTTCTCGGTAAATATCTTTGTGATATCTACGAGCAGTCCCGGCCTGTCATGACAGAATATCTTCAGGTCTGCCTGATACTCGGCACCGTTGTCCATGAGGGCTGTATCCTGCCACTCTGCTTCTATGAGCCTGTCCTTTTCTATCTTGGACAGATTGATGATATTCACGCAGTCTGTCCTGTGGATTGAGATGCCTCGGCCTCTTGTGACAAAGCCCACTATTTCATCTCCCGGAACAGGATTGCAGCACTTCGAGAAGTGCACAGCCACGTCATAGAGTCCGTGTACCACAATACCGCTCTTTGACTTGTGCTCGGGCTGTGTGCCTGCTGCCGTCTGCTGCTTTTCTGCGATGCTGCCAAGCACATCTGCATCTGTCATAGGCACCACATGATCCTTCTTGTATTCGTCGTACATCCTGTTGACTATCTGGCTCTCCTTGAGTCCGCCGTGACCGACGGTTGCAAGGCATGAATTCCAGTCGTGGAAGCCGTATTTGCGGCGTATTTTTTCCTGATACTCAGGCTTGTTTATCTCAGCAAAGTTGATGCCCTTTGCCTTGGCATAGGCTGCTATCAGATCCTTGCCGTGCTGTATATTCTCCTCCTTGAGCTCACTTCTGAACCACTGGTTGATTTTGTTCTTGGCCTGTGTGCTCTTTACGACCTTGAGCCAGTCACGGCTTGGTCCCTTGGAGTTCTGTGAGGTGATTATCTCTATCTGGTCACCGTTTTTGATGACATAGTCTATCGGCACCAGCTTGCCGTTTACCTTGGCACCGACCATCTTGTTGCCGACCGCAGAGTGTATGCTGTAGGCAAAGTCTATAGGTGTGGAACCCTTTGGCAGGTTCTTTACATCGCCGGACGGTGTGAATGCAAATACATTGTCGGAGAATAAGTTTAAATCACTCTTTAATAAAGTCATAAACTCCTTATTATCCGACATATCCTGCTGCCACTCGAGTATCTGGCGCAGCCAGCTGAGCTTCTCCTCCTCTGTGACAGTGGTGGTGGTGGCATTGCCGTTGTTTGCTTCCTTGTACTTCCAGTGCGCTGCGATACCGTACTCAGCTGTACGATGCATCTCATAGGTACGTATCTGTATCTCAAACGGCTGTCCGCTCGGGCCTATGAGTGTCGTGTGAAGCGACTGGTACATGTTCTGCTTCGGCATGGCAATATAGTCCTTGAAACGGCCCGGTATAGGCTTATACTTCTCATGTATGATACCTAGCACTGCGTAGCAGTCCGGTATGGTATCCACAAGAATCCTGATGGCAAAGAGGTCATATATCTGGTCTATCGTCTTGTCCTGATTGACCATCTTCTTATATATACTGAAGAAATGCTTTGCCCTGCCGTATATCTCTGCCTTGATGCCGGCATCCGAAACATACTTCTTGACATCGTTTACTAGGCCCTGAATGTAGGTGTCGCGCTCTGTCTTTCTGAGGGCTACCTTCTCTACCAGATCGTAATATGCATCCGGATAGAGGTACTTCATACAAAGATCCTCGAGCTCTATCTTTATCTTGCTGATACCAAGTCGCTGTGCGATAGGGCAGTAGATATCCTGTGTCTCTCTGGCGATACGCTGCTGCGCCTCCTTGGACTGATACTTGAGTGTACGCATATTGTGCAGTCTGTCTGCAAGCTTTATGAGGATGACCCTGATATCCTTTGCCATGGCGAGAAACATCTTACGCAGATTCTCAGCCTGCATCTCAAGCCTGTCCGCATTCTTGTCCTTCGGATCCTTGGTGCTGTCTGTCAGATGCAGGTGCTTTAACTTCGTGACACCATCCACCAGATGTGCGACATCGTCTCCAAACTCCGCACGCATCTCATCCATGGTCATGATGGTGTCCTCCAGCACATCATGGAGCAGTCCTGCTGCAATTGTTTCCTTATCCAGCTCGAGCTCGGCGAGTACTATGGCAACACACAGCGGATGTATGATATAAGGCTCTCCTGACTTACGTGCCTGACCCTTATGGGCATCATAAGCTACCCTGTAGGCTTTGTCCACAAGGCTCGTGTCATCCGACGGATGATACTTTTTGATTTCCTTTTTCAGCTCATCATAAAGCTCCTCGGGGCTCGTAAAATCCTTTGTTCCCCTTATACCGCTGGTATCTGAGCGAAATTTGTCCGCTATTTTTTCTAATTCTTCTGTTGAGTAATCTGCCAATAGTCTCACCTCGATTGTAGTGTATCTTTAGTAGCCATTATATTTTATTTCTTTAAAAATTGCAATCTTATGTTGTTAGCCGATAACCATCTTTACTCCGCCATACATGCCAGCTGAGTTGCCGAGTGTGGCAAGCTTGATCTCTGTCTCACGGCTTGCATGGAAAGCATACTCTTTATAGTACTTTGCTGCTGTATCGATGATGATGCTGCCCGCCTTTGAGAGGCCTCCGCCTACAACAAATACCTCAGGGTCCATAACGCATGCTACTGCTGCCATTGCCTTGCCGAGAAGCTTCATAGACTGCTCTACTGCCGCAATGCCCGCTGCATCTCCTGCCTTTGCCGCATCGCATACATCCTTGGCTGTGAAGCCTGCATTTAAATCAAGCTTTGTTGCCACATCCCTGTGTGCTGCAATGTATCTCTCTGCCACTCTTACAAGTCCGTTTGCTGATGCATACTGCTCTAAGCAGCCCTTCTTGCCGCAGCCACAGCACTCTGACTCATCATCTACCATAGGCATATGTCCTATCTCTCCGCCTGCTCCGTTTACTCCGGCTACGATTTTGCCCTCGCGGATGATTCCTCCGCCTACACCTGTGCCGAGTGTGATCATGACTACATCCTGATGGCCCTTTCCACCACCCTGCCACATCTCACCGAGTGCAGCTACGTTGGCATCGTTTCCGGCCTTTACCTTGATGCCGCCGCACAGTACTGAGAGTGACTGTGCCACGTTGAACACACCCCAGCCGAGGTTGACACATCTTAATACTGTTCCGTCATCCTTTACAGGTCCCGGCACTCCCATGCCTATACCCTCGATGTCACCCATCTCGATACCATGCTTCTCGTTATTCTCCTTGATGGATGCTGCGATATCAGGCAGGATGAGCTCGCCGGAATTCTCTGTACGTGTAGGAATCTCCCATGTATCGACAAGCTTTCCTGTTGTCTCGAAAAAGCCCATCTTTACAGTTGTTCCACCTATATCTACTCCATATGCATATTTCTTCATTTTTTCGTCCTCCAAATCGTTAAACTATGTTTATATTTTATTGCCTAATTGCATATTTTTCAATGTTTTTCATTGTTTTTTATGTTTTTTCTATATATAGAAGCGTTTATATCATCATCCATATGCCCGCTATTTGTAAATCCAAGCTTTTTGGCAAGGCGCACCGATGCCGTATTTCTCTCGTCTATCCGGCAGTAAAGCTCTTCAAAGTCTGTGTTTTCGCGCGCGTAGTCTATGATGAAGCGGCATACCTCCGTGGCATAGCCTTGGTTCCATAATTCCGGCGCTATCATATAGCCCAGTTCATCATGCTCAAGCCCTGCCCTGCCTATCAGCTTCCCTGTTTCCTTGGAAAATACAAGCCACATACCATACTCGTAAAAGCCATACATGTTCTCTATATATGCTTTCTGGTATTCAAGCTCTGTCTCGTAGTCGTAAAGCGGTTCCACAAAGTCGGTCATGCCGGGCTTGTCATAGAGCTCATAGAGCGCAGGAAGGTCTGACAGGGACAGCTCACGTATCAGACATCTGTCTGTCTCGCCGATGTCCCACGGGATGTGATTATACCGTCTGCGCACCCGCTCCAGATACTCAATATCAAGCTCTGCAAGGCTCTCGACTGCATAGTGCGTGCCGCACTGCGGTTCTCCTACTGATGCTATGCCGAGTGAGTCGGCTATGTGCTTCTGCTGCCTGTTTGATACTATCCAGATGCAGTCGGCGGGAGCTTTCGGTATTCTTAGATTTCCCGTATTAGCTTTCGCGGTGTTATCTGCAGATTCTCGTATCGTTGTTTTTTGGAAGTCATTAATTGATTCATCAGCCGGTAGCGCAACATACAGTTTTTCTTGCAGCTCTTCTGACATAGATACCTTGCCTACCACATTTCTCCACTGTGGCTTGAAGCTATCTCCATGATAGTAAAAAGAGGCAAGTTTTGCGCTTGCCTCATCAATAATTATTATCATTAAACTGTCTCCGGCTCCGGATAGTCCACTCCGAAGGTCTCAACTGTAACTGTCTTCATGACCTGAGCCTCAAGTGGTTTGTCCATGTAGTCTGTGCGCACCTCTGCGATCTTGTTTACCACATCCATGCCCTCGATTACCTTACCGAATGCCGCATACTCACCGTCGAGATGTGGTGCATCCTGATGCATGATGAAGAACTGACTGCCTGCTGAATCAGGTATCATGGTACGTGCCATTGAAAGTACACCGGCTGTGTGCTTTAAATCATTTTTGAAGCCGTTGTGTGTGAACTCTCCCTTGATTTCATAACCAGGACCGCCTGTGCCGTTTCCGTCCGGATCTCCGCCCTGGAGCATGAAGCCCTTGATTACACGGTGGAAGCATACTCCGTCATAGAAGTTGTGATTAATTAAGCTGATAAAGTTGTTTACTGTGTTTGGTGCGATTTCCGGATAAAGCTCCGCCTTGATTACATCGCCGTTTTCCATTGTGATTGTTACGATTGGATTCTGTGCCATTATTTTTCTCTCTTTCTTTTATAATATTATGAGGCTTGGAGAATATCCATTCCCCGTAATTATTAAATATCGAATTAATTTCTACCCGATTGATTTTACTTACTCAGAGCCTCTACCACCTTCGGAAACTCCATGAAGTGCGATGCCTTCACCAGTATGGTGTCACCCTCCTTCACATATGAAAGGAGCTCCTGTGTCATGGTCTCCCTATCCTCGAAATAGTGGATATCTACATCGGATGATTTCTCTGCGGCTCCGGCTGCATATTCCTTTGCAAGCTCTCCTGTGGCAAAAAGTGTATGGATATGATTCTCTCCAACTGCTTCGCCTACCTCATGGTGCAGCTTTTTCTCATCACTTCCAAGCTCTCCCATGTCTCCAAGCACTGCTATTGTCCTGCCCTTTGCATGTGAAAGCACCTCGATAGAGGATTTCATGGATACAGGATTTGCATTGTAGCAGTCATCTATCACTGTCATGCCGTGTGTTTTGATGAAATTGGTACGCCCTGCGATTGTCTCTGCTTTCTCGATTCCTGACTTTATCTCAGCTATTGTGAGGCCAAGCTGCAATCCGACAGCCGCTGCCGCCATGGCATTGTATACATTATGCTCACCCGGGATGTGGATTTGTGCATCAAACTCCCCCTCCGGAGTGACAAAATGAGCCTTCATGCCGTCGAAGCCCAGGTTTTCAATATTTGTGGTATATACTGATTTATGAACGCCTGAAGCCGATTCCTTGCCATAGTATATGGCAGGCTTTCCATTTACCGTCTGCACTGTGGCCAGCTTATCGTCATCTGCATTCAGCACTGCGACCGCATCCGGCATCATATGCTCAAAGCACTCTGTCTTTGCTTTAAGCACACCATCCCTGTCGCCCAAAAACTCCAGATGGCAGTAGCCGATATTGGTGATGACCATGACATCCGGACAAGACATAGTAGAAAGTCTGTGCATCTCGCCAAAATCAGATATGCCCATCTCGAGCACCGCTACCTGATGGCTTTCCCTGATTCCGAAAATGGTGAGTGGCAGGCCTATCTCGTTGTTGAAATTGCCTGCTGTCTTGTGGACGCTGTATTTCTGCTCAAGAACTGACGATATCATCTCCTTGGTGCTGGTCTTGCCGACACTTCCGGTGATCCCTACCACCTTGATATCAAGGCTTTTTCTGTAAAATGCCGCGAGCTTTTTCATGGCATCGGTGGTTGATTCAACAAGCACATATGGGCCTGCCGGATCCTTAAGCTCATGCTCAGAGAGCACAATTGCCGCCCCCTGCTCAAACACAGTCGGAATGAATTTGTGTCCGTCCACCCTTTCTCCCTTTATTGGGATAAAAAGATAGCCCTCCTTCACCTGTCTGCTGTCTATGACTGCGCCGGTGATTGTCGTATCAAGCAGTGTCTCATCGCCTATGTATGTGCCCTCACAGGCCTTTGCGATATTTGCAAATGTAAGATTCTTCATGTACTTATCCGACATGCTACACCTCATATTTTTTCAAAGATATGTCAATCAGATGCTCACAGAGCTGATTAAAGCTCATACCGATAACCGCGGCCTCCTGTGGCAGAAGACTGGTCGGAGTCATGCCCGGCAGTGTGTTTGCCTCGAGGCAGAACATCTCATTTTTGTCATTGAGCAAAAAGTCTGAGCGTGAATATGTATCAAGCCCGATAACGCGCGCAACCTCCTCGGCATAGTGCTGCATATCCTTTGTCACCTGCTCAGGAAGCTCGGCCGGACATGTCTCTACTGTACTGCCCGCCTTGTATTTGTTCTTATAATCGTAGAAGCCCTCCTTCGGTGCAATCTCTATAATAGGAAGAGCCTTGCCCTCGATAACGCCGACAGAGAACTCCCTGCCCTGTACAAATTCCTCGATAACCAGCTCATTTTCCCACTTGAAGGCATCGTCAAGTGCCGCCTTGAACTCTGCCGCATCCTTAACGATGGTGACACCGATGCTTGAACCGCCGCAGCATGGCTTTACCACGCATGGAAGTGTCAGGTCAAGCTTTGTGATATCGTCCTGTCTGGTCGCTCTTGTCATGGAAATACCCTTTGGAGTAGGGATACCGTTTGCAAGGAAGAACTGCTTTGATGTCTCCTTGTTCATGGCGATGGCTGAGCTTAAATAATCGCTGCCAGTATATTTGACACCGAAGAGGTCAAATGCTGCCTGTATCTTTCCGTTTTCTCCGTTTTCTCCGTGGAGAGCCATGAAAACAATGTCCGCCATCTGACACATTTTGATGACATTTGGTCCGAAGAAGCAAGGTGACTGGTCCTTTCTGGAAGCCTTTACCTTTGCGAGGTCAGGTGCCTCTGTCGGAATATCACTGACCTGCACGCTTATCTCGTCCGCGCGGTCAAATATACCTGTCAGGTCCTCCTCCCTGTCACTATATCCCATAAATACATCCAATAATATAACTTTGTGGCCGTTCTCTTTGAGTGCCTTAGCTACCATGCTTCCTGTCTTGAAGGAAACATCTCTCTCTGTGCTGAGCCCTCCGGCAAGTACTACGATGTTCATTTTTGTCCTCTTTTCTTTGATTGAATTATCATGCTTTGGCTTAATTAAACACAATGCAATGCTTCTTTTTTAAAGCTATGAGTAATCAACATAATTTTTCCAAAATTATAACACCATTTGTGCAAAAAAGAAAGACCGGTTGCCCGGTCAAAAAAGAAATTCTCATCTTATTTTAAACTGTGTTAACTTCCAGCAGCTGTATCATTCTCATAAATACCATCCGCCCGTGCAAATCATCCTGTGAAAGTGATTCTCCGTACTTCAATACTAATAATCGGCACTGATAAAAATTCAGCTCAGGATTGCCAAAAAGCAAAATCCGCAAGGCTGCATTTTCCAGGTAATTGTGTATATTTCCCACCTCAATAAATATATCTACGATATCATCGAGGTTAATAAGTCCTTTCTGTTCATAGTACATTGTTCTCAAATATTTGTTTCCCTCCATCAACTATATTTTTCATAGAACTTCTTTTTCTTTTGAAATTTTTTCGTTTTTTACGAAATTTTTCTCTTTGTTTTTGTTGGTGGGTTCATTTTTCCATATAATATATCAATATTCTAGGCGCGTTACGTGCTGGTATTTTGAAGATTTCTATTAGAATTTTTAATATTGATAGGTGATTAGCAGTTTTCGACAAAATACGACATGGTTTTTGGTTTAATTTAGTTGGTTTTTGGTTTATATTGCGCTTTTCTCATAAGAATTTTTGGAATGATAAATTTGTACTATATTTTGAGGTTTTTGTTCTAATTATTTCATTTTTTTAAAATTTATATAAATGGTTAATATAAAA
>OGPA01003261.1_pt1 | contig 10395 bp, 7 predicted proteins | sample 1552841 | NCBI WGS metagenome assembly OGPA01 (sample SAMEA2579916, study PRJEB22360) | human gut metagenome | reverse complement strand
GCAGAGGGGAGTCACCGTGGATTCACTCGATCCCGTCCCCGCGCGCCCGCCCCTCCAAGGAGGCCGCGCCCTTTTCAACATGGTTCTTGCCTTCCTACTGCTCGTGGGCCTCATCCCCGCGATGTGCGCCCCTGCGACCTCGGCAGTCGCCACGGAAACCGAGGGGGTGCCCGTCATGTTCCACTTTAAAGACTCTGCGGGCGAGACCATCGACTTCGCCAGCATCACCGCGCCATACGACCTGCAAGAAGGGCACATTGTCGCCACGGTCGATGAGGGCGGAGCGCTTGGCCTCGACGAAGCGCTCAGCTTCGCCGTGTACGAGCACTACGCCACCTTCGGCGACCGCCAGCGCGACATTACCGATGAGTGCTCCCTTGATGCCGCAGCGGGCACCGTAAGCATCCCTGAGTCCTATGCGAACACCCTGGACACCCTCGGCATCGTCTTCGAGCTATCGCCCGCACATCCCGCCTATGAGCGCTTTGTGCTCGCCGACCTCGACACGAGTCCGCAGGAGCTCACCGTCGGCGAAGAGACAACGACCATCGCCTCGGACATTCCCGATATCCTCGCCGAGGCTGGCGGCATCGCCCCCTTCGCAGCCGCCTTCCCCGGCCAGACCGAGAAGCACTACGCGCTCAACCCCTATATGCGCCTCGAAACCTTCGATGTCGACATGCCCCGCAAACAGGAGGCCTATGGGTTCCCCAGCGATCTGGTAGGCTCTTATGGGTTCGGCGCTTTCTTCGGCACCTCTCAGCACTGGGTGAACGGAGTTTCCCAGGGAACGAACTTCAACGACTACGTGCTGAACACCGCATCGAGCAGCTTCGACGCCGTCGTGGACGCGTTCCTTTACGAGACGATCGCCGCCCGCAACGGCGCCGATGCGCCCTTCGCCACCTCGCGCACCGGCAGCGACTACCGCGCTCGCTTCCTCACCACGGGCAACGACTACAAGGACACCAACTACAGCGGGGGAAGCGCACCCACCAACCGCGCCATGGCCCAAGCCACCTGCGGTACTGCCGGCGTTTCCAACGGCTACGGCGCCGTGGCAAGCAACCCCAACGGCGACAACTACATCACTTACAAGGGCACCTACACCGGCTCGCAATCCGCGTACAACGGATGGTACAAGTTCTACTACAAAATCGATGCTCGATCCGCTGCCACCAACAAGGAGTTCCAGGACGTTGTCGGCTACCTGCTGGTGGAGCCCATCAACACCGGGCGCGCCCAGGTCGTGAAAACCTCCGCCAACCCCGCCATCTCCAACGCCAACGGGAATTACTCGCTCGCCAACGCGGTGTTCGGCGCCTTCTCCACTCGTGCAAGCGCCGAAGCGGCGGCCGAGCAGGCTGCCAAGGGCGCCTGGGGAAGCTGGCAGGCGGCCCGCACCTGGGCTCAGGCCAATGCTTCGTTTACCCTCGTTACCGGGGCGGATGGCAGAAGTGCGGTCGCCGAGGACATCGAGGGCGGCGACTATTACTTCTGCGAACTGTTCGCCCCGCCCGGATTCCGCCTGAACAGCGCCGTCCAGAAGGCGACCGTGGAGGCAACCAGCGACGAGAGCGTCGTGTGCCAAGTATCCTTTGCCGATGAACCCATGCGCGGCTCCATCGACTTGCTCAAGCAGTCGGGCTATCCCGAGGTCACGATGGGACACCCCGGCTATACCTTGGCGGGCGCCGTCTATGGCGTGTACGCGGACTCGGCCTGCACAAAGCTCGTCCGCGAAATCCGTACGAGCCTGAACGGCGATGCCGACGGCTACGGACGCATCGACGAGATGCCCATCGGCTCCTATTGGGTGCGCGAGACCAAGCGCCCTCTGGAGGGCTATGCTCTGGATAGCCGAACCTATGCCGTGACCGTCGCTGATCGTTCCGTCACCCGCGTGAATACCACTGCCGTCAGCGACAAGGCAAAGTTGAATCCCCTCTCCCTTCTTATCCAGAAGAAGGATGCTCAAAGCGGTCAGAGCCATGCGCAGGGTGCTGCCACCCTCGGCGATGCCCACTTCCGCATCGATTATTATGCGGCCAAGAACGCTTCCCTGGACGCCCTTAAGACCCTCGAGCCGCAAGCAAGCTGGGTCGTGCGCACCAACGACGAGGGCGCCTTCTTGCTCGACGAGGCGGAAGGCAGCTTCACACACACTTTGGCCGACGGAACAACCGAAGAGCTTCCCTACAAGGTGGCAGGTGATGCGTTCTACAAGCTCTCCAACGGCCGCATCGCGCTTCCCATCGGCACCTATGCCATCCAGGAAGTGAAGGCACCGCGTGGCTACCTTCTCGACGAGACCGTGCACGTGCGCCACGTCACCGATGCCGACACCGATGGCGAGATTATCGAGACCTTCGATGCAGAGCAGAACGGCGATCTCGTCACCGACCGCGTCGCCCGCACCGATCTGCGCTTCATGAAGCGCGCCGACGGCGCCGCGAAGCTGGCCGGCATCCCCTTCAAGCTCACCTCGAAGACGACCGGCGAATGGCACATCCTCGTCACGGACAAGAACGGGCTCGCTTCCACGGAATCTACCCCGGGCCATCCCCACGACGCGAACACGAACGCCAATGACGCGCAGTTCACCGCTCCTGACGGCAGCTTCCAGATGCCACTTACGTTGGACACCGAGGCCCTTGATGCCACAGCGGGGATCTGGTTCGGTCTCAATGCCGAAGGGGCGTCCGTCGCTGCGGACAATGGACTGGGCGCACTGCCCTTTGACACGTACGAGCTGGAAGAGCTTCGATGCCCGGCCAACGCAATCTTCGAGATGATCCGCGATGAAATCGTGGTTGACGAGAGCGATGAGGGGCTCGTCGTCGACTTAGGCACTCTCAACAACACGGGCACCGACAAGCCCACGATCCGCACGAGTGCCTACGACGGTCTGTCCGACGATCTGTACGACACGCAGATCAGCGCCGACACCAAGGCCGTCGTCATCGACCGAGTCACTTATTCTGGCCTAGAACCCGAAGAGCCCTATCTGCTTCGGGGAACCCTCATGGACAAAGCCACCGGAGAGCCGTTCCTCGTGAATGAGGAAGAAGTCACCGCCGAGCTTGAGTTCACTCCCGAGGATTACAACGGGTACGCGAACGTGACCTTCGCCTTCGACGCCTCGGCGATCACCGAGGACACCAACCTCGTCATCTTCGAGACGCTTCTGCAAGATGGCGTCGAAGTAGCCTCGCACCGCGATCTCGCCGACCGCAAGCAGACCATCGCCGTGAGCCCTATCGCCATCGGCACAACGGCCGTCGACGCCGCCACCGGCACTCACGAAGGCGTGCCAGCCGAAGAGGTCACCATCATCGACACCGTCAGCTACCAGGGACTGACCCCCGGCGAGGAGTACGAGCTATCCGCCGTGCTCATGGACAAAGAGGAAAACGCCCCGTGGCTCGTGGAGGGTAAAGTGGTCATGGTAAGCCACCGGTTCATCCCCGAGGAATCCTCGGGCACGGTGGATGTCGAGATCACCATTCCCGGCGCCAACTTGGACGGCGTAAGCCTCGTGGTCTTCGAATCGCTGCTGCACGACGACATCGAGGTGGCCCTCCACGCCGATATCGAGGATGAGGGGCAGACCGTCTCCTACGCCTATCCCGACCTGCCGCTGCCGCCGACCGGCGGCGACGAGCCGGAAAAGCCCGCAGAGCCCGAGGCCGACGAGCCCGAGCCGACGCGCGTCGCCCGAACCTCTCGCCTCGCTCAAACGGGAGACGAGAGCCTTACGGTGATTTGTTTGGTCGCCCTGCTCGCCGTCGCCGGCGCCGGCGCTGCCTTCGTCGCCTACCGCAAGCGCCGCTGAGAACGCTTCCGGGGGCGGCGCCGCTAACTCTGCCGCCCCCGGGCCCACTCGCTTGCGAAGGCGCGGCCCCATGCGTCGACGGCCTTCAGCTGCTCGAGGCTCTCCACGACTTGGACGCCTGCCCCTTCGTGGGCGTCCATGGTCGCCTCGACGCAGCGGGCGATATCGAGGTAGCCGATCTGCTCGGCGAGAAATGCCGCCACCGCCACTTCGTTGGCAGCATTCATGACGGCGGGCAGCGTGCCCCCCACCTCACCTGCATGACGAGCCAGAGAAAGACAGCGGAACGTATATACATCGGGCGCCGCAAATTCCAGCGAGCCCAACGTCCGAAAATCGAGCGGTTTCACGGGAGCCTCCCACCGCTCGGGATAGGAGAGAGCAAATTGAATGGGAATGCGCATATCGGTCGTACCCAAATGAGCCAGAACCGACCCATCGGTAAACTCCACCATCGAATGGATAGCGCTCTGGGGCTGCACTACCACCTCGATCTGATCGTAGGGCATCGCGAACAAGTGGTGCGCCTCGATGACTTCGAGCCCTTTGTTCATCAGCGTCGAGGAGTCGATGGATATCTTGGCCCCCATATTCCAGGTGGGGTGCGCCAGAGCCTGGACCGGCGTGACCGCCTCCAAGTCGGCGATCGTCTTGCCCCGGAACGGGCCGCCCGAAGCCGTCACCCACAGCTTCGAGACCTCGCGCGGGTTCTCTCCGAGCAGACATTGGTAGATGGCTCCATGCTCCGAATCGATGGGCATGAGCGCGCCTGCCGGCCCTGTCGCCGGAGCGGCACCGGAAGCACGCCGGGCCGCATCCACCGAGGCGGCCAGTGGCATGATGAGATCGCCGCCCACCACAAGCGACTCCTTGTTGGCCAAAGCGAGCACCTTGCCTGCCTTCAGCGTCGCATAGCTCGCCTCCAAGCCAGCTGCTCCTACCAGAGCGTTCACGACGACATCCACCTCGGGCAGTTGGGTGAGAGCCACGACGGCTTCGGAACCAACACCGAAGCTCGCCTCCACGCCCTCCTGGCCCTCGGGAAGGGCCAGCGACCGCACGAGAGCCCGCGCCTCATCGCAACGAGGGTCGTTCGCCAAAGCGGCATTCCCTACCGCCAGATGGCGCACGCCGAATTCCCGGGCTTGAGCGAGCAGGACATCCAAGGAGCTGTTCACCGCAAGGCCGACGATCTCCAGCTTATCGCCGTGCTGGCGCACGACATCGAGGGTCTGGGTACCGATGGATCCCGTAGAGCCGAGTACCGCAATGCGCCGTTTGGCCATGAGAACCCCTTTCACTATGACAGGACACGCAAAGAGCGAACCGAGACGAATCGCCTAGAAAAGAGCATAGGGAATGCAACCGCCGGCTATCAGAAGGATAGCTGCCGTGATGGAGGTGAGGAACAGCGAGTCGCTCCGATCGAGCAGGCCGCCGTGGCCGGGCATAATGGTGCCGGAGTCCTTGAACCCGGAGTTTCGCTTGATGCGGCTCTCCGCCAAGTCGCCCAGCACGCCCATGCAGCCGGAAATGATGCCGAAGACAATAGACTGAGGAATGGCCATGGTGATGCCGGGCACCAGCGTCATGAGGCACCAAAATATCACCGACCCCACCAGACCGGCGATGAACCCTTCCCAGCTCTTCTTCGGGCTCGTGCGCGGTGCCAGTTTGTGCCTGCCGATTTTGCTCCCCACCAAATAGGCGAAGGCGTCGTTGGCCCACACCGACAAGAACAGCAGAAGCACGCAGACGCCGCCCCACGGCGCCGGCAGCGACACACGGATAATCACCAGTCCGCACAGCAAAAGGCCCGTGTAGGCAGCGCCGAAGAAGCTCACCCCCACATCGGGGATGCGGGCCCGCAGCCAGAACACGTACCACACCAAGAGAGCCAGCAGAAGAGCCAAACTCACCAGCATCGCGCCCACCAGACCGGCAATGTACACGCTTAAGGGGTAGAGCACGGCCGCGATGATGCCGAGCATCTCGTTGGGCAGCTTCGCATCGGAGCGCAGCATGTAGAAGAACTCGCCGGCGCAAATGCCGGCGACGACCATCAGCATGAGCACCATGGGGATGTTGCCGGCCAGCACGCAGATGACCGTCGCCGCCGTGTAAATTACCCCGGTACGGAAACGCACTTGAAGATCGGAGGGATTGCGCAGCTTGTCCGGCGTCTTGTCCAACGCCTTCTGCTTCAGGCGATCGCGCTTCTCCTGGCGCGTCTCGCGCTTCTCCTCGCGGGCGGCGCGCTCCTCGTCGGAGAGGTCGTAGTGCCAGGGAGGACCTTCGGGGGCCGATTCCGCATCGCAGACGACGGGAGGCAAGTCGCGTTCCTCATCGGGCTGCAGCCGGTCGAGCAAATGAGTGCGCTCCTCCGGGGGCGCACTCGCCTCGCCCGGAGATGCACTCCTCCCATCAGAAGCCGCTGCCCCACGGGCAGCCGACACACTTCCGCGCTCTTCCGAACGCACGCGACGACCATGGTCGCCTCGGCGCAATCGCTCGCGCGCCGCTCGGGCTCGATCCTTCTTCTCTTCGTCGGAAATCCCCCCGCGCATTTAGGCCACGCCCCCGAAACGGCGGTTCCGCCCCTGATACTCGAGCAGGCACTCCAGGAAGGTGTAGCGGTTGAAGTCGGGCCACAGCACATCGGTGACCACGAATTCGGAATAGGCGATCTGCCACAGCAGGAAGTTCGAGATGCGCATCTCGCCCGAAGTGCGAATGACCAGATCGGGGTCGGGCATCCCGAACGTGTACAGCCCCCGCTCGAACATCTCCTCGGTAGGCTCTATCACTTCCCCGGTCTCTTCGCCCAAAAGCACCGCCTCGCGCATGCAGCCCCGGCAAGCGCGCAGTATTTCCTGACGGCCACCGTAGTTCACGGCCACCACCAGCGTCATACCGTCGTTGTCGCGCGTCTTCTCCCAAGCCTCATCGAAAGCCTCGCGCGTCTCTGCGGGAAGCGCCGAGAGATCGCCGATCGTTCGCACGCGCACGCCCTCTTCATGAAGGCCGTCCACTTCGGCGAGCATGGTCTTGGCGAACAGATCCATCAGCCCCACGACCTCATCTTCGGGCCGCTTCCAGTTCTCCGTGGAAAACGAGTAGATGGTCAGATAGCGCACCCCAAGATCCGACGCGCAGCGAATGGCCTCTCGCACCGCCTCGATGCCGGCCTTATGGCCCTTCAGGCGATTCAGCGCGCGCTTCTTGGCCCAGCGCCCGTTGCCATCCATGATGATGGCCACCGACTCGGGAATCCTCTCCGGATCAAGCGCCCGAGGATCAACCCCCTCGGGCGGATCCGGAAATATGTAATCTAAATCCTTATTCATCCCTACCCACCGGTCGTTCGTGAAGCCAGTGAACCCCCTAGATCTCCATGACCTCGGCTTCCTTCTTCTTCAGAACCTCGTCGACCTCGGCAACGAACCGATCAGTCATCTTCTGGATCTCGGCCTCGGCCCGCTTCGATTCGTCTTCGGGAAGGTTGTCGTTCTTCACGGCCTTCTCGATCGCGGTGTTCGCGTCGCGGCGCGCATTGCGCACGGCCACGCGCGCTTCCTCGGCGTAGGTCTTGCACTGCTTCACCAGATCGCGGCGGCGCTCCTCGGTCAGGCTCGGGAACGGCAGGCGAATGACCGAGCCGTCGTTGTTCGGGGTCACGCCCAAATCGCTCTCGAGGATGGCGTGCTCAATGGCACGCAGCATGCCCTTGTCCCAAGGTTCGATGACCAGCAGATGGGCCTCGGGCGTCTTCACGCCAGCCATCTGGTTCACCGGCGTGGGCACGCCGTAGTAGTCCACCTTGATGCGATCGAGCACCATGGCGTTGGCGCGGCCCGTGCGCACGCCCATGAAGTTCTCCTTCAGCGCCGTGATGGCCTTTTCCATGCGCTCTTCCGCGCTCATCAGAATCTCGTCGATATCTGCCATGAGGGTTTCCTCCCTAATCACTCAGGGGCTCCTCCCCCTGAAATCCTTCTAGAATCCGCCACGAGCCTCGCGACCCGCGGCATACGCTCGTCCTCGCTGTCGCGCCGACAAGCGGCTCCAGCGCGGCCTGCGCCCCAGGCGCCTACTCGACCACCGTGCCCACCGGCTCGCCCTGCAGAGCGGCCTTGATGTTGCCCGGCTTGGTGAGATCGAAAACGATCATGGGCACGTCGTTGTCCATGCAAAGCGAGGTGGCCGTGGCATCCATGACATGCAGCCCCTGGCTCAGCACCTCCATATAGCTGATATGGTCGAACCGGTGCGCGTCGGGATTCTTCATCGGGTCGGCATCGTAGACGCCATCGACCTTCGTGGCCTTCATGACGCAATCGACGTCCAGCTCGCAGGCGCGCAGGGCCGCCGTCGTATCGGTCGTGAAATAGGGATTGCCCGTGCCGGCCGCCAAAATGACGACGCGCCCCTTCTCCAAATGGCGGATCGCTCGGCGGCGAATGTAGGGCTCGGACACTTCCTGCATATTGATGGCGCTCTGCACGCGGGAGAAGATGCCGTGGCGCTCGAAGGCGTCCTGCAGAGCGAGCGCATTCATCACCGTGGCCAGCATGCCGATGTAATCGGCCTGGGAGCGATCCATGCCCTCGGCCGATCCGGCCAGGCCGCGGAAGATGTTGCCCCCGCCGACAACCACAGCCAGCTGCACGCCATCGTGAACGATCTCGGCGATCTCCTCGGCAAGGTCATCGACCACTCGCGGGTCAATGCCGTACCCCTGATCGCCGGCGAGCGCCTCGCCAGATAGCTTGAGCAGCACGCGATCGTACTTGTATTCGTTCGCCATCGAGTACATCCCTTCGTCGGCAGGATCTTGTAAACGGATACATATTACCCGAAGTCCCTCGCCAACGCAGCGTCAGCCTTCCAAGATCAAAGAATTAGCTCAGTGCTGAGGCGCGAGCATAGGGGCTTACCCGAACCCTCTCCCGCTGAACCGCAAACCGTCGTGCAGACCACTGCGGGCAGAAACGCATATCGCGCAGACGCCAGGCAGCCACTCTTCCCGTGCGCCCATTCTTCAGAAATTGCCTAGTTATGTCATATATGACCTATGACTGATTCGTCATCAACGTACTCTTGGCCCCATGAACGACGAACAGGAAAAGGTGCAAGCCCGCATTCACTCGCTTGGTCAGCAGATCAGGGCGCATCGCATTGCCCAGAACCTTTCCCAGCAAAGGCTTGCCCTCATGGTGCACACCGACCAAGCCGTCATCGCCCGCATCGAGGCCGGCAAGCACAACACGGGCATCGCCAAATATATCGAAATCGCCGATGCCCTCGATGTTCCCTTGGGCGCCCTCATCAACTTCTAAGGTGAAGAACTTCCTCTCGCCCCCCCATCAATCGAGCGAGCGAGCGAAAGGCTCGTGCAAGCTCTTAAGCATCTTTCCCGTGTCTTTTTAAAGGAAAGATGACGAAAGACGCCTCGGCGACCCCCGCCGGCTCGGTCAGTCCTGCTCCTCGCGAGCGGGCGGCTCGTACACGAGTAAATCGCCCGGTTGGCAGTGCAGCTCGCGACACAAATCCTCCAGCAGCGAGATTCGAATACCTTTTGAGTGATTGCAGCGCAAGTGGGAGAGGTTCACCGCCGAACGCCCCACCTTCTCCGACAGCTCGTTGACGCTGATGTCGCGGTCGGCCATGACCACCTTCAACTTCGACACAATAGGCATAGCATGCTCCCATCCGCCCAGAAAGCCGCTTTTTGCGTGTTCCTGCAGGCGCCCACACGGGCGCCTCTTCTCCGCGGCGGTACGGTAACCTCATAATGTATTTAATATACTAGCACGTTTTCAATAATTTTAAGGTGATAGTTTCATACCAGGCCGATAGCATTCGCAGCGGAGGGCAACTCTCCGCGACGCTTTTCCCGTTGTCTACTCGCTCACTTTCAGCCCGAACTCCGCGAGCATTTCATCGCGATAGGCAGCATCCTCGGAAACCCGCCTGGCATCGTCGAGGCGCCCCGCGTCCAGAAGGAGGCCGACGAGGGTTCCCAGCCTGTCCATGCCCTGCTCGATGCCCTGCTCGATGCCCCTGGCCTCTGCCCGGCGGCAGCGCATCTCGGTCTCCTGCTCATAGGTCAGCACGCGATTCACCTACTCTCGATCTTCGTTGAACGCATCGACCAGAGCGTCGATCTCTTCCGACAACGGCCCCAAGGCCTCTCCAGTCTGGAGGTATCGTAGCACATCCCGCAAGCCGGGATCAGCAGCTGTCTCCCACGCTGTGGCATTGAGCACCACCCAGGGAGAGCCGTCCCCTACATCAAGATCTCGATAATCAATGCACTGCCGCTCAATCACGTACAATGGGGAGCCTTTGCCATAGGCGTCGAAGGTGCAGACGAACATCACGTAGCTCTCAGGCAGATCACCGAAGTCCGCCCCCGCGCCCAGCTCGCCCACGTCCATGGCGGCCTGGTAGTAGCGCATGCGACGCCCTAGGTCGCGTTCCTTTGCGACTTGCATCTCGATGTCATAGACCCGCCCGTCCCCTCTGGCGAACACATCCAGGCGCACGCCCCGCCCTGA
>OGPA01003257.1_pt1 | contig 10402 bp, 9 predicted proteins | sample 1552841 | NCBI WGS metagenome assembly OGPA01 (sample SAMEA2579916, study PRJEB22360) | human gut metagenome | reverse complement strand
GCTATGCACAGTACAAAAGGAGGAATGCCGACTTGAATACCGAAATAACAAATGCTGTGAATGCAGCGGGAGACAAAGCACAGTATGATGCCCGTGTTAAAAGGATATTAGCACAAAAGAATATTTTAGCTCACATTCTGGTAAAAACGGTTGATGAGTTCAAGGGAATGAAGCCGGAGGATGTAGTAACATACATTGAGGGTGAGCCAAAAGTTGGGATTGTACCAGTTGAACCGGGATTGTCTAATATAGAAAAAACAGATGCCACAGGACAGAGAATCGTCGGACTTAACACAGAGAACGCCGAAATCAATGAGGGACTGGTCAGATTCGATATTATTTTTTATGTTCGCATGAAAAATGGACTTTCCCAGATTATTGTGAATGTTGAGGCTCAAAAGGATGAACCTACTGAATATAAGATATTAAACCGGGCAATCTTTTATGTGAGCAGGCTTGTATCATCACAAAAAGAGAGAGATTTTGTAAACACGAATTATGATGACATAAAACAGGTATTCAGCATTTGGATTTGTATGAATATGGATTATAATAGTTTAAGCCATATACATCTTGCGAAGGATGAGATGCTGAGTCCATATGACTGGAAGGGCAATATGGATCTGTTGAATATCGTGTTAGTTGGGATTACGAATGATATTCCAGAACATGACGAAAACTATGAGATGCATCGTCTGATTGGGGCACTTCTTTCAACCGAATTGAGGGAGCAGGAAAAACTTGATATTATAGAACATGAGTATAATATCCCAATCAGCAATGAATTAAGAGAGGATGTGAGAATTATGTGTAATCTGAGTACAGGCATTGAAGAAAAAGCTACAGAGAAAACAAGCGAAAAATTTATTCTGAATATGTATAAGAAAGGTTATACATTAGATCAGATCGCAGATATTGCAGAAACAAGCGTGGCTGCTGTGGAAGCAGTTATTAAGAAGAAAGAGCCTGCAATGGCATAGGCGACAAGTGAATACGAAAAGAATTAGGCAGTAGATCAGAAATGATTTGCTGCCTTTGCTTTTGTGGAAAGAAAGATGAGTGATATTAATTTATACTTGTATAATTTTTGATTTAAGAGTATTATCAGAAAAGATTGCAGACATCGCATAGGATGATAACGTGTTGTGAACATTTTGTTTACTTTGGAAATTGAAAGACGCAGACCCTTGATTTTACTGGGTTTTAAATTACGTAAATAGTTCGAATCTTCTCGCGCACGTATCTAAGTCCTTGAAATTTATTTTCAAGGACTTTCCTTATGTAACGGAATAATGAGGATAGAGGTTAAAACTTATGAGTGAAGTAAAAGAAATAAAGAAACGTATTGATTTTTTGGATTACCTGAAGGCAATTTGTGTTATTATGGTAATTATTACACATTATGATTGGGCAGATAAGGATTCTCCATTCTTTACAATGCTGATCAATATGGCAGTTCCTGTTTTTATGATCATTAGCGGTTATAATTTTGCTATGTCAAACCGGAAAAAAACAGGTGGAAATTTAAAGAAAATGTATGCGTGGGAGATGATAAAACCAAAACTGATTCGTTTTCTTGTGCCATTTTTTACAGTGTGTCTCATTGAAATTGTTCTTTTAGTGATCGAGGACAAGCATATTAATCCACCACGGATTTTCCTTTTAGGAGCATATGGTCCCGGTAGTTATTATGTGCCTATCATGATCCAGTTATTGGTAATCTTTCCTGTTATATATAAGCTGGTAGAGAAAAATGCCAGACTGGGAATCGCATTGTCAGGCGCAGCAAATTTATTGTTCGAGATCGGTGTAAAAATATTTGATATGGATAAATACTATTATCGCCTGAACATTGGACGATATTTACTTTTGATCGCGTTTGGCTGTTACCTCTATTTATATCCGGAACACAGAGTGAAAAAGTATCAGCTTATCAGTATGTTTTTGATCGGACTGGGGTATATTGTTGCTGTGTTTGGATTTAATTGGGACATCATTTTGTTTGGTTATTGGAAAACAACAGCGATGCCGATTGCATTTTATATTTTTCCGATTATTATTTTATTGTTCCGAAGATATTATCATATAAAACTACCGGGAGTTATCGGAAATACGTTGACATGGATCGGACAGGCGTCATATCATATTTTTCTGGTACAGATGGTATATTATCATTTTGAACTTGGTGGTAGAATTATGGCAAGTACATGGTATATTGCACTTCCATTTAATATTTTGGTAACGGTCGTAGCCGGACTTGCATTTTATGAAGCTGACTGCAGGTTTATCAGGAATATGAAATATTTAAAATTCAAAGCAAAGCGGAGAGTAGCGTAAAATAACACAGGAGTGCGCAGGAAATATAAAAAAAGTAGCGACAAACGTCACAGAAAACGATATAATAAGTAAGGAAAAATTTTATGTGGGTTCTCCATGGATATGTACGTAATTGTGAATGAGTAAGCAGGATGCTGCAAACTGCATTTGAGATGTGATTATCAGAGAGAGTGGAAATCGTGAATAGACAAGAAAGTAGCAGGTAGATTGCATGGAAGTATTGAAAGTACAAAAAGGTCAGATTGTTGCAAAAAAGAATGACAAAGTAAAAGAATGGTATTTTATACAGGAGGGTTCTGTTATCCAGAAGTATGCATTTGTTGAGCTGGAATTGAAGCAGAATGGTATTGTTGGTATTCTGGAGAATGACAGATTCCTTTGTGATTATATTGCGGCGGAGGACAGTGTACTTGCGGTCTTTCCATGTGAATCATCGGAGGATCTGCAGGGGATTTTGTCAAATGATGCAAAGATCCGAAGATATTTTTTAAAGGCAGCAATTGAGCAGAGACAGCAGATGCTTCAGGTCTACTCCGGTCTGGATGTGAAATGCAAACAGTTTCATACGTTTATAGAAACTTTTTATAATGACTATAAAACAATCTGTAACCAGTATCAGTTAGAAGAACAGCCTTTTTCTAAAATGGATTATTTCCATTCTCTGGAAATGCGTCATAAAGCGGAAAAATGGGAGATGGACAACAGCAGTAGTCTGGTGACAAATTATCTGGAAGAATATCTGAATCTGCTGGAAAAGGATGATAGTCTGTGCGTTGGTGCAATTATGGAGGCTTCTGCACAGATGCGAAGAGTTGCGCAGGGAATCAGTGAGATGGTTGCGTATCTTCTATATAATAAGGATCTGCTGATCAGTGAATCCGGAAAAGATATTTTCCAGTTATTCTTTGATCTGGCGATTCGCGCGGGGCTGAATCATGAAGAATTAGAACCAATCAATAAAGAAGTGAAACTGATCATTGAACTGGTAGAAAAATTAAAGATTTATGATCAGAGAGTCATTGATTACCGCTGGAGTGAATACCAGAATTATGAATTTGGAAGCAATGGGTTAGAGGAAGTGGCATCTGTTGGAGTTTTTGGCGAAGACGAAGAAGAGTTTGAGAGCGATGAGGAAGAAAGCGAAGACTGCTTAGAACATATTCTTACCTATGCGGGATTTGATGAATCACAGATCGAGGATGTACGCAATAAGATCAGGGAATACCGGGAACTGCCGGATATGCTATCAACGGATGATGAGGCATACCGCATCAGAAAACAGCTGACGCCTGTTTTTTATGATGTATATTATAAGGTATTTATGCGCGCAATGCAGGAAGAGGGGCAGATAACGCCAATTCTGGAAATGTTCCTCAATTTTGGCTTTATGGATGTGCAGATGGTTGGTGAGGATAATGCCAATGCATTGTACGATCTGACAGAACATTTGGATCTATGCAATTCAGAGCATGTGTATACCATGTATGAGTGGCTGAAGGCAATTTATGAAGGACGGAAAGAGCCTTCCAAGAATGAATTTGATCTGGATTATAGCCAGTATTTATTAGAAAAACTGAAAACAAAGAAGATTACGGAAGCACAGATGAAACAACTTCAGGATAACCGGGAGCTGAAAGTAAAATATGAGATTCAGAACATGTTTACCTCTGGAAACCGTGCAACTTATGGAAAAATAACAACATTCTGTCCGATTTTAGGAGAGTATGATCTGATCAACTCTGTAGAAAAGATGCTTGTGACAGCAGAGCGGTTAGAGGAAGTTATCAATCAGATCCGTAAGATCGATTTTTCTGTTTTTTACAGAGAAGTATTATTTTCAGATCCGGACAAAGGAATTAACCATGAGAATATTATGAAAGAGGTATTGCCGGATATTATTCTTATGCCAAATGCGGGAACCAAGGCAATGATGTGGCAGGAGACAGCGGGAGTGAAGCGCGACACTTCAGCACGTTTTATGTTCCCTGTTTTTACTGCGGTAGATCTTGAAGATATGATGATCGAGACTATGGGTAGATATCGTTGGGAGATCTGCAGAAAGATCCAGGGTGTACATTGGAATGATATCCGTGAAAAATCCCTGACGGCGGAGTATTGCGATTATATGCAGTTTTACCGTAAAAATTTTGAATTGTCTGCTGATGCAAAAGAAAAGCTGAAAAATGCATTGTTCCGCGCAAAGAATAATTACAGGGAAGTTTTTGTAAAGGATTACCAGAACTGGATCAAATATGAGTCAAGAGGAAGCTATCGTCTGAACAAGGTTTCCAGACAGATACTGATGACTTATTGTCCGTTCTCGAAAGAACTTCGAAATGAATTGAAGGCAAACCCAATGTATCAGGAACTTCTGAACCGATATGATATCCAGAGTTCCAGAAGTGTGAAACGTATCCTTGCAGTTTATGATAAGTATAAGCGTGCTGGCGGAGAATTAAATCAGGATTTAAGAGATAATTTATTATATTATCAGATGTAAAAAAATCCATCGGAAAAGAGATGTAAACTTTTCCGATGGATTTTTTGTGTGTGAAATATCAATAGAAAAAGCCAAATGCAACCGCATCTGGCTTTTTCTGAGGGGAGTATAAATAATTAATAAGGGGTATAACTATGATACGTTTTCGTATCACAACGTTAGTATATCCTATCTATATTTAAAAAGCAATTTAAAAAATGTATATTTTGTGTGATTCTTCAAATAATAAAAATGCATGTGACAAAGTAATTTTACATGCAGAAAAAGAAGAAAATTTTGTACACAAAACAGGAGGACATTTTATCATGGCAAAGAACATGGATGGTACAAACAAGAGTGAAAACAGCTACGAGCAGAACAGTTATGAGAACAGCAATGGACAGAACAAGAGTGGTCAGAACAAATCTACCAATAAGTCAACAAATAAGTCCACAAACAAATCCACAAACAAAACTTCTGACTGCCATCACGAAGAGTAGCAGCACGGAAAACAAATCATTGCATAATATGTAATAAGGAAAGAATCAGAGACAGATTACAGATCACACTGTAATCTGTTTCTTGTTATAAAGGGGGAAATATGGCATTTTATACCATTTATCCAAGAGATATCCAGAATATTTGTTTTCAAAAGAGGGTGCGTGTAGTTGATATCAGAGAACCTCAGGAATACAGAAAATATCACTATCCGGGTGCGGTAAATATCCCGTACAGTGATGAGGACAGCTGGTGCTGTCGTTTTTCAAAGTACCGGCCGCTGCTTTTATACTGTGAGTATGGGAGTACAAGTCTTCTTGCAGCGCGCAAGCTGGGAAAAGAAGGGTATGAGGTTTATACTGTGATTGGCGGTGCAAATGCAATGCAGGAGCAGATAAGGCGTTAGACGGGCAGAACCATTTCTCATGGAAATATTTTTGCAATTGACAGTTCAAAATAGAACAGATAATATAAGAATAGGTTTTTAGACTTATTTTTAGAGGAGATTTCAGTGAGAACATTTGATTTACTTGTGCCTTGCCACTTTGGGTTAGAGGCAGTTTTAAAAAGAGAAATATATGATCTTGGCTATGAGATCACAAAAGTAGAAGATGGCAGAGTGACATTTGAAGGTGATGAGGAAGCAATCTGCCGTGCCAACATTTTTCTACGTACGGCAGAACGTGTTATGATCCAGGTCGGAAGGTTTAAGGCAACGACTTTTGAAGAACTTTTCCAGGGAATCAAGAACCTTCCGTGGGAAGAATATATTCCGGAGGATGGAAAGTTCTGGGTGAAAAAAGCGTCTTCTATCAACAGCAAGTTGTTCAGTCCATCCGATATCCAGTCCATTGCCAAAAAAGCAATGGTGGAGCGCATGAAACAGAAATATCACAAGGAATGGTTCAAAGAAGATGGAGCAGCTTATCCGGTCCGTATTTTTTTACTGAAGGACGAAGTGACGGTGGCGCTGGATACATCCGGTGATTCTTTACATAAACGTGGATACAGAACGATGACGAGTAAGGCTCCATTGACGGAAACTCTTGCAGCTTCTTTAATTATGTTAACCCCTTGGAGAAAGGACCGGATTCTGGTCGATCCATTTTGTGGAAGTGGTACCTTCCCAATCGAGGCAGCAATGATCGCAGCGAATGTCGCACCGGGAATGAACCGTGATTTTACAGCAGAGGAATGGACAAACCTGATTGACCGCAAACTCTGGTATGAGTGTGTGAAAGAGGCAGAGGATATGATCGACACTACTGTGAAAGTAGATATTCAGGGATATGACATTGATGGAGATGTGATCAAAGCAGCAAGGGAAAATGCGAAGCGTGCGGGAGTGGAACACATGATCCATTTTCAGCAGAGAGCGGTTGCAGATTTAAGCCATCCGAAAAAATATGGCTTCATCATCACAAATCCACCGTATGGAGAGCGTCTTGAGGATAAGGCAGATCTGCCGGAATTGTATACACAGATTGGGCAGGCATACCAGAGACTGGATTCCTGGTCGATGTTTCTGATAACAAGCTATACTGAGACAGAAAAATATATTGGAAGAAAAGCGGATAAAAACCGCAAAATTTATAACGGTATGTTAAAGACTTATTTTTACCAGTTTTTAGGACCGAAGCCTCCTAAAAAACGCAATTAAGGAGATTTAAGGGTACATGAAGTATTCGAAGCGTTATATTGCCTTCACGGGCGTGCTGGCAGCTGCACTTTTGATAAAATTTAATAATTTTGGCGAACAATATCAGACTGTGAACCGTTTCCGCGGGGCACAGCTGGAGGAGACAACATGGAATCCATTGATCGCCCAGAGTGTGAATGACGGATTACTTTCAGTAGTCATTGACAATAAAGAGTACACGAATGAGAAATATCCGTTTTTCATGGATGCGAATCTGGACATCATGGTTCCGGTATCCATTTTACGGGATGCATTAAACTGCAGCGCACATATTTATAATGAGGATACGCTTCTGGTAGAGAAGCATAACAGTGAGCTTTCTTTTTCTCTGAATGACGATATGATAGAGGTCAATGGAAAGAAGGAAAAAGTGGTTTCCCCGCTGATCAAAAAGAACAAAGAGTATTATGTGAGTCTGAATGACCTGTCCAATTATCTGGACTATTCCTATACGTGGAATATTCAGGAAAATAAGGCACAGGCAGCAGATGTGTCGGAGAGTGCAACGATTATTCCGACAAAGTACGATCTGCGGGACAGAGCGAGGGTTTCTGCTATCCGCAATCAGGGAACGTATGGAACCTGCTGGTCTTTTGCAGCGTTGAGTGCGATGGAATCCGTTCTTTTACCGGAGCAGGATTATCAGTTTTCGGTGGATCATATGACATTGAATAATGGGTTTCATCTGGCGCAGGACGATGGTGGTGAGTACACGATGGGAATGGCATATCTTGCGTCATGGAAAGGACCGGTATTCGAAAAGGATGATCCGTATGGAGATAACAAAACAAACCCGGATCTTACGGCTGTAAAGCATGTGCAGGAGATGCAGATCATCGATGGAAAAGATTATGAGAAGATAAAGGAAGCAGTATTTAAATACGGTGGCGTGCAGACTTCGATTTATAACTCGTTAAAAAGTTCGCAGTCGAAATCACCTTATTATGACCGCAGAACAAGTTCGTACTGCTATATCGGTACGGAAAAACCAAACCATGATGTTGTGATCATCGGCTGGGACGACAGTTATTCCAAGGATAATTTTTCCGTTGATCTTGAGGGGGACGGAGCATTTATCTGTCAGAACAGCTGGGGAAGCGAATTCGGTGATGGCGGGATTTTTTATATTTCTTACTATGATACGAATATTGGTACCCACAATGTCGTGTATACAGGAATTGAGGACAGTGATAACTACGATCACATTTATCAGAGTGATCTCTGCGGCTGGGTAGGACAGCTCGGCTATAACAAAGAGAGCATTTACGGTGCAAATGTTTATACTGCGGAATCCAATCAGAATCTTACGGCTGCGAGCTTTTATGCCACAGGAAAAGATTCGGAGTATCAGCTTTATGTTGTGAAAAATTTTGAAGATGAATCATCTTTGAGTAATATGACACCGGTAGCATCAGGAAAATTGAGTAATGCAGGTTATTATACAATCCCATTTGACAAACAAATTGCACTGGATGCAGGAGAGCGGTACGCGGTGGTATTATTTATCAGTACACCGGATGCAGTACATCCGCTTGCCATTGAGTATGAGGCGGATGATGCCACGGCCGATGTCGTCTTAGATGACGGCGAAGGTTATGTCAGTGCCAATGGTTTTGAGTGGGAAAATGTAAAAAATGTGGAGAATTGTAATATTTGTATCAAAGCATTTAGTAATGACCGTTAACAGGGGGTTACGTGGAAGAGAAAGCAATGAAGTTTGCAACCGTGACAGCGGTTCTTCTCATGATCATAGTGTGTGTGTTATTGCCGAAACTTCCGGCAATCCACACATGGGCAGTGGAGCGTGAGGAGGAGCGGATCGCAGAGGCAGAACTTGCAGAACAGAAGATTACAATGAGTGATCTTACAATTAAAAATACAGAAGTGGCAGATGACACAGAACAGAGACAATTGCGTCTGAAGCTTCCGGTGGGAGTAAAGGGGAGTGATATCATAATCTCAAATGACTATGTGACACAAACTGTCCGTATCGAATTGCCGCAGACAGAGGTCAGTTATTTTGAGAATGATCCATTGACAGGAAGCAGCAACCATATTGATAATCTTTCTTATGCAGTGAGCAAGGGAAGCAGTGGACTGATCGAGATCACGATGGATCAGGTTTATGAACTGGATATGGATTATGATGAGAATTATTACTATTTTGATTTTCTGACGCCGCATGAAGTCTATGACAAAGTCGTGGTTGTGGATGCCGGGCATGGTGGAAGAGCGCCGGGAGCAACGAAACAGGGAATCAACGAAAAAGATATTGACCTTGGAATTGTGCTGCAGCTGAAAGCGATTTTTGATAACAGCGATGAGAATATCGGTGTTTACTATACAAGAACGGATGACAGCAACCCGACTTTTGACCAGAGGGTACAACTGGCGAATAAGTCTCAGGCAGATCTGTTCATCAGTATACATAATAATTCAACGAAAAGCGGGCGGATGTCCTCGACACACGGTACACAGGTGATGTACAGTGAGTCGGATACGAAAGAGTTGGGAAGTAAGGCATTTGCGCAGATTTGCCTGGATCATGTGACGGAGGCGCTTGAGAGCAGGGATAAGGGGCTTGTGGAAGGCGATGAGATTTATATCATTCGAACCAGCGAAGTTCCGGTAGCATTGATCGAAGTCGGATTTATGACAAATCAGGAGGAACTGAATCTTCTTAACAGTACCGATTATCAGAAAAAAGCGGCAGAAGGTGTTTATGACGCTGTTCTGGATGCATTTGCGAAAGGATATTAAAAAGATGACAAAAATTATTTTTGCAACAGGAAACGCAGGAAAAATGCGCGAGATCAGAGACATTATGGCAGATCTGGATGTGGAACTTTTATCCATGAAAGAGGCAGGAATCAAACTGGATATTGTAGAAGATGGAAAGACATTTGAGGAGAATGCACTCATTAAGGCAAGAGCAGTGTCTAAGGAGGCACCTAGGGCAATTGTGATGGCAGATGATTCCGGGCTGGAAGTGGATTACCTGCACAAAAAGCCGGGGATTTATTCTGCACGTTATATGGGAGAAGATACTTCCTATGACATTAAGAATCAGACATTGCTGGATCGTCTTGAGGGAGTCCCTGATGAAAAACGTACGGCAAGATTCGTATGTGCGATTGCAGCGGCCATGCCGGATGGTTCCTGTGAAGTGGTAAGAGGTACTATGGAGGGAATTATTGGCCATGAGATCGCGGGAGAAAACGGATTTGGGTATGATCCGATATTCTTCCTTCCGGAGTATGGCTGTACAAGCGCAGAACTTTCACCGGAAAAGAAAAATGAACTGAGCCACAGAGGCGAGGGACTAAGAAAGATTCGTAAGATTCTGGAGCATAAATAAAAGTTAGGGTGAAGATATAGATATGAAAATA